>OGGQ01001711.1_pt1 | contig 27172 bp, 22 predicted proteins | sample 1571191 | NCBI WGS metagenome assembly OGGQ01 (sample SAMEA2582061, study PRJEB24529) | metagenome | biome: Human gut stool | place: China | collected 2011
ATAAGTTGTGATCTTATCGATCAGCTTACCGCCCGGAACAATCTCCATGATACGGTTGGCTGTTGTCTGTACGATCTGATGGTCTCTGGAAGTAAAGAGAAGTACTCCAGGGAATTTGATCAGACCATTGTTGAGTGCTGTGATAGACTCCATATCCAGGTGGTTCGTTGGCTCATCAAGAAGCAGTACATTTGCTCCTGAGATCATCATCTTGGAGAGCAGGCAGCGAACTTTCTCACCACCGGAAAGTACAGCAACTTTCTTCACTCCGTCTTCACCGGAGAAGAGCATTCTTCCAAGGAATCCACGAACATAAGTTACATCCTTTTCCTCAGAGTACTGTGTCAGCCACTCTGTGATATTGTAGTCATTGTCGAATTCTCCGCCGAAATCCTTCGGGAAGTAAGCCTGAGAAGTTGTAACTCCCCATTTATATGTTCCCTCATCCGGTTCCATCTCGCCGATCAGGATTTTGAAGAGGATTGTCTTAGCAAACTCATTTCCACCAACGAAAGCAACTTTATCCTCACGGCCAAGTGTGAATGTAAGATTATCAAGAATCTTTTCGCCGTCAATTGTCTTGGAAAGTCCTTCTACAGTGAGAACTTCATTACCAATCTCACGGTTCGGACGGAAGTCAATGTAAGGATATTTACGGCTGGAAGGTCTGATCTCATCAAGCTGGATTTTCTCCAGGGCACGCTTTCTGGAAGTAGCCTGTTTGGACTTGGAAGCGTTCGCACTGAATCGGGAAATAAATTCCTGCAGCTCTTTGATCTTTTCTTCTTTTTTCTTGTTGGCCTCTTTCATCTGACGAATCAGCAGCTGGCTTGATTCATACCAGAAGTCATAGTTTCCTGCGTAAAGCTGGATCTTACCGTAATCAATATCGGCAATCTGTGTACATACCTTGTTCAGGAAGTAACGGTCATGGGATACAACGATAACTGTGTTGTCAAAGTTGATCAGGAATTCTTCCAACCATGCGATTGCATCAAGATCCAAGTGGTTGGTAGGCTCGTCAAGAAGCAGGATATCCGGGTTTCCGAACAGTGCCTGTGCAAGAAGAACCTTGACCTTCTCAGAACCTGTCAGGTCTTTCATCAATTTATAATGAAGTTCTGTCTCGATACCAAGTCCGTTCAGAAGGTTGGCAGCATCAGATTCTGCTTCCCATCCATCCATTGTAGCGAACTCAGCTTCCAGCTCACTTGCTTTGATTCCGTCTTCATCTGTGAAATCTTCTTTTGCGTAAATTTCTTCTTTCTCTTTCATGATTTCATACAGACGTGCATTTCCCATGATAACTGTATCAAGAACAGGGAATTCGTCATACTTGAAATGATCCTGCTGAAGGAAAGAAAGTCTCTCGCCCGGGGAGATAACTACATCACCGGATGTCGGCTCAAGCTGTCCGGAAAGAATCTTAAGAAATGTAGATTTACCGGCACCGTTCGCACCGATCATTCCGTAGCAGTTCCCTTCTGTGAATTTGATGTTAACATCTTCGAACAGCGCCTTTTTCCCGACGCGAAGGGTTACGTTATTTGCACTAATCATTTGAAAGTCTCCTTGTAAATAAATTAGAATTGTGATTACGTTGTTATAATTGTCCTTTTTCAAATACGTGTGAATAAGAACATACCAATCCATATATTAACATAGAAGAAAGGGTGCTGACAAGTACTGAAATAGAAAAATGCATACGAAAAAGCAGGGCAAACTGTGTGAAAATGTATAAGAACTAATCCTTGTTCTTTCCATTGTAAAAAGTTATAATGTTACTAAGAATCTCACAATATAAATAGCAGTAGAAAAGAGGAGAAACCATGGCACTTAAGAAAGCAACAATCGTACTGGAAGGTGGAGCAACAAGAGGCATATTTACTTCTGGTGCTCTGGATTACCTTATGGAACAGGATATTTATTTTTCAGATGTGATCGGTGTGTCTGCCGGCGCATGTAATGCAGTAGATTATGTTTCCAGACAGCCGGGACGTACAAGAGACTGTATGATTCCGAATACAAAAGATATGAAGTATATTAATGGAGTGAAAGATACGATCAGGGAGAAAAGTCTGATGAATATGGATTTGATTTTTGATAAATATCCGAATGAACTGATCCCATTTGATTTTGATGCATATTTTCAGTCAGAGATGCACTGTGAGCTGGTAACGACAAACTGTCTGACAGGAAATGCAGAATATATGACGGAAACAGAAGATCCTGACCGGTTGATGAAGATCTGTCGTGCATCAAGCAGTATGCCGCTTGTGACTCCGATGGTGAATATTGACGGTGTTCCATATCTAGATGGCGGACTTGCAGATTCTGTTCCGATCCGTCGTGCACAGAAGCTTGGAAATGAGAAGATCATAGTGATCCTGACGAGAAATCAAGGCTATCGTAAGAAAGTAATCTCACCGGCAGTGCAGAAGCTTTACAGACAGGCATATAAGTCCTATCCGAATGCAGTTCGGACAATCTTCAGAAGAAGTTTTATCTATAATAAGACGATGAATTATCTGGATCAGCTTGAGAAGCGAGGAGAGATTTATGTTCTTCGTCCACATGTAAAACCAGTATCACGACTCGAACAGCATCCGGATGTCCTGCATGCATTTTATGAGCATGGATATCATCTGATGGAGCGAAAGACAGAAGAAATGCTGAAGTATCTTGAACAGTAATAAAAATAAATCGACTTGTTAAAAGAAGAGAGAAAAGGGAGTTGAGTTATATGAGAGAGATTTTAGAAGAAACTCAGAACCGTGAATTATCGTGGCTTCGGTTCAATCAGCGCGTTCTCGAAGAAGCACGGGACGAGACAGTTCCTTTGATGGAACGTATGAAATTCGTAGCTATTTTCACAAGCAACTTAGACGAGTTTTTTATGATCCGCGTAGGAAGTCTGTATGATATGGCATCAGCAGACAGCAAAAAGATCGATCAGCGATCCGGTATGACAGCAAAACAGCAGTTAGATGCAATTTATCGAGCTGTTTCCCCACTTTACAAGGAACGCGATAAGACATATGCAGAGATCAAGAAACAGTTAAGTCCGTATGGTGTCTGCGGTCTTGACTTCAAGGAACTGGAACAGCAGGAGAAGAAGTTTGTAAAGAAATATTTCAAAGAAGAAGTAATGCCGGTGCTTTCCCCACAGATCGTAGATGCGAACCATCCGTTCCCACATCTGTTAAGTAAAGAACTGTATGTGGTTGCGAATCTGAAGCAGGGAGACAAGACGATGCTCGGAATCATCCCGGTACCACAATATATTTCTAATATTCTCTATCTTCCGGGGTATGACATCCGTTATATCCGTATGGAAAAGATTATCCTGGAATTTATTGATCTTGTTTTTGACCAGTATCAGATCTCAGACAAGAACTACATCCGTGTAACGAGAAATGCAGATGTATCACCGGATGATGAAGCTTATGCAGACAGTGGGGATTTCCGTCATGTGATGCAGGAGACACTTCATAAGAGAAGAAGGATGGCCGTTGTCCGTCTTGAGGCAGCCAATTCTCTGAGTAAAGAGATGGAGAAATATTTCTGTGAGAAATTCAATATCCGTCCGGAATGCATTTTCCGAACAAAGATGCCGATGAAGCTGGACTTTATCTTTGCAATTGCTGATAAACTTCCGGATTCGAAGAAAAAAACGCTCGTGGATGTACCATTTTCTCCGCAGCAGTCATCCATGCTTGCAGAGGGTAAGGTGATTCCGCAGATAAAGAAGAAAGATGTACTCCTTTGCTATCCATACGAAAGCATGGAACCGTTCCTCCAGCTGATCAAAGAAGCATCAACAGACCTGGAAGTTCTGACGATCAAGATCACGATCTACCGTCTGGCAAAGAAAGCACGACTTGTAGAATATCTCTGTGCAGCGGCTGAGAATGGAAAAGAGGTTACGGTTCTGATCGAGCTGAGAGCACGTTTTGATGAGCAGAACAACATTGACTGGTCCGAGCGTCTGGAAGAGGCCGGATGCCGTGTTCTGTACGGATTCGAGGGTTATAAGGTACACTCCAAGATCTGCCTGATCACATACAGAAACCGTACCGGAATTCATTACATTACACAGATTGGAACCGGAAATTATAACGAAAAGACAGCGAAGATGTATACCGATTACTCGCTGATGACAAGCAGACAAGAGATTGGTGAAGACGCAGCAGTCTTTTTCCAGAATATGTCGATCAGTAATCTGAATGGAGTTTACAAGCATCTGATTGTTTCACCGACAAGCCTGAAACAGAAAGTACTTGTCTTGATGGATGAAGAAATTGCAAAAGGTGAGAGCGGAAGAATCATTATGAAAATGAATTCTGTTACGGACATGGATTTCATTCGCAAAGTAACAGAAGCATCTCAGGCAGGGGTGAAGATAGATCTGATCGTGCGTGGAATCTGCTGTATCCTCCCGGGAATCAAGGGAAAGACAGAGAATCTGCGTGTGACAAGTATCGTCGGAAGATATCTGGAGCATCCAAGACTTTTCGTCTTCGGAAAAGGAGCAGATGCCAAGATGTATATCGGTTCTGCAGATATGATGACGAGAAATACGGAGAAGCGTGTAGAAGTCGCGTGCCCGGTCTATGATGTAGAGATCCGGAAACGCCTGTTCCATCAGCTTCATGTGATGCTCTCTGACAATGTGAAAGCCCGCGCAATGACAAGTGACGGAACATATGTGAAGAAACCGGTGGAAGACGGAGCAAGTCTTGTGAATGCACAGGAGACCTTTATGAGAGAAGCATCACAGGCAAAACGTCCGGCTGCAGCCGCTGTATCGAAGAAGAAAAAAGAAGGATTCTTAACAACCGTACTGAAGATTTTTAGAAAAAAACAATAGAAGGACGAGAGATGGAGGAGCAGAGAAAGATGAAACCGTTACAGAAAAAAGACTTTGGAAAGACATCAAAGGGAGCACAGGCAACATTATACATTCTTGAAAACGAAGCAGGAATGCAGATCAGTGTATCCGACTTCGGAGCAACACTGACAAGTGTACTTGTTCCGGATAAAGATAACAATCCGGTAGAAGTGACACTGGGATATGATGATGCAGCTGGATATGAAGCCGGACTTGGAAATGCATTCGGAGCATCTGTCGGACGTAACGCAAACCGTATCGGTGGGGCAGTGATCGAGATCAATGGAACAGAATATCACTTGACAAAGAATGACGGAGAGAACAACTTGCACAGTGGACTTGATTTCTATCACGGAAGAATGTGGAAGGTTGCGGATGCAGATGATACTCATGTAACATTTGAGATGGACAGCCCGGATGGAGATCAGGGATATCCGGGAGCACTTGTTATGAAAGTGACGTATTCCCTGGACGAAGAGAATACTTTGATGATCCACTACGAAGCAGAACCGGATCAGGATACGATCATCAATATGACAAACCACAGTTACTTTAACCTGAACGGACATAAGAGCGGAGATGTTCTGAATCATACATTATGGCTGAATGCGGATGCATTTACACCGGCAGACGCAGCATCCATTCCGACAGGTGAGATCCGCAGTGTGGAAGGAACTCCGATGGATTTCAGAATAGATAAGACAATCGGAAAAGATATTGAAGCAGACTATGAACCGCTGGTATTCGGAAAAGGTTATGACCACAACTGGGTATTGAAAAATGAAGGCGAATTTGATAAAGTAGCAGAAGTGGCCGGGGATGAAAGTGGAATCCACATGAGCGTACTGACAGACCTTCCGGGAGTGCAGATCTATACCGCGAACTTCCTTGACGGAGTGAAAGGAAGAGACGGAGCGGTTTATGAGATGAGAGATGCGATCTGTCTGGAGACACAGTACTATCCGGATGCAATCCACCATGAAAACTTCCCGGGACCGATCTGTAAGAAAGGCGAGAAATATGATACTCGTACTGCCTACAGATTTCGTGTAAAATAATTGAATGGAAGATAAATAATTAATTTATGGGAAAATCAGTATACATTGCGGAGAAACCGAGCGTTGCCCAGGAATTCGCAAAAGCATTGAAACTAAATACAAAAAGACGGGACGGATATCTTGAGTCAGACGAAGCCATTATCACCTGGTGCGTCGGTCACCTGGTGACGATGAGTTATCCGGAGGAATATGATCCGGCACTTAAGAGATGGAACTTGCAGACACTGCCGTTTATCCCGGAAGAATTCAAATATGAAGTCATTCCGTCAGTGGCAAAGCAGTTCCAGATCGTCAGTGGGATTCTGAACCGGGAAGATGTCGATACGATCTATGTCTGTACCGACTCCGGGCGAGAGGGAGAATACATCTATCGTCTCGTGGAACAGGAAGCACACGTGGAAGGGAAAAAGCGCCGAAGAGTGTGGATTGATTCCCAGACAGAAGAAGAGATTCTTCGAGGAATCCGTGAAGCCAAAGATCTGTCAGAGTATGATAATCTCGGAGCATCCGCATACCTGCGCGCCAAAGAAGATTATCTGATGGGAATCAACTTCTCCCGTCTGCTGACCCTGAAATATGGCAACAGTATTTCAAATTTTCTGCAAACGAAGTATTCCGTTGTATCTGTAGGACGCGTTATGACGTGTGTTCTTGGTATGGTTGTACGCAGAGAACGTGAGATCCGTGATTTCGTCAAGACACCGTTTTACCGTGTGCTCAGCACAATTGATGCACAGGGGCATACGTTCGAGGGTGAGTGGAGAGCAGTGAAAGGTTCTCGCTATTTTGAGTCCTATGACCTTTATAAGGAAAATGGATTCAAGGAGCGCAAGAAAGCGGAAGAATTGATTCAATACCTGCAGACACCGGATGAGGAGTCTGTAAATGTAGCAGGAATACAGGGACAGTCAGGATTGAACTGCAGGATCGAGTCAATCGAGAAAAAGAAAGAGAAGAAGAATCCTCCTCTTTTGTATAACCTGGCGGAGCTTCAGAATGATTGCTCTAAGAGATTTAAGATCAGTCCGGATGAGACACTGCGAATCGTGCAGGAGCTGTATGAGAAAAAACTTGTGACTTATCCGAGAACAGATGCCCGTGTTCTGTCTACCGCAGTGGCAAAGGAAATCACAAGAAATCTGAACGGGCTGTCAAAATATCCGATGGAGGCACCGTATATGCAGGATATCCTGAATTTCGGAAGCTATAAGACGCTTGCAAAGACACGCTATGTGAATGACAAGCAGATCACAGACCATTATGCAATCATTCCTACAGGACAAGGGTTGAATGCATTGAGTACTGTTTCATCTACTGCGAAGGGTGTGTACGACCTGATCGTGCGAAGATTTTTAAGTATCTTTTACCCACCGGCAGTTTACCAGAAGGTTGCTATCGTGACGAAGATGAAAGAAGAAAGCTTCTTCTCAAGCTTCAAAGTACTTGCAGAGGAAGGTTATCTGAAAGTGGCAGGCATGCCGAAGAGAAAAACAGCGCAGACAGCAGCAAAAGACGGAGGGAATGCATCGAATACCGTTGATGATACAAACGAAGAAAATGGATCTGATTCAGCAGACCAGAGTTTGGATACAGGATTATTCGAAGTGATCAAGTCATTAAAGAAGGGGGCAGTCCTTCCGGTAAGAGCACTGGATATCAAAGAAGGAGAGACATCACCTCCGAAGCGTTACAATTCCGGTTCCATGATCCTGGCAATGGAGAATGCAGGACAGCTGATCGAGGACGAAGAACTTCGTGCCCAGATCAAAGGTAGCGGGATCGGAACAAGTGCAACAAGAGCAGAGATTCTGAAAAAGCTTGTGAATATCAAGTATCTCGCACTGAACAAGAAGACACAGGTGATCACACCGACGCTGCAGGGAGAGATGATCTATGATGTTGTTGATCATTCCATCCGGTCACTCCTGAACCCGGAGCTTACAGCAAGCTGGGAGAAGGGACTGAACTATGTGGCAGAAGGTTCGATCACATCAGATGAATATATGAGAAAACTAGATCATTTCATCACCAGCAGAACCGTTGGGGTGAAAGGACTGAACAATCAATATCAGCTTAGAGCCTGCTATGAAAAAGCCGCTGGGTTTTATCCGTCTGTAAATAGTAATAAAACGACAGGTAGAACAAAAACAGGAAACAAAAGTAAATGACACAATTAAAAGGAATAAATGTAAGTCGGTTCTAACCGGCAGAAAGGAATTACCATGTTAGAAGCATTAACAGTAAAAGAAAATTATTCATTAGACCAGACAATCGCAAAAGATATCTTCAACGGAGTTACTTATCCGTGGGAAGTACTTCCGAAGATCAGCAACTTCATCCTTGAGCTTGGAGCTACATTAAGCGAAGATGAATACGAGAAACGCGGAGAAAATGTATGGGTAGCGAAATCTGCAAAGGTTGCTCCGACTGCATTTATCAATGGACCGGCAATCATCGGAAAGGATGCAGAGGTTCGTCACTGTGCATTTATCCGTGGAAATGCGATCGTAGGAGAAGGGGCTGTTGTAGGAAACTCTACAGAGCTTAAGAACGTGATCCTCTTTAATAAAGTTCAGGTTCCGCACTATAATTATGTAGGTGATTCTGTTCTTGGATACAAATCTCATATGGGAGCCGGATCAATTACATCTAACGTAAAATCAGATAAGAAGCTTGTTGTGGTAAAAGCCGGAGAAGAGAAGATTGAGACAGGCATGAAGAAGTTCGGCGCAATGCTTGGAGATGAAGTAGAAGTAGGATGCGGAAGCGTTCTGAATCCGGGAACAGTTGTTGGAAATCACAGCAACATCTATCCACTTTCTTCTGTACGTGGATTCGTTCCGGCAAACAGCATTTACAAAAAACAGGGCGAAGTTGTGACAAAAGAAGAAAGATAATTGAAAATAGAAAATGATAAGAATGGCTCCTGTGTGATAACATGGGAGCTATCTTAGACAGGAGGAATAAAGCAGATGAATAAAGTAGGGTTTATCGGTATAGGGATCATGGGAAAATCCATGGTCAGAAATCTCATGAAAGCCGGATTTGAATTACATATCTATGCAAGAACAAAGAGTAAAGTAGAAGATGTGATCGGCGAAGGAGCACGATTCCATGAATCGATCAAGGATTGCGTACAGGATTGTGATGCAGTTATCACAATTGTCGGTTTCCCACAGGATGTAGAAGAAGTATACTTTGACGGGGGAAATATTTTAGATAGTGCAAAGAAAGGCGCTTATCTGATTGATATGACAACAACAAGTCCGCAGATTGCTGAGAAGATTTACGAGGAAGGTACAAAACGAGGTTTCCATGTGATGGATGCACCTGTCACAGGTGGAGATACAGGAGCGAAGGCCGGAACATTATCCATTCTTGTTGGTGGAGAAAAGGAAGATTACGAAGCCTGTATGCCACTCTTTGAGGCAATGGGAACAAACATCAATTACCAGGGTAAGGCTGGATGCGGACAGCACTGCAAGCTGGCGAACCAGATCATGATCGCCGGAACACTGTCCGGTGTGTGTGAGGCACTTACTTACGCAAAAGAACAGGGACTGGATCCGGAAGTATTCATGAAGTCCGTTGCGACAGGGGCAGCAGGAAGCAAGCAGCTTGACACATTCGGACCGAAGATCTTAAAAGATGATTATGCACCGGGATTCTTTATGAAACACTTCATCAAAGATATGAAGCTTGCACTGATTGAAGCAAACAGAAAAGGACTTTCCCTTGACGTGCTCAGTATGGTTCTTGCCAATTACGAAGAACTTGAGCAGGAAGGATACGGAGATCTCGGAACACAAGCATTGATGAAATTCTACGATGAAGAACATCGAAATACGGAAGAGTAAAAATCTGCGAACGATAACCGTAAAAATTCTGTTAAGAATCAATAAAACAGATTGAAGTAACAGGGAAAAGAAAATATAATAGACATCAGAAGAAAAACTGTTGAAAATGATAAAAAGAATCAACAACAGGAAGACTTGAAGGAGGACACGAAAATGCTTACAGATAATTTTGTGATAATGGAAATCGGAAAAGCAAAACACATTGCACTTGTAGCTCATGATGGAAAGAAGAAAGAGTTAATTGACTGGTGCGATAGAAATAAAGAAGTATTACAGAGCCATTTCCTCTGCGGGACAGGAACAACAGCCCGTCTGATCGCGGAGAAAACAGGACTTCCGGTAAAGGGATACTGCAGTGGACCACTTGGTGGAGACCAGCAGATCGGTGCGAAGATCGTAGAAGGACAGATTGATTTCATGATCTTCCTGTGGGATCCGTTAGAGGCACAGCCACACGACCCGGATGTTAAGGCGCTTCTTAGAATTGCAGTAGTATATGATATTCCGGTTGCGAACAACCTTGCAACAGCAGACTTTATGCTGAACAGCAAGTTCATGAATGAGCCTTATTCCAGACAGATTGAGAATTTCAATAAGACGATTCAGGATCGCGTTGCGGAGATGAAATAATAGAACCCCTTCTTTAGAATATGAAATAGTTATTGAAAAAGTAATATTCAACATATTTCTAAAGAAGGGATTTTTAGTATGAATAGATTGAATTATACCATAATTATGGTATAATTATAATGGAAAGGAGGTACTGATTATGCCACAAATTATACCAATAAAAGATTTAAAAAACACCTCAGAGATTTCTGATATGTGTCATAGGACAGAAGAACCAATTTATATTACAAAAAATGGATATGGAGATATGGTGATCATGAGCATGGAAAGTTATGAATCTACAATAAGAAGATATGCTATGTATCGAGATTTGGAGATGTCTGAAAGACAAATTGAAACAGGACAAGTAAAAGACGCAAGGATGGCACTCAGAGAAACGAGGGCAAAATATGGCTTATAAATTGAATGTAACAGAACATGCGGATGAATTGTTAGATCATTTAGTGGATTATCTGGTTAATAATTTAAAAAATGAACAGGCGGCAAAGCATCTCTTAGATAGCGTGGACAGTATTTATGATAGACTTGAGGAAAATCCATTTCAATTTCCTGAAAGTAGAGATTTTTACCTTTCAGCAAAAGGGTATCATGAAGCTATTATTTCAGAGATGGCATATATTATTGTTTTTGATATAAGAGAGGATATTGTGAATGTACTGGGGATTTTTCATCAATTAGAAAGCTATCAGACTAAACTATAAAGGGCTGTGAAAGAGGAATAGTCCAAAAACAAGGGCGCGTGATTTTTTTTACACGCCCTTGTAATAGTATTACAGCAGTCCTTTTTCGCGTTTCTCAAGAAGAGCATGAATCTTATCTGTTGGGCTGATAACAGAGCTGATCGGCACATCATGGTTCAGGGAATCAATGATCAGTGCGATGAACTTACTCATATCAGCTTTTACAAAGTAAGGTTTCTCATAAAGTTCTGGTGGGAGATATGTAAGGTTTGTTGTAATAACTTTACTAATATATCCCTTATTATAATACTCATCGAATTTATCAAATCCGTCTGTGAACAGTCCGAATGTTGTACATACGAAGACACGTCCGGCGTTACGCTCTTTCAGCTGTTTCGCAACATCAAGCATACTTTCTCCGGAAGAGATCATATCGTCAACGATAAGAACATCCTTTCCTGTTACATCATCACCGAGGAACTCATGGGCAACGATCGGGTTCTTTCCGTTTATAACTGTAGAGTAGTCACGACGTTTGTAGAACATACCCATATCAACACCAAGCACGTTAGAGAAGTATACTGCACGATGCATAGCTCCCTCATCCGGGCTGATGATCATCAGGTGTTCTTTGTCAGCTTTCAGATCTGGTACTTCACGGAACAGTGCTTTTAAGAACTGATACTGTGGGTTAAAGCTGTCAAATCCACTAAGTGGAATCGCATTCTGTACACGTGGGTCATGAGCATCAAATGTAATGATGTTGGATACGCCCATTGCGTCCAGTTCTTCCAGTGCAAGAGCACAGTCCAGAGACTCTCTTCTTGTACGCTTGTGCTGTCTGCTTTCATAAAGGAAAGGCATGATAACATTGATACGGCGAGCCTTACCTGTTGCAGCAGCGATAATTCTCTTCAGATCCTGATAATGGTCATCTGGAGACATATGATTAAGATGTCCGTTTACTGTGTAAGTCAGGCTGTAGTTGCATACATCAGTCATGATAAAAAGATCAGTACCACGGATTGTCTCTTTCAGGATACCCTTAGCTTCACCAGAACCGAATCTCGGACAACTACAGTCTACCTGGTAATTGTTGGCCTTATAGTTTCTGTAAAGTGGGGATTCTGTTACTTCGTTGATCGTGTTCTCACGGAAGGAAACAATATAATCATTTACCTTCTGTCCCAGAGGTTTGCAGCTCTCCATAGCAATCAGTTTCAGAGGTGCAATCGGGAGTGTGTTTTCTAACATTTCGATGTTCGTCATTTTCTTCTCCTCAGTGTGAATTAGTTATTAACCGTCTTAAGAAATCAGACAGTAACGTGAATTGATTAATTAGAATTAACAGATTAATCATTATACATTTAACGTTATACCATTTTTCAGGAGAAAATTCAAGGAGGGCAGGGCGGAGAGTGGACGATAAAATGTATTTTTTGCAGAACAAGACAGAAAATAACAAACTTGCCTTTTATAAGGTGCAATGGTAGAATCTTAAGTAGGAAAATGTGCAGGACAAGAAGGAGCGATAATATGCCGAAAGTATTCAATACAGCAGCAATATGTATCCCACAGGAACATTACATGGTTAATCTGGATAGCAGAGTGAGAGAGATAAAGAAACTGATTGATGCAGGGAAATATTTCATGATTAACCGTGCGCGGCAGTATGGGAAGACGACCACGCTGAGAGCTTTGTATAGAAATCTGATGAAAGACTATTATGTGGTTTCCTTGGATTTCCAGACATTTGGAAGTGCTGAGTTCGAAACAGAAAGCAGATTTGCAAATTCATTTGCGGATTCCATTTTGGAGGAGCTTGAGAGAAGATACAGAGAGCTTCCAAAGAAAATGGAAGAATCTTTAGAGAACTTAAGAAGAAAGATCAGTGAGCGTCCATTAAATGAGAACTTTACACTCCGTTCACTTTTTGGGTATCTGAGTGATCTTTGTGCTTCTGCTGATAAACCGATTGTAATTATGATTGATGAAGTAGACAGTGCATCGAATAATCAGGTCTTTTTAGATTTCCTGGCACAGCTGCGGGCTCAATATATCGACAGAGATATTCAGCCGGCATTTCAATCTGTCATCCTTGCAGGAGTGTATGATATTAAGAATCTCAAAAGAAAACTCCGGCCGGAAGAAGAACATAAATATAACAGTCCATGGAATATCGCAGCAGAGTTTACAGTCGATATGAGCTTTTCCAAGGGAGAAATTGCAGGAATGCTGGAAGAATATGAAGCGGATTATCATACCGGCATGAGCATAAATGATATGGCACAATGGTTATATAATTACACTTCAGGATACCCATTTCTTGTATCCCGCCTTTGTCAACTGATGGATGAAAGAATAAGTCAGGAAGAGTCATATCCTTCACTTAGCGATGTGTGGACAAAAAAAGGCTTCGAGGAAGCTGTCCGCATACTTTTATCAGAAAAAAATACGTTGTTCGAATCATTGATCAATAAGTTAAAGGATTATCAGGAACTGAACCAGACCATTCAAACGATTCTCTTCACAGGGAAAAGTATTGCATATAATGCAGATGAGACATCCATTGATATTGCGACAATGTTTGGCTTTGTGAAGAACCAGAATGGAAAAGTTGTGATTGCGAACCGGATCTTTGAGACACGATTATACAACTATTATCTGTCATCCGTTGAAATGCAGAGCAAAGATATTTATGATAAATCCTTGTTAGATAAAAATCAATTTGTGACGAATGGGCACTTGAACATGGATTTGATCTTGGAACGGTTTGTTGTTCATTTTCATGATATTTACGGAGATCGCGATGAGAAATTCATTGAAAAAGAAGGCAGGAAATACTTCCTGTTGTATCTCAGACCGATTATTAATGGAGTTGGTAATTACTACATTGAGGCTGAGACAAGGGATCAGCGCAGGACAGATGTGATTGTAGACTATCTTGGAGAACGATATATAATCGGACTGAAGATTTGGCATGGAGAGGAGTATAACCGACAGGGAGAAGAACAGTTGGTTGATTACTTGAACAGCTATCATCTGGATAAGGGCTATATGGTAACATTTAGTTTCAACCAGAAGAAAGAGATCGGAGTGCGGCAGGTAGAAGTGAATTCTAAGACGATCATAGAAGCTGTAGTATAAGAAAAGAAAATAATAAGAACATAAAAAGAGCTTTAATATCTGAACGATACAGTGGTATTGCGGAAGATATTAAGGCTCTTTTTATGTATAAGGGAAGTTTTGGATAAAAAAAATTCGTAGAGTATACAACTCTACGAAAAAATGAAATTAAGTTGAATTTATGGGGTTTTTAAAAGATATGACCAATTATTTGACGGTAAATACAGCGTTTAGCTTATCCATGTTTTGATGTTTCTGCTCCATAGAAGGATGCACATACCGGTTTAGAGTTGTGTTAATATTGGAATGTCCTAAAATCTCACTTAACGTCTTCATATCGAATCCAAGTTCTACGCAACGGGTTGCAAAAGTATGTCGCAGACAGTGAAAATGAAGTGGTTCGATCTGACATTTTTTCAGAGTTTTTTTGAAATAATATTCGATCGACCGAGGCTCACGAAAGTTCATCTTCTTCCCGGTGAGAATATATGCTTCGGGATCTATCTTGTGAGATTGGATGTATTGCTGCAAGATCTCAAGCAGGAAATCCGGAATCGGAATGTTACGGATGGAGCTTTCAGTTTTAGGTGGAGTGATAATAATCTTTGTATTATGTTCCGAATCAACTGTGTGATCCTTAACTCTGTGTAAAGTCTTAGATATCTCCAGATATTGTTCCTGAAAATGAATATCCTTCCACTGCATTGCGCAAAGTTCTCCCAATCGTACTCCTGTATATAGTGCAATCAGTGTCCCGATGTTTTTATGTGTCAGATTCTCCAATAAGTAGTCCTGCAAGGTCTGCTGTTCCTTTAAAGAGAGAATCCGAAGCGGTTTTCTGACAGGCTTAACAGGACAAAGTTCCGGGTTACAAAGAGACAGTTCCCCTTCCTTTTCAGCAGTCTTTAAAATTAATTTGACAACAGAACGGATATCGGTAACTGTTTTCGGAGCCAATCCAGAACCATCACTTTTCCCTGAAACCAACAACCTGTTCAGAAATACTTCACAATCTTTATTGCTGAACGTATAGACAAGACGATCACCAATCATAGGACTGATATAGTGGCTGAAAAGATAATGGTATCTTACATAAGTAGATTCCTTGCTGGAAGGCTTCAGTCGCTCCAGCCAGAGCAGTCCATAAAAGGAAATGTTTTTCTTCATACGGACACTTTGAAAAAGACGTGGATCCATTTTTCGCTTTGCATCATTTTGCTTTTTCTTAACAGTTAAATAATCTGCTGCATAGATAGAACGGTATCTGGGACTCCCATCTTCTTTGAATGCATAAATGTATCTGGCTTCCCAGCGTCCGTCCTTCCTTTTGTAAATATTTTCTCCTTTTCGTGGCATGTGTTTCTCCTCCATTTTGACCATTTTTTTGACGGTAAATAAGTCAATAATCACAAAAAAATAAGCAGTGTTGTGTAATGAAAATGATTTTTGCGTATTTTTGATAAAAATACACAAATTTCGACATTTCTTCCTTGACTTGAACGTATAATGAGAGTAAGATATCAATGATTAAAGTCTTTTTAAACCGTAAATTAACTATAAAGGAATTCGTAGAGTTGTATACTCTACGAAATTCAAAAGCAGAATAAGGACAGGAATGAGTATGGGAAGAAGACCCAGAGATCTAAGCGGACAGAAGTTTGGACTACTTACAGCAGTATATCCGACAGAACGCAGAGACCATAGAGGTTCTGTGTATTGGCATTGTGTCTGTGAATGTGGTAATGAGATTGATGTAGCTGCCGGTGCATTACTGGATGGCAATAACAGAAGCTGTGGGTGTCTGAAAGACAAGAACCAGAAGCAGATTGCACAGAGAAGACATCTTGTCGATGGAACCTGTGTGGAAGTTCTGGAGAAGAGAAAGAAGCGAAGAGACAACGAAAGTGGTTTCCGAGGTGTCTTTTATCTGAAGAACAACAACCGTTACCGTGTGGATATCGGATTCAAAGGGAAGCGGTATTATGTCGGACTCTTTGAAGATTATGACGAAGCAGTTCAGGCGCGTCTGGAAGCAGAAAATCTGATCCATAACAGTTTCATTAATATATGGAAAGAGTGGAATCAGAAAGATCAGGAAGACCCCCAGTGGGGAAAAGAACATCCGCTTGTATTCAATGTTCGGAAAGTGAACGGAGAATTACAGGTAGAAGCAGGATGTCAGGAAATTAAGACTAGTTGAGATGGACAGAAATGATTCCCTGCAGTTTATCAGAATCAGATAAGCAGCAGGCAGGATTATACAGGAAGAAATCGTCGCGTCGCCGCGTTTCCAGTGTATATGGTCATAGGGAAAGAAGAGAGTCACAGAGAAAGAAATGATATTTTCAATGAATTCCCTGTGATATGGCGAAGCACACTTAAAATCGGGGAAAGTTGAGTGAATAAAGTTATGTGGTATGCAGTATGGGTACGAAGTGGACAGGAAGACAGAGTTCTGGAATTATGTAAGACATTCCGTCATTATTATCCGGACGCATACGAGGAATGCTTTATTCCGACGTATGAAAAATATAGAAAAGTAAAAGGCCAGCCGACAAAACAGCTGGCTCATTTATTGCCCGGATACCTCTTCTTTGTCAGTGACCATCCGCAGGAACTCCAGAAACTTCTGAAAAGAATACCGGAGTTTGCAAAAACACTAGGTGATGATGACGGAGCAATTCCGTTGTATCAGGAGGAAGTAGAATTCCTTCAGAGATATACGGGAGAAGAGAGGATTCTGAAGATGTCCGAAGGATATCTGGTTGGATCTGAGCTGGTTGTTACAGACGGACCTCTGAAAGATTATCAGGGGGAAGTCATGAAGATTGACCGGCATAAACGGACAGCAGTGCTGGAACTGGAGTTTCTTGGAAGGAAGACGAAGGTTACGGTGGGGTTGGAAGTTGTGAGGAAGGTATAAAAATTTAATGGTGATTGGAAAAGTAAATAACCATTGAGAAAAAAATGATAATTACAGTGCGCGCAATACATTGATTTAAATAAAGCTCGTCGTGTATTGCATCGGCTGTTGGATAAAAAGTGAAAGGAATATAGCAAAATGCCAAATAAGAAGAATCTCCTAATTTATGCTCATTACTATATTCCAGACACTGCGTCAACGGGGCAAATTCTCCGTGAACTGGCGGAGGGGATGCTGGATAAGTTTAACATCACAGTTATCTGTGTGGTGCCGAGTTACTTAGGAATTATTGAAGATAAGTATACGACACAGAAGTATTACGAGGAAGAAATTAACGGCGTGAAGGTGTTGCGAATCCGTGTGCCGGAGTTCAGCAAAACCAACAAGAAGAGCCGGGTGAAGAATATTGTTTCCTATTTCTTGGGGGCAATGAGCGCGACTTGCAAGGTTGGAAAGCAGGACTATGTGTTCTCCATTTCTCAGCCGCCGATTCTTGGCGGCCTGTTGGGTGTCTGGGGTAAGTGGGTAAAACATGCTAAGTTCATCTATAATATTCAGGACTTTAACCCGGAACAGGTGTTGGCGGTTGGCTACACCAAGAGCAAATTTGTCACAGATGCCATGATGTGGTTTGATAAATTCAGTTGTAAGCACAGTGACCTTGTAATCACAGTCGGCCGCGATCTCGTGGAGACGATGGAAAACCGTTTCAAAAGTAAGAAAGTTCCTAAGACTGTTATGATTAATAATTGGATAGATGAAAACGAAATCTATCCGCTAGATGAGAGTAATGAAAAAGTTATTGCTTTCAAAATGAAATATGGTTTGAATGACAAGTTTGTCATCATGTATTCCGGTAACATAGGCTTATACTATGACCTTGAGAATCTGATTAAGGTTGTGGAGAGATTCAAACCGGGTACAAAGACTGCAGATGGAAGAGAAGTTGCCTTTGCGTTTGTAGGTGCCGGTTCTGTGCTGGACAAGTTGGTCTTGTATGTAAGAGGACATCATATGGATAATGTAACTTTTATTCCGTACCAGGATAAGGCTGACCTGATTTATAGCTTGAATGCTGGTGATGTTCACTGGTGCGTGAACGCAAAAGGCATCAAAGGAGTGAGCTGCCCTTCAAAGGCATACGGCATAATGGCCGCTTCGAAACCCATCTTAGGGGTCCTCGAATCAGGATCTGAGGTTCGCTGCCTGATTGAAGATACACATGGAGGTCTTTGTTGTGAGCCGGGAGAGTATGACAAGGTTGAGGAAAACATCCGCTGGTTCATTGAGAATGCTGGAAATAGTGAGTTGAAGGCAATGGGAGCCAGAAGTCGTGAAAACCTTGAGAAGAATCTGACAAGAAATGTAAGCGTACAAAAGTATGCAGAAGAAATTTTGAAGCTAGGAGGCGAGAGGGAATGAACAGTAACTGGTTTAAGCTGGTTATGAAGATGACAAAAGTTGAATATGGAAAGAACCTCTTGTTGAAGGGTGTTAAGGTTAGAGGAAAGCTGAAATGAAAATAGTACAAATAAATACATTCCCTTACAAATCTACAGGACATATTATGATGAATATTCATAAAATTCTAGCAGAACAAGGTTACGATTCCTATGTTTGCTGGGGACGGGGAAGACCAGCTAATAATAATCATGAAATTGTAATATCAGATAATATTGGTGTTAAATTTCATGGAATATATACAAGGTTGCTGGATAAAACTGGTTTTGCATCATGCAGAGCAACGAAAAAGTTGTTACGTAGATTGGATGAGATAAAACCGGATATTATACATTTACATAACATACATGGATATTACTTGAATATAGAGCTACTGTTTAATTATATTCGAGAACATAATATTAGTGTAGTTTGGACGTTACATGATTGCTGGCCATTGACGGGTCATTGTGCTGGCTTTGATATGTGTGGGTGCAAAAAGTGGAAAACAGGGTGCTTTAACTGTGAACAACGTGGTACTTATCCTGCTTCAAAAGTTCTTGATAATTCGAAGTGGAATTGGAATAAAAAGAAAGCTCTATTTACTAATTTAAATCTTATCATTGTGACTCCGAGTCAGTGGCTGAGAGATAATGTCATGAAATCATATTTAAGAGATTATAGATGCGAAGTGATAAATAATGGTATTGATTTGAATATGTTCAAACCAGCAGATAAATGTGAGACAAAAAAGCTCAAAAAAAAATATGATTTAGATGCCCGAAAAATAGTTTTAGGAGTTGCAAGTGAATGGACACCGAAAAAAGGTCTGCTTGATTTTATTGAATTATCCGAAATGATGCAAGACATTCAGTTTGTGATTGTTGGATTAACTGAAAGACAGATAAAAGAAATGCCGAAAAATATTAAGGGAATAAAAAGAACAGAGAATCAAAGGGAACTTGCTGTTTTGTATACAATTGCAGATGTTTTCTTTAATCCAACATATGAAGATAATTTCCCAACAACAAACCTTGAAGCATTGGCATGCGGAACACCTGTAATAACTTATGATACTGGCGGAAGTCCGGAAGCATTAGAGGTAAAGGAGAAAGACTTGAGTATTTCAATAGGTGAGGTAATAGAAAAGACATCGCCAGCAACCGTTTCTTATGAAACTGTAAAAGTGAGAATATACAGTTTTTTGAAAAAAAATAAGAATGATATTCAAAGCCAAGTGTGTCGTAACGCTGCAATGGAATACAGCGCGAAGAACCAATTTGAAAAATATATAGAACTTTACGATGAACTCATAAGGAAGGAATCATAAAATAAATGAAAGTAAAAAAAATATATATAGTATATTTTCTTTTGTTTATACTATTGATCTTTTTATTTGTAATAATACCACATACGGCGTTACTGAACCGATTTTTAGCCCATGCAACTATTCTTTTCTCTATTGTGTGGATCTATAAATGTTGGAACAATATGTATCTTTTAATTGTAAGTACATTTATAGCGTACTCCAATTACAGTATCGCTGTTGGAATTTATTTGGATGAAAGTTTGAGACCAAAGTATCTGTATCCGCAAATTCAGAATGTAGATATATATAGTGTTGGAATTTTTTTGATGTTTCTTACAATTTTTACTTTGGCAATTCTTTCACCGAAGTGTAAAAAGAACACTGTTAAAGTTGCGCGAGAGTTCGTGAAACTAGAAAATAAGAATAATGTTGTTTTTTTTGCACTCATGATTTTGTTTATAGGAATTGTGGTACTTGGATATTCAAGAGCATCGAATAGTCGCGGCTCTAGTACGGCTATATATGAATATGCATCGATTCTTATGATATTAATGTTTTATTTTTCGGGAAGGAAAAAAATACAGAAAAATATATGTGCAGTTTGCTGTTTGATCTATGCTTTAACAAGTCTGTTGAATGGTACGAGAATTGAGGCCTTGATATGCGTAATCATATTTGTGCTATGCTATTTTGAAAAAGAGATAAATCCATTAGTATTATTGCTGGCAATGCTTTTGGGGTTGATTGCTTTTTCGATGGTCGGAACCCTACGTGGAAATTGGACACTCTTAAAAGGAAACGTAGGTGAAATAGCAGGAACATTAGCTAAACATAAATTTGTTTTCGATACATGTACTCATGCATATTTTCCAATGATATGTATGATTGATATTTATAGAAAGTATTCCTTTTTTGATGCGATGCATTATCTGATAGCATTTATGTTGACCATCTTTTTGGGGCAATCTCGAGTTAATGATGGGAATTTGATTCAAGTAGTTAGTAATTATTTTTATCATAACTTTGGAGGTGTATCGCAAGGATTTTTCTTTGTTTGGTTTTCATATATGGGTGCCTTAATTTATGCTGCTATTATACTTGCGTACACAAGATTCATAAATGATAGGCGTGTTACTTTAACACCAGAGAAATGTAGTGCAATAATATATGTTGTTGCTAGCGTTCCGAGGTGGTATTTGTATGGGCCGTGGTCGCTTTTTCGAGGCGTAATAATATGTGTGCTTTTAACAAAAATAATTATTTATTCTGAAAAATTAATTCGGAGAAAGGGATAAAAATGAAACCATATTTAGTGGATGTTCCTGTGAAAATTAATATATGGATTCGGCCAGAATGTCAGAAAAGACAGTTTGAGATTATAAAGCAGGCTAGACCGAGTATTCTATTTGTTACATCAGATGGAGGAAGAAACGAAAAAGAATGGGAACTAATTAAGCAAAATCGAAAGATTTATGACGAAGAAATAGATTGGGAGTGTAAAGTATATAAGTTGTATATGGATCATAATTTAGGCCTGTATGCGATGGGAAAGGAAAGGGAAAAGCTTATATGGAACACTGTGGACCGCTGCATCATGCTTGAAGATGATATTATACCATCGGTAAGCTTTTTTAGATATTGTGCTGAACTGCTTGAAAAATATAAAGATGATGAAAGAATTGAATGTATTTGTGGAATGAATCATCTTGGAAAATGTGAAGAAGTAAAATCTGATTACTTCTTTTCAAGACAAGGATCAATTTGGGGAACTGCAGTTTGGAAAAGATCTGTAGTAAATAGAGGCGATTTTTCATATATAAATGATCCGTATATTATGTGTCTTTTGAAGCAAAGAACAGCACATAACAAAATCGCATGGAAAAGATTGTGCGCATATGGAAAACAGGATAAATATGAAGGTCATGTAGCTGGATCGGAATTTTGGTATGAATTTGATATGTATGCACAAAATAGGTTACAAATTATTCCTAAGGTGAATCTTGTAAGCAATATTGGGGCTACAGCTGATTCTGTCCATGCAGCTGACTTAAATGAAATCCCAAAATCTATGAGGAGAGTGTTTAATAATCCAACATATGAATTGAAATTCCCAATCAAGCATGCTCAGTATGTGATACCTGATGTGCATTATGAAATAGAGAGAAATAAAATGATGGCATATAATACGCCTTTACTCCTATTTAAGCAGAAGGCTGGTAGGTTTTTACTTATGTGCTTACATGGAAACTTCAAAGGCATAATAAGAAAATTCTTTGGAGACAAAAATGAAAAATAATAAGGGAGGGCGTATGAGTAGAAAAAAATATTCATATTTAGCCCAGAATACGTTGCTATTAACATTATCATCTTTCGGGTCAAAATTTTTGGCCTTTTTTCTTGTACCACTATATACAAATGTGTTGACGACATCTGACTATGGTATTGCTGATATAGTGACGACAAGTGTAACACTACTGATATATGTTTTTACTTTAAATATAGGCAATGCGGTACTTAGATTCTGCTTAGACGACAATTACAAACCAGATAAAGTTTTTAGTTTTGCTTTAAAGGTTATTTTTGTGGGAGGCGGAATTTTAACGATATTTACCGTAATATGCTGGAAATTTCAGATGCTACATTGGTCAAATTATTGCTACTTCTTTCTTGTACTCCTCTTTTTCTGTGAAGCTATCGAAAGTATGTTGTATCAATTTCTAAGAGGAATAGATGAAGTACGCATTATGGCGATAGCCAGTTTGATTTCAACGTTCGCCAAATTAATATCAAATATTTTTCTGCTAGTTGTCTTTAAGTACGGTATTATTGGATATCTTGTATCAATGGCTGTCGGGCCTGGATTTGCAATCGTATTTTCAATAGTTTGTGTGAGAAAATCAATTAAAGCGACAGAAAATAATTTAAAAAAGGAAAAAGAACTACATAGCGAAATGATTGCATATTCCATTCCAACAGCGATAAGCCAACTTGGATGGTGGATAAATAATAGCATTGATAGATATTTTGTTCTGTTTATGAAAGGATCAGCATTAAATGGTATATATGCTGTTTCTTATAAAGTCCCAAGCATAATGGCAATGATATGTAACATTTTTTGCCAGGCATGGGGAATTTCTGCTATAAAAGAATTTGATCCGGAAGATTCGGATGGATTCTACGGGAAAACCTATGAATTATTTTCGGGTTTTTTATCATTTGCGTGTGCGGGGTTGATATTAATAAATATTCCGATTTCAAAAATCCTATTTGCGAAAGATTTTTTTGAAGGCTGGAGATACTCATCGCTTTTAGTCTTAGGAATGGCCTTTAGTGGACAAGCTAGTTTTTTTTCAGGCATATTTGGTGCAGTAAAAAAAAATAAAGTGGTGGCAACTTCTACGTTGGCATCTGCTGCGGTTAATGTCGTGTTTAATGCAGCATTGATCCCACAATTTGGAGCAATGGGGGCTGCAATTGCCACAGCATTATCATTTTATGTGGTATGGATAATTAGGTTGATTTTTGCTAGAAAGCATGTGCATTTTAAGGTTAATTTAATTCGTGCCCATATTGTTTATGTGCTATTGCTTGTTCAAATAATGTTTGAACATATGACGAGTCACATGTATTTAGGACAAGTTATAGTAATTGTTTTAATCATTGTGCTGTATAAGAATGAATTTCAACAGATTGTTCAGCGAGGGAAAAAAATAATTGAAAATAGATTTTGTAAGAGATCGGGAGGAAAAAATGAATAATATTTTAGTGACAAGATCGTCCATGCCTTCTATTGAAGAGTATTGTGAAGAAATTAAAGATATTTGGGACAACCATTGGCTTACCAATATGGGCGTAAAACATAAGGAACTGGAGAAAGATCTGGAAGACTATCTTGGTATTCCACATGTTGCGTTATATACTAATGGACATCTTGCTTTGGAAAATGCGATTGCTGCGTTAAATCTCCCAAAAGGTGGCGAGGTTATTACAACTCCGTTTACTTTTGCTTCCACAACACATGCAATTGTTAGAAATGGACTGGTACCGGTTTTTTGTGATATCAAAGAAGATGACTATACGATTGATACACAGAAACTTGAAAATTTGATCACAGATAACACAGTGGCTATTGTTCCGGTACATGTATATGGCAACATATGCGATGTGGATGAAATCGATCGTATCGCAAAAAAGTATGAACTGAAAGTTGTCTATGATGCAGCACATGCGTTTGCAGTAAAGTACAAGGGAGAGTCGTCGGCATGTTTTGGTGATGCATCCATGTTCAGCTTCCATGCTACAAAAGTGTTTAATACTATTGAGGGCGGCTGTGTTTGCTTTAAGAACAATGCGTGGGTTCAGCTTTTAAATGATATGAAGAACTTTGGCATCCATGGCCCGGAGTCGGTACAGTTCGTTGGCGGAAATGCGAAGATGAATGAGTTTCAGGCAGCAATGGGTATTTGTAATTTGAAACATTTGAGTGAGGAAATTGCCAAGAGAAAGACTGTTGTAGAGCATTATAGAAGACGCCTTGAAGGTGTAGAAGGAATTAAGCTGTCTGCAATTCAGAAAGATGTTGAAAGTAATTATGCGTACTTCCCGATTGTATTTGATGGATATAAGTATACCAGAAATGAAGTCTTTGAAAAGTTGGCAGAGGTTGGTATTAGTGCGCGAAAGTATTTCTATCCTTTGACAAATAGTTTTGAGTGCTATCGAAATTATCCGACTGCAGGAACGGAAAAACGCCTATTGCGCAACATATGGCACTTCGCGTTTTGACACTACCGTTATATGCAGATTTGTCTTTGGAAGATGTTGATAGGATTTGTGATGTGATTTTGAAATAAGTGAGATAGAGTACGGAGAATAAGAGATGAAAATATTAGTATTAGCGGGTGGCTTTGATCAAATTGCATTGATTAAGGAGTTACGGAATAGAGGAAATATAGTATATCTGGCAGACTATTTTGAAAATCCGCCAGCTAAACAATATGCGGACAAGCATTTTCAGATTAGTACGTTAGATGAAAATGCAGTATATGAATTGGCCAAAAAGGAACAAGTGGATTTAATTACAACTGCTTGTACGGATCAGGCATTGATGACGGTTGCAAGTGTTTCTGAAAAGCTACATTTACCGTGTTACATATCTTCAAAAACTGCAAGAGATGTTACTAATAAGGCGTACATGAAGAAAAAATTTGCAGAATTTGATGTTCCAACTGCTAAATGGGATTTACTAGAAAGTGAGAATGACTTTGAAAAGTTGAAGCATCACCAACTGGCTTTTCCGTTGATTGTAAAACCTTGTGACTGTAATAGTTCTAAAGGCGTAGTTAAGGTTGAAAATTATGGAGAACTAGAGACCGCTGTTTGGAATGCATTTCAGTTAAGTCGTAGTAAAAAAGTTGTTGTGGAAGATTATAAGATAGGTGAAGAAGTTTCAATTGATGTTTGGAAAGATAAAGAGGGCGCAAAGGTTCTTTCAGTATCAGGAACGAGTAAAATAAAAGAAAATACAGAGGGTTTTACCATTTATCAAAGTAAGTATCCTATTGAAATGTCTAATAGGCTCGTTAGTAAAATTAAGATTACCGCTGAAAAAATATGCGAAGCATTTGAATTAGATAACTGTCCACTTTTAATACAGGCGATTATACAGAAAGATGAGATTAATGTAATCGAATTTAGTGCGCGAATGGGTGGCGGTTCAAAATATAAATTGAATGAGTACATGGCCAATGTAGATATTATGAAAATTTATGTAAATCGTGTTTTGGGAGATACTTCGCAGACAGTGAAACCGGTGTGGTCATCCAAATTGATTGAAATGAACTATGTATATGCTTATAATGGCGTTTTTTCAAAGTTAATTGGATTCGATAGATTCCTGAGAACGGGTGATATAAAGGAACTTTTCCAATATAAAAAAGAAGGAAGTACAATTGAAAAAAGAACAACGAGCAGTGACAGAATTGTAGGATTTCTTATTGAAGCAGATAGTGTACAGGAACTTGCAAATTTGAGAAGTCGAATTGTGAATGATGTTGATATATTAAGTGAAGAAGGAAAAAGCATGATGTATAAGAAATGCTTTTATGAATAAAGGTTTATAGAAATTGGAGGTGCGATAATGAATACAAACACAAAAGGAGTAAAAAATGTGTTTGTTTGTGGGGGTGGGCATCAAGGATTATCGATGGCGGCACATTTGGCGTTGAATGGAATAACGGTAACTCTTTGGAACAGAACTTCTAAAAATATTCAACAGGTAATTGATACCGGAGAAATTCTATGTAATGGTGTTGTTAATGGCACTGCAAAGGTTGAAAAAGCATCTTCAAACATAAAAGATGTAGTTTCAGATTTTGTCATGGTTACTACTCCGAGCAGCGCACATAAAGATGTTGCACGGCAATTGGCTCCATATGTTCATAAAGATATGATTATTATATTGAATCCGGGAAGAACATTTGGTGCCATCGATTTTGCCAATGAGTTGAAAAAGTGTGGTGTGATAGAGTTACCGCATATAGCAGAGACACAGACTATTGTATACACTTGTAGAAGAAGCAGTGATAATCAAACAACAATATTTGCATTGAAAACAGACGTTAAAATAGCAGCATTAAAGAAATCAAGCCTAGGAATTATCATGAGTAAAATGCCAGATTGTCTAAAATCATATTTTAAACCGGAGAACTCAATTGGTTACACATCATTTGATAATGTAGGTATGGTTCTCCATTGCTCTCCAGTATTGATGAACGTTGGATGGATTGAGTCTGAAAAAGTTGATTTTAAATATTATTACGATGGAATTTCTAAGAGCGTTGCTGCATTTATACAAAAAATTGATGATGAACGTATGGCAGTGGCAAAAGCTGCAGGATATGAGATTGAAAGTGTAGCTGATTGGTTACGTCGAACTTATGGAGTGGTTGGAAAAGACTTATATGAATGCATTCGCAACAATGGGTCTTATAAAGAAATAGATGCACCTCCTAAAATTGAATGTAGATATATATTGGAGGATGTGCCAAATGGACTGGTTCCTATAGAGTATTTGGGAAAAGAACTTGAGGTGAATACATCTAATATTACAACGATAATCAATTTAGCAAATTCAGCATTGGATAGGGATTTTCGAGAAGAGGGTAGGAAAATAAATTATGCTGAATTGCAAAAAAATAGTTAAAATGTAAGCGTCAAATAAAACAGTGTATAGAAAAATAACCGTCAGCCTTTTATA
>OGGQ01001713.1_pt1 | contig 27154 bp, 21 predicted proteins | sample 1571191 | NCBI WGS metagenome assembly OGGQ01 (sample SAMEA2582061, study PRJEB24529) | metagenome | biome: Human gut stool | place: China | collected 2011
ACTTCTTCATGGTTTCCTCCTTTTAGATTTAGCGGAAATTACCGCCATTTTTGTCAAAACTTTGGTCTTCCGCTCCGCCCGGCGCACATACCGTGGCTAGCCGAATCCGTATCTGCTCCGGCCAAAAGCCTCCGCCCTCCGTTTTGCAGTCTCAATGTACCAAGCGGCATTTCTTTTGTCCAGAGATTCCGATTCATTGTAATTTGAATGATAAACGACATGTTTTTATAGATAAAACGTGAAAAATGAATGTAACATTTTGAGGAAAAACCATCCCGCCGGGCAGAACCTGGCCCAAAGCGGCGCCGGATGATCCCAGCGCGCTTTGCAAGGCCGCTCTCCGCCGCGGCAGGACAAAAAAACAACGGGAGCCCGGAGTTTTTCAAATCCTCCGGGCTCCCATCTTTTTTTCAGGCGTTTTTCTTCACTACATACCGCTGTCTCTGCTGCTCAATCTGCCCCGCGTTCACCATCCTCTGCAGGATGGGCCGGCACTGGCGGGGATCAATTTTTAAAAGCCGGGCAATATCCTGGCGGTAGGCGAACCCCTCCCGATCCAAATACTCCAGGATCACCTCCGTCTGCCGTTCGGGAGGCACCACCGCCGAGCTGAGATAATAGCGGGCTCCAATCTGGGTGAGCCGTCCTCTGCGCACCATCTGCTTGAGGCGGTTATAGGCCGTGCTGGCGGAGACCTGCAGCAGCTCCGCCGCCTCATTCCGGGTGATGGACTGATGGCGGCGCAAAAACGCAGTCACCTCGTTCTCCCCGCCCACCCGGATGTCGCAGTCCAGACGCAGGTCCCGCAGGGTGATGTTGTCCAGCCCCGCCCGGACCAGTGCGGTCCGGACAATCTTGGAAAGGCGGGTGCGGTCATAGGGCCGCCCGCTTCTGGGGGCTGTCAGAATGTACACGGCGTCCGGCGAAGCGGCCCGCAAGTCCGACAGCACCCCCAAAACGCCGCTGGTCAGCGGTACAATCCGGTCCGGCAGACGCAGCGTTTCACCGTGAAGCTGATCCCAGCGGAGAGTCACGATCTCCTCCAGCCGCAGCCCCAGCTGCCATGTCAGCCACAGCGTCACGCCAGCCGGGGACAGCCGCTCCGCCTGCAGCAGCTTCCACAGGGCAAATTCATCCGGCGGCTGGGCCTCCTCCCGCCGCGCCCTGGTAGAGACCCTTCTATGTTCCAGATGCTGAGCGAAGTGAACATTCATGGCAGCTGCCTCAATGCCGGTGATCCGGGAGACATACTGCCAGTCCTCTGTCTCCAGCTGCCGCAGGACAAAGTCATGCCGCAGATCAATGAGCCGAACGCCAGTCTGCCCTCCGGCGTCCAGTGCCATCCGGGCAAGGCGGGAAATCGACTGTGGCTTCAGAGGCTTTTGATCCCGGTCTGACAGCACCACCACTTCTGAGCGATGGCTGCGTCCCTCCCGCAAGGCTCTCAGCCAGATTGCCAGTTCCCCTGAAATGGGCACGGTCCGGTCTTTTAAAAGAATCTGATTGTCCAGGAAGTCAATCTGGCCCCAGGTCAGCGTGTGAATCTCATCCCGCAGCAGCCCTGCCTGCCATGCCAGCCGCAGAATCACCCCTGCCGCATTTTCAAAATTTTTTTCTAAAATTTGCTTCATAGCATTTGGGTCCGGGCGGTTGACAATGTATTCCTGCATCGTTGTTCTCCATTTCGATGTTACAACTATGTATCAAATTTTTAATAGCTGTACGAATCAGATTTTTTTTGAAATTGATAGAAATCTGTAGGAAAGCCCGTTGTCTTTTGATTCCAGAATGTTACAATTATGGAATACCATGTACATCTTTTTATTATCGCCCTGTAATCCTTGTGCCACAACGGATTCAAGGTTTTCCATATTGGAAAAATACACCTAAAGATAACAAAAATCAATATCTTTTCACACATTTTTTATTCACCCCCGCCACGGTAGACTTGAAAAAAAGGAGCGTGACAAGCATGACAACACAAGAGCGGAAGGCTGTCGGCCATCGGTTACGCCAGCAGCGCAACCGGCTTGGGCTGACCAGGGAGCAATTTGCAGAACTGGCAGATATTGGTGCGGGTTATTACGGACAGCTTGAGGTGGGGACCTCACAGATGTCGGTTGACACTCTGATCAAGCTCTCCAGAACCTCCCGGCTTTCTATGGAATACATTCTTCTAGGAGACGTGCCCCAGGAGCAGGACCTGACCCCTCTTCAGGCAATGTTGGCCCGCTGCACCCCGCGGGAACTGCATCTGGCAGAAAAAGTTCTGCAGCTATTTTTGCTACGCGGCGATATTTAGTCCTTTTCCTGCGCCCGCTTTTGGAGTATAATAAAAAAGCTGCCATGCTTGGCACATGATTCCGGCCGCGCTGCCGGGGCATCTGTCCGCAAGGCAATTTTCCTGTGCATACGGTGCGAAGGAGCAGCCCGCCGCAGCGCTGGATGGCGCTCCGGCTGACGCCGGGCGGGCTTTGGAAATCAACAAGGCGGAGGAACCATCATGAATCACAATGAAATGCTGCTTTTGAAACTGGGCGAGGTCGTCCTGAAAGGATTGAACCGCAGGTCCTTTGAGGATAAGCTGGTGTCCAATGTGCGGCGGCGACTGAAGTCTCTGGGCAGCTTCCAGGTCTATGTCCGCCAGAGCACCATCTACGTAGAGCCGCAGAAGGAGGAGTGCGACATGGCCGCCGCCCTGGCCGCCGCCCGGCAGGTGTTCGGCGTCGTCTCTGTTGTGCGGGCGATCCCTTGCGAGAAAACGGTGGAGGCCATCACCGCCGCCGCCCAAGCCTATCTAGCCGATGAATTTGCCGCCGCCCGCACCTTTAAGGTAGAGAGCCGGCGGGCAGACAAGAGCTTTGCCCTGAACTCCATTCAAATCTCCCAGGAGGTAGGCGGCAATCTGGCGGACGCCTTTCCCCATGTAAAGGTGGACGTCCACCACCCGGATCTGACGGTTCACGTGGAAATCCGCGAAAAGCACGCCTATGTCCACGGACCTGCCATTTCCGGGGCCGGGGGGCTTCCTGTGGGCACCGGCGGACACGCCGTGAGCCTGCTCTCCGGCGGACTGGACAGCCCTGTATCCTCCTGGATGATGGCCCGCCGGGGCGTACAGCTGGAGATGGTCCATTTCGTCTCCCCGCCCTACACCTCTCAGCAGGCTCAGGACAAAGTGGTGGAGCTGGCCCGCCTGCTCACCGCCTACTGCGGCGCCATGCTGGTGCATATCGTCCCCTTCACAGAGATTCAGGAGGAGATCCGCCGCCGCTGCCCGGAGGAGTACTTCACCCTCATGATGCGCCGCTTCATGATGCGCATCAGTCAGGCTGTGGCGAAGAAGGCCGGCGCCCACGCCCTAGTCACCGGTGAGTCCCTGGGGCAGGTGGCCAGCCAGACCATGCTGGCCCTGGGCGTCACAGAGGATGTGGTGAGCCTGCCGGTGCTGCGGCCCCTCATTGGCATGGACAAGGTGGAGATCATCCGGACCGCCCGAGAGATCGGCACCTATGAGACCTCGATCCTGCCCTATGAGGACTGCTGTACGGTCTTTACCCCCCGGCACCCGGCTATTCGCCCTCGTCTGGAAGATGTCCGGGCGGCGGAGGCTGCGCTGGACGTGGATGCCCTGGTAGCCAGAGCCCTGGAGGGGGAGACCTGGGTTCGTGTCAAACCCTAAGTGTGCGGCATGGACGGATGGAGCATTTCTGAGCAAAGAGGGGGGGATTCTATGTCACATACTGCCGAAATTATTGCCGTCGGCACTGAACTGCTGCTGGGAAACATCGCCAACACCAATGCCCAGGAGATTTCCGAGAGCCTCTCCACCCTGGGCATCAATGTCTTCTGGCACACTGTGGTGGGCGACAACCCCATCCGGCTGAAGGAGGCTCTGGATATTGCCCGCCGCCGGGCGGATATTCTCATCACCACCGGCGGCCTGGGGCCGACCTATGACGACCTGACCAAGCAGACCATCTGCGAGGTCTTCGGCAAGCCCCTGGTTCTGCACCGGGATATTCTGGAGGAAATCCGGGAATTTTATGAGGGAACTGTGCATGCCCCCATGCCGGAGAACAACACCCAGCAGGCAGAGCTGCCGGCGGGCTGTGTGATCTTTGAGAATCCTGTGGGCACTGCCCCTGGCTGCGCCTTTGAGCAGGACGGCGTTCACGTGCTCATGCTGCCGGGACCGCCCCATGAGATGCGCACTATGCTGCGCCGCCATGCGCTTCCCTATCTGCGCGCGCTCTCCTCTGAAATCATTGTCTCCCATGACGTGATGACCTTTGGTATGGGGGAGTCCTTTGTGGACCAGCTTCTCCATCAAAAAATGGCCGCCATGAGCAATCCCACCCTCGCAACTTACGCCAAGCCCTTCGAGGTCCGGCTCCGTGCTACCGCCAAGGCCAGGAGTCAGGAGGCGGCGGAGGCCATGCTGGCCCCGGTTGTGGAGGAAGTCCGTGCCGTCTTGGGTCCTGTGGTCTATGGGGTGGACGTCTCTGGTCTGGCGGAGTGCTGCTTTGCACACCTGCTGCGGCGGGGGCTCACGCTTGCCACCGCTGAGAGCTGCACCGGCGGCCTGGTTGCAGAGCAAATCACAGCTCTGCCGGGCGCATCCAAGATTTACCGCGGCGGCGTTGTCAGCTACTGGACCAGCGTTAAACAGGGGGTGCTGGGGGTCCCCCAGGAGATCCTGGATGCGGATGGTCCCGTGTCGGAACCCTGTGCCCGGGCGATGGCGGAGGGCGCGCGGCGGATCACCGGGGCCGACCTTGCCGTGTCCGTTACCGGCGTAGCAGGGCCGGAGCCAGATGAGCGGGGTGTTCCTGTGGGAATCGTTTACATCGGTCTAGCCACACCAGACGGTGTCTTTTGCCGCTGCGTGGATACCGGGAAGCGGCAGCGAAGCCTGCTGCAGGGCTTGGCCGCCAACCACGCCTTTGACGTGGTCCGGCGCTATCTGACTGGGCTTCCCATCAAGCTATAAAAACATCCCGCACCTCTCAGAGGTGCGGGATGTTTTGCTATGCAGGCAGATTATGAGCAGCTGACATACGCTCCTGCATCTGCGGCGCGCTGAATGGAAACGCAAATGTTCATATACGTTGCTTGCGGCAACGGGTCATTCCTCGTACAATGTTGTTAGAAAATCAAAAGGAGGATCTAATATGTTAAGTGAAAATATACGGGCAATGAGAAAGTCGAAAGGACTTTCACAGCAAGAACTTGCTATGAAGTTGAATGTTGTTCGGCAAACCATTTCAAAATGGGAGCAAGGACGATCTGTTCCCGACTCAGATATGCTCATTCTGATATCAGGGGCCTTGGAAATCCCAGTTAGCACATTACTTGGAGAAACGATTGCGGAGACTCAGGTTGATGATTTAAAAGCAATTTCAGAAAAACTAGAGATTATAAATTTACAGCTTGCACAAAAGAACGTTGAAAGGCGAAACAGGATTCAAGGCTCACTCATAGTACTCTGTTCTATGAGTGTAGTCATTTCAGCAGTTTTCATGGTATTAAACAGTCCTTATTTAAGCTGGGATTATCATGACCCTGAAACTGCTGTTCTGGGAGTGGGGTTTCATATATTGGAGTGGCTATTTGTTCGAATAGCGCCTATCATATTTGCCGGGGCAGTCGTTGGAATTTTTTTTACACGAAAGAGCAGGTGAAACGATTCGGATTTTAGAGCAACCATCAAATTAAAAAGGACCCTTTATCAGGGTCCTTTTTTCTAATTTACATGGTCCGCTCATTCCATGATGGTAACATGAGTATCATTTTACACTCCAAGATACTGGAAAGTATCGTATGGATGCGGGCCGTCTTCATTCCGAATCCGCAAAAAGCTCTTTTACCACGGCGTTCCAGTCTGTCAGGCACAGCTGCCCCACGTCAAAGGCCTGCGCTAGATTCTTTCTCGTTTGTATGGCTTCCTGGTCCAAATACCAGGCCACCAGCTCGCTCCCGTCCTGCCCGGAGCCGGTAAGGTAGGCACAGGCGTAACGGGTGGAATAATGCTGCTCACCGCTCGCCATCAGTTCCCCCAGCTCTTCTGCGGACAGTGTGCGCTGCCGGCCGCTGCTGTCCCAAACGGAGGGCGCGGTGTCCAGCAGCAGTGTCAGCTTGCTAGTGTCGATTCCATCCTGCAGCAGCGCCAGTGCATAATAGACCTCCTCCAGCGGACTGACCGGTGCGGTGGAAAAGCCATCATCGTGGCTCTCATAGGAACCCACCCGCAGCACCAGATGGTCCGCCGCCCGAGCCAGTTCCTCATAATCGTAGCCATCGTACGCCTTGCCTGCCCAAGTGGGGGCCTCTGCCACCAGATACAGCGAAAGCTCTCCCAGCTCGGCAGCCAAAGCCTTTGTCAGCTGAGTCATGTCCCGCTTTTTCTCCCCCTTGAGCTGGGGAATGTCCAGAAAGAGCCCGTCATAGCCGCTCTCCTTCACGGTCTGTGCCAGCATCTTGGCCGTCTCCTGGATATCCGCATCCAGGGCCGATGGGCCGCCGTCAAGAGATAGCAGGGCCTTGGCCCCTGCCTGATGTGCCGCATCCAGCATCTGTCCGGCAGCTTCCGCCTGGATGGAGCCGGTAATCATGGGCCGGCCTCCCGCGCCAATCAGCCGTCCTGCGGGAACCACCACGACGTTCAGGCCGGTCATATCCGCCATCTCGCCATATTCCGATGCGGAGAGCATCGCCAACGTCTCCGGCTCAGAGCTGTGGAGCTGATCGTAGAGGCGCATCAGAATGACCGCAACCTGTTCCCGGGATGCAGTTTGATCCGGAGCGAATACCGTACCACTGGTGCCGTCCATCAGGCCCATGTCGTGGGCCATGGTGATATAACCGGCGCTGCTGGTGACATCCTGAAAGGGCGTGGGCAGCTCCTGCACCAGTCCGGCAATGGTGCCGTAACCCAAGGCCCGCACCAGCATCACCGCCAGTTCCTCCCGGGTTATGGGATCGTTGGGCCGGAAGTCTTTTCTCTGGTCTGTAACAGCACCGTGGTCATAGGCAGCCTCTACAGCGCCGGCGTACCATGCATTGACAGGCACATCCTGAAACGTGGCCTGATCGGGAACCGGGGTCTCCCACCCGAAAAAGCGGCACAGCACCACAGCAAAGGCCGAGCGGGTCATCTCCTCACCCATGCCAAACTGGCTGGCACTCTTTCCCTGGAAGAATCCCAGACTCACACATCTCTCGATGCTCTCCGCCGCCCAGTGACCGGACGGGACATCCCGAAAGCCTGCCGCGGAAGCGGGAATCACCGCCGCGGTGGATAGCACCGCCGCCAGCAGGAAACACGCCATAGCGCGCCGCAATGCTTGTCTCATCATCTCATTCCTCCCTATGGAGCTGATTCTTACATGTATTTTGGAATATGATGCGGAATATTATACCAGATTTTCTTCCATTCGTCAAACCGCCGCACTTCTTCAGACGCAGATGCGGCCAGATTTACGATCCGGAAATGGTCTAAATCCGTTGTAATCATCCAGACGCCGGGTCTGTAGAGGTTGTCACAGAGCCCTCAAAAGAGCGTTCGTAAAAGGATGGCCAACAGATTGCCTCGACTGTGCATCGAAAGCCGCACCTCAGGCGCTCCATGCACGGAAATTCAGCTCTTAAATCGCATCCATCAAAAGGTGGGGAAAGTCGAAAGAAGGCCGGGGGGCAATCCCCTCGGCCTCCAGCTATTACAGATATTGTTCCAGCACCGCGGAAAAGGTCTCCGGCGGCAGGACCCCCACCTTCCGTTCTATTTCCTTTCCGTTTTTCAAGAACACCACCGTCGGGATGCTCATGATCCCAAAGCGACGGGCCAGCTCCGGCTCCTCGTCCACATTGACCTTTCCTGTCACAACCCTGTCCCCATACTGTTCCGCCAAGGCTTCCACAGTGGGGGTGATCATCTTGCAGGGGCCGCACCAATCTGCCCAGAAATCCACCATGGCGAGAGGCGCCGCCTCTACAACCGCGTCAAACTCCGCTGTTTTCAAATGCTGAACTGCCATTTTGATGACTCCTTTTCTTTTGATTTTCTGATCGCTTTCCTTCCAAATAGGCCGCGGCGCTCTGACCAGCCACCAGCCCCTCTCCCACCGCTTTGGAGACTTGAAGCGCTCCGCCCGTACAGTCTCCCGCCGCAAAGACACCCGGCAGGTTCGTGGCCATGCGCCGGTCCGTGCGCACATAGTCCCCCTCCAGCTCCAGCCCCTGAAAGAGGTCTGTAGGCGCCATGGTGGGCCGCAGGAGGAACACGCCTTCCGCCGTCACGGTTTCGCCATCGCAGGTGACGGCTGAGACCCGATCCCCGCCTGTGATCGCACAGGTTCGCGGATGGTCAAAATAGGTGACGGAGCAGCCGATGCCGGTCAGAAATTCCGCCTCCTGCCGGGCGGTGTCGCTGTATCCCAGCACCGCTACGCTCTTTCCCCGGTAGAGCATCCCATCGCAGGTGGCGCAGTAGCTGACGCCCCGGCCCAGGAATTCTGCTTCGCCGGAAAATTTCCGCCCACGGGCCACCCCTGCCGCCAGGACCAGGGCCCCGGCGTGCTCCATGTCGCTGCCGATGCTGACATACCAGTCGTCCCCCATCCGGACGGTGCTGAGGACCTTGCCGGTCCGGAACTCCGCACCGGCAGCCTCAGCGTGGCGGCGGAAACTTGTCAGCATTTCAGCCCCAGATATCCGGGGCATTCCCAGGTGATTATCCACCAGCTTGGACCGCCACAGGGGATTTTCCTCCAGCGGGTTGGACACCACCAGCACCCGCTTGCCCCGTGCGCGCGCATTCAGCGCCGCAGACATCCCGGCAGGACCGCCGCCAATCACCAACACATCATAGGACATAGACTGCTGCCTCCTCTCCTGTCAAGGCTGCCATCAGCCGGGCCATCCGCTGGGAGGACACCCGATAATAGACCTCATTGCCCACCCGCTCGGCCTCCACAATCCCCGCAGAGCGCAGCCGCTGCAGGTGCTGAGACGTGCAGGATTGGCTTACGCCGGTTCTGTTTTCAATGCAGCGAACGTTGTGGCACCCCTCTGTCAGCAGTCCGTGAACGATCTGCAGCCGGATGGGATGGGCCAAGGCCTTAAGCAACATGGCCTCCTCTGCATAGTCTATGTATGTTTCCATGGATTTCACACCCTTCATTGTCCATGATATTAGATTATCACGATATTCTAAGATGTAAAGTAGCTTATGCAACAGAAGAAAAATTCTGCCGCGCGGTTGCTTTTACCTCCGGAGTTTGATACACTAAAGACGCTATATAAGAGAGGGGAGCCGGCGGCAAACCCACCGGCTCCCTATATCAAACAAAGCGGCGGTGCCACACCCGGGGGCGGACGCTGCGCGAAGCTTCGGGGGCATCCTGGCCGCTTGCAACATCCTATGCGCCCTTTCCTCCCGCCGTCACCGGCACCTTCCGGCCCGTCCCGCCGGAATTGTCACCCAACCAAGAGAAAAGAGGTCCTTTCCATGATTAAGATCGCCCCATCCATTCTCTCCGCGGATTTTGCAAATTTGGAGCGGGATATCCGCCGCGTGGCCTCCGCCGACTATCTGCATGTGGACGTGATGGACGGCATGTTTGTCCCCAACATCTCCATCGGCATCCCTGTTGTCCAGTCTATCCGCCGCGTGACGGATATGGCGCTGGATGTCCACCTGATGATCGTGGAGCCGGTGCGGTATGTAGAGGCCTTCTGCGACGCCGGCGCCGATTTGGTGACGGTCCACGTGGAGTCGGACACGCCAGAGAAGATCCAGTCCGCCATCGACCGGATTCACGCCCGGGGCAAACGGGCCGGCGTGGTGCTCAAGCCCAAAACCCCGGCAGAGGCGGCGCTCCCCTATCTGGAGCAGGTGGAACTGATCCTGGTAATGACGGTGGAGCCGGGGTTTGGCGGTCAGAAGTTTATGTCGGATCAGATGCCGAAAGTCGCCGCCCTGCGCCAGCTGATTGACGAGAGGAACCCTGCCTGCGAGCTAGAGGTGGACGGCGGCGTGGCCCCAGACACCTGCCGGGCCTGTATCGACGCCGGCGCCAACGTGCTGGTGGCGGGCAGCGCGGTCTACAAGGCGGAGGACATTCCCGCCCGCATTCTGGAACTGAGAGGATAACTGATGAGAGATCTGGACCAATTTCCCCGCGTGAAGCTGGGCGTGTTCCCCACGCCCCTCTATCGGCTGGAAGCCATCAGCGCCAAGTACGGCCGCAATATCTGGATCAAGCGGGATGATCTTTGCGGCGTGGCCCTCGGAGGCAACAAGGTCCGCAAGCTGGAATACCTGCTGGCTCAAGCCCAGACCCAAGGCTGCGACACGGTGTTCACCACCGGCGGCGCCCAGTCCAACCATGCCATGCTGACCGCCGCCTGCGCCGCCCGCCTGGGGATGCGCTGCATCCTGCTTTTGAAAAAGCGGGGCGTGACGGACCACAGAGGCAATCTGATTCTGGACGACATCTACGGAGCCCAGGTCCGCTTCCTGGACACCGACAGCTATGACGATATCTACGCGGAGATGGACCGTCTTGGCGCAGAGCTGGCCGCAGCGGGCCGCAGGGCCTATCACATTCCCGTTGGAGGTTCCACAGCTCTGGGCGCCCTGGGGTATGTGAACTGCGTGCGGGAGCTTCGCCAGCAGGGCGCATCCGTGGGCCACATCGTCTCCGCCACCGGCTCCGGCGGCACCACCGCCGGAGTGCTGCTGGGCGCCCGATGGTATCTCCCCGGCGTCAAGGTCACCGGCATCGGCGTGGATGACGACCCCTTTGAAGAGATTGTCCCAAGGCTGGCTGACGGCGCGGCGGCGCTTTTGGGCCGCGCTCCCTCCGGAACCCCGGACGATTTCCGCATGGTTTATCACCTGGGCCAAGGCTATGCTATCCCCAACCCGGAGGACACCCCCTATATCCAGGAGCTGGCCCGGATGGAGGGCATTCTTCTGGACCCTGTATATACCGGCAAGGCCTGGAGCGGCATGCTGCGCCTTTTGGAAGCCGGCGGCTTTCCCGGTCAGGAGGATATTCTGTTCCTCCACACTGGCGGCGCGGCAGCGCTCTTTGCCATGGACCTAGCCTAGGGAGAGCAGATCTGCCGCAGTTTCTCACCCGTGTCACCGGCAGACTTCTGCCAGGGCGGCGGGGAGAATTTTCGCCGCATACAGAAGGCGAATGGCCCTGCAGGGGCGGAAGCATCGCCTCGGGAAGCGGTGAACATGATTTTCATTTTGTTGTTTGCAGCAGGCAAACAAGGCAAAGGAGCAGCAAAAGATGGAACACTTTCCCGCCCCGCTGGAAAAGCTGGTGGAGCAGTTCGCCCGTCTGCCGGGCATTGGCGGCAAATCCGCACAGCGGTTGGCTTTCTTCGTGCTGGGCCTGCCGGAGGAAGAGGCCCGGGAGTTTGCCGACGCCATTTTGGACGCCAAGCGCAGTGTAACCTGCTGTCCGGTGTGTCAGAACTTTACTGCCGGAGGGCTGTGCCCCATCTGCGCCTCTCCCAAGAGGGACGGCTCCACCATCTGCGTGGTGGCGGACCCCCGGGACGTGGCAGCCATGGAGCGTTCCCGGGAGTACAACGGACATTATCATGTCCTCCATGGTGTGATCTCTCCCATGAACCACGTGGGGCCGGACGACCTCTCCATCAAATCCCTGGTGGAACGCGTGGCCAAGGGCGGCGTACAGGAGGTCATCATGGCCACGAACCCGGACACCGAAGGGGAGGCCACCGCCATGTATATCGCGCGGCTGCTGAAGCCTTTTGAAGTGCGAGTCACCCGTCTGGCCTATGGTATTCCTGTGGGCGGGCATCTGGAATTTGCCGATGACGCCACGCTGATGCGGGCCCTGGAGGGGCGCCGGGAAATCTGAATCCTGCAAAAGCATCAGCCCGGCGCGTCTACGCCGGGCTGATGCCTTGCTCAGAAACGGAAAAGGGCCGGAACCGTCAGGGTTTCCCCGCGCCCAGGAGATCAAAGACGGTTTGGAACGCAGAGGGGGTTCCAATAGTCCGTCAGCCCGATCTCATACGGAACTTGTTCCCCCAAGCTGAGCGGCCCGGCGCATCTGCGCCGGGCCGCTTTTCCATTACATCAGGTTATAGAGAATCTTGGCCATCTGGCCCCGGGTGATGTTGGCCTGGGGCTTGAAGCTGCCATCGGTATAGCCGCTGATCACGCCCTGAGCCACCATGGTCTGGATATAATAGGTGGCATAGGCAGGGATGGAGCCGGCGTCGGTAAAGGTCAGCTCCGCCGTGGCATAGCCCTTTTCCTGGGTGCGGCCAATCATGGTGGCGGCCTGGGCCCGGGTCAGGGAGCTGTTGGGATTGAAATACAGCTTTCCGTCGCTGCCGGTGGTGCCGTTGATAATGCCCTCCGTATAGAGCGCCTTGATGGCGGGGAGCGCATAGTCCGCGATTTTGCTGTGATCGGCAAAGGGCAGCGTCACACTGGCGTACTGGCTCTCGTCCAGCCCCAGGTACCGGTAGAGCATCACGGCGAACTGGGCCCGAGTGATATTCTGATTGGGCTTGAAGGTGCCGTCCGCATAACCGGTGGTGATTCCGGCCGTGTACAGGTAATCCACATAGGTGGCAGCCCAATAGTCTTTGGTGTCTGAGAAAACCGGGGTCCAGTCGCTGGCCGCGGAGATATCGTAGGAGGCCCGGCCGATATTACCGGAGGCGTCCTTCGCTGTTATAGTGACCCGGTGAGCGCTGCCGTCAGCGGCGGGCAGCGCGGCGGAGATGGCGCCAGTGGAGGCGTTGTAGCTGAAGGTCACAGGCTTCCCGTCATAGGTCACTGTGATGGAGCCCTGGGGCAGCACGCCGTCCACCGCGTCGGTGACTGTGCCTGTGAGGGACGTCCCGCTGACGCTCACGCTGACAGACGGCACTGCCGTGTCTACAATGTTATCAAAGCTGGCCACGATCTGGTCCAGGTAGATGGTGCCGGTACGGGACGTATCGGTGTCAGCCAGACCATGGTCCGTTGGGGCGCTGATCCGCAGCCCCTGAATGGAAAGTGTTCCGGGAACGGCAGAGAGGGAAACAGACACCTGTTTCCAGCCGGTGAAGTCCAGCGCAGTGATTGTCAGAGGCTGATAGCCCGTTGTGCCGTCATCATACAGCAGGCTCAGAATGTTGCCGGAGCCGTCTCCGTAAACCCAGAGACTTAGGCTGGTATAAATCTGGCTTCCCAGGCTGGTAGGGCTGGAGGCCCTCCACTCCGCGCTATAGGCGCCGTCATCGTTGGTTTGGGTCAGGTCATAGTCCAGCTTGGCAGAACCGCTTCCAATCCGCACCGTGTCTGCATTGTGGTTGAGGCTGAAGTCCATGGCGCTGCCGCTGCCCCGGAAAATCGTGCTGGTACCCTCAAAATCCTCCACCGTCTGCAATGCCAGATTGGACACGGTTACAGTGACCGAGGCGGTCACATTGCCGGCTGTTGCGGTGATGGTACCGGCGCCTGGGGTGGTGGCGGTAAAATTACCCTGCTGATCAATCGTGCCGATTCCGCCGTTGACCTCCCAGGTAAATGCTCCTGGATCTGCCTTCAGAGAGATGCGGTTGTAAGCGGCGGAGGCTGTCAGCTGGGTGACGCTGCCGGGCGCGGCGCTCAGCGTTGTGATCGCCGTGCTGCTGGTATTGCGGATCACCACATCTGTCGGATTGGCAATGGCGTGGATGGTTGTCGTTCCCTCCCGGCCTCTGGACTCTGCTGTTACCACAATATCTCCGCCGGACCGGGGCGTTGTCACAACGCTGCCATTGACCTCACCCTCAGAGACGGAGAGGCTGTAATCCCCGGACATGGGAATGAAATTGGTGTCAATGGCGGCAGCGGAAATATTCACGGTGCTGCCGGCCAGAACATAGTCATAATCCGCACTGACATAGAAGTGGCTCAGCTCTCCGCTGGGCGTGCTGTCTGCCACCAGGAAAACCTGGTTGGTCACGGAGCGCTCACTGCCGTCAGACGGCTTGTTGATGGTGCCGGAGGTCAGCTGGTCCGGCTCTGTGACCGTGAGCGTCGTGGAGCCGCCGCCGTCCAGACACAGGGCCGTCACACAGCCCAGCTCAATCAGCCGCTGGGCCACCTGAGTCATTGTGGCTCCGATGGAATGTCCGGACCTGCGGCCGTCAATGGTGTAGAACACCAGCGAACCGTCCGCCTTTTGTCCAACGGCGGTACGGGGCGCCGAGCCAGCCTGCAGGCCAGAGACCACTGCGCCGTTTTCTACCAGGGAATACAGCGCACCCAGCGCATACTCCACATCGTCCCACCCGCTGTTGGCAGACGTGGCGGTGAGTACAATCTGGCTGCCCACAGGGATATTTTTCAGTGCGTCCACATAATAGGCGTCCGACTGCAGGTTTGCTGAAAGCACCACCTGATTTTCTCCGATGGCAGTGGCCGACGTTGCCTCCAGGACCTGCTCCACCTGCAGTGTCACAGATTCTCCGATGGAGAGCCGGCCATCCACAATGGTGCAGATGACATCCACACCGGCCTCGGTGTTACCGGTGGTGTGGCGGCTGTTGAAATCATGGGTATAGAGGTAGATACCGCCGGTGGAAACCCGGGCCTTATTAACGCCGGTAATCTTGCGCACCAGCGCGGCACCGTCTTCACCGGCATAGCCCAGGTCCGCCTGGACTGTCACAGCCGGCTTTCCTAGAATAGCGGTACCGTCCGCCCGGAACCCGATGGCATAGTATCCGGCGTCGCTGCTGCGCAGTTCTCCGTCTGTCACCACAATGCCGATGGGCAATCCTGTGTTGACATTAAAGAAATCGCCGTTGATGCCGGCCACCACCCGGTATCCCTCCGCCTCCAGCTCCCGGGCGGCGGAGGTCACAGTGCTTCGGCTCGTCAGCACGGAGCCCGCAGTAACGATTGGCACCACAGCCCCATTGGGGCTGTATGTAATCAGGTTTTCCGTCCGCCTGTCAGAGTAAGCCGTGCTCCAGAATACGTTGGTGGAGAGCTGCGTCTGATCGTGCAGCTGCGTGTCCTTTGCGGTCAGATCCTCGCCCAGCGCCTCCGAGGCCGCGGCGGGCAAGGCCAGTGCGCACAGCAGCGCCGCCGCTGTCAGCGCTGATAAGGTCTTGCGAAAAAGTTGTCTCATAGGTGTCCTCCAAATGTCCGCTTGTTCATAGGCTGGTCTACATAACATTTTTAAGCATAGCACAGATTCCTGTGAAAGTAAATGTCAAATCCGAAACAATTTTTAAGGGTCCCGGGGCCTTTTTCTCTCTGACCAGCTTCCCCGCTCCGCACAAAAAACGTGAGGGGCTTACGCCCCTCACGTCAGGCTGTCTGTACTTAAACTCAGCACTTCTCCACGATGACCGTGGTGGCCATGCCGCCGCCGATGCACAGGGTCGCCATCCCCTTCTTGGCATCGTCGCGCTTGAGCATCTCGTGAATCAGCGTCACGACAATCCGGGCGCCGGAGCAGCCGATGGGAGGGCCCAGGGCGATGGCGCCGCCGTTGACGTTGACCTTGCTCAGATCGAAATCCAGCTCACGGGCCACAGCCACACACTGTGCGGCAAAAGCCTCATTCGCCTCAATCAGGTCAATATCCTGGATGGTCAGGCCGGCCTTCTTCATTGCCTGACGGCAGGCAGGCACAGGTCCAACACCCATGATCTTGGGGTCCACACCGCCCTGGCCCCAGCCAATCAGCTTGGCCATGGGCTTAAGGCCGTACTTCTCCACAGCCTCGCCGGAGGCCAGGATGATGGCGGCAGCGCCGTCGTTCAGGCCGGAGGCGTTGGCGGCGGTGACGCGCTGCTCATGCTTGCGGGCGTCCGCCTCGTGGACCTTGGTAGGCTCGAAGGTATGAACGATCTCATCCTCCACGCCCTCAGGGCCCACAGGGAACGCGCCCCGGAGCTTGGAGATGCTCTCCACCGTGACGTTCTCCTTCGGATACTCATCCCGCTTGAACTCCACGGTCTCCTTCTTGACCTTCACCGGCACGGGAACAATCTCGTCATCAAAGCGGCCGGAGTCCCGGGCGGCGCAGGCCTTCTGCTGGGAGGAGGCGGCGAACGCATCCAACTCCTGGCGGGTAATGCCCCACACGTCGCAGACGTTCTCAGCGGTGGTGCCCATGTGATAGTTGTTATAGGCGTCCCACAGGCCGTCCTTGATCATGGTGTCCACGATCTTCTTGTCGCCCATGCGGGCGCCCCAGCGGGTGTCGGGGCTGGCAAAGGGCGCCTGGGACATGCTCTCGGTGCCGCCGCAGAGGATCATCTCCGCATCGCCGGCCAGAATGGTGCGGGCTGCCTCGATCATGGTCTTCATGCCGGAGCCGCAGACCATATTCACGGTGTAGGCGGGGACGGAGTAGGGCACACCGGCCTTGACAGCCACCTGGCGGGCTACGTTCTGGCCCAGGCCAGCGGACAGCACATCGCCGAACATGACCTCGTCAATGTCAGCGGGGTTTACGCCGGCGCGCTTCATGACCTCTTTTGCCACGATAGCGCCCATCTCCGTGGCGGAGGTGTTCTTCAGGGCACCGCCAAAGGAACCGATGGCAGTTCTGCAGCAATTCACAACATAAAGATCTTTCATAAACTACGGCCTCCATTTTCTTGTTTTTACAGACGGCGCTGCCGCCTTTGGTTTGCGGGGGTTGAGACTATGCCAGTGTTGATGGCTTGCTGCGGCAAGCCACCCGCTTTGAAACCTTACAGCGCCAATTATAGTGGATTTTCCGCTCCCCGTCAATGGAAATCTGACCATATCTCCATTTTTGTTAAATAATTGACAAATCCGCCTTCCTTTTCGTCAGATTGACTAAACTTTCACAAGCATCCCGTTACGTTCCGCTGCCCTGGCGTCCCTGCCGCCAGGCATCGTAGAACGCGGCGGGGTCCAGATCCGTATAAGCCTGTGTGGTGGTCACAACGGAATTCTCCGCAGCAGAGGCCAGGAGGCTTTCAAAATAGCGGTCCATGAGGGCGGCCGTGTCCAAAGGCAGCCGCAGCAAAATGGAGAATCCCTCCTCGGATTCCACAATGCCGGAGCACTGACCTTCCTCCAGGGCCGCTGCCGCCTCCAGCAAGGATGCATCCAGGGAATCGTCTCCTGGCAGAACGGTCCGTGGACCCAGTGTGTCCGCGCTGCCCGCCGTCAGCTCCGAGAACTTTGCGGTTTGGTCCTCTGCGCTGTTCAGCTGGGAAAACAGCTCCGCCGCCCTCTGGCTGGCACTCTCCCGGTCTTCTCCCATTGGAACCAAGATGCGATTCAGTGTGATCGCCCCCTGCTCCTGCCCATACGTCCGCAGGTCCTCCGCCGCTGGGGCCAGGGCACTGTCCGCTGTGTGATAGAGCTGATAAAGCTCTGTATAGAGCCATCCCACTTGCTCCAGCTCCTGCATCTGCTCCTGCCCCAGGCCTAAATCCGGCAGGGCCGCAGGCGTCTGCGCCTCCATCTCCGCCACACAGCCATATTTCTCCGCCCAATTTTCTACGGTAGCGTACAGAGCCGTGTCTGCCAGGGCTTGATCCTTGGCATAGTCCGCCAGAGTCCCTCCTGATACCGGCGCAGCCCAGTCCAGCGTCACCTCAGATTCCGTATAGCTCTGGGCAATTTGATCGCAGGTATAGGCCAGCCAGTAGAGATACCTCCAGGCCGGGATTTCCCGATTGTCAATCGTCAGAAGATGCTCGGTCCCATCCAGGCCTGCTGCTGTCTCCAAAAGTGACATCTGGCCCCCGCTCTCCTCCGGCTCGCCGCCGCAGGCGGTGAGGCAGAGGCACAGCAAGAGGGCCAGAGCAATCGCACGTATGTTCATGCTTCCACTCCTCCCCACAGGTTGTCCCTTCATGTATATGCGGGGAGGGCCATGGATATGACGCCGGAATCTGAATAGGGAGGAACGCTTCTTAGGACTCGCCGCCAGCCAGCCGCAGGTCCTCCACCAGGGTCCTGGCGGTTTCCAGCACGTCCGCGCCCGGGGAGAGCTTCAGCGTCAGGGCTGGGGTGTCCCCGGCGGCGATGGTCAGCCGGCCCTTGTACTTGTGCAGGCCGCACACTGTCACCAGGGCCTCGGGGCGAAAGACGCCCAGGGTAAATTTCAAAACATCCTTGCGTTGGGAGATGTCGGCCACGCCAGAGCGGGCCGCAGCCGCACGCAGCAGCGCCACATCCAGCAGCGCCAGCACGCTTTTGGGCGCCTCGCCGTAGCGGTCCAGCATCTCGTCCAGCAGGTCCGAGGCGTCCTCGTCGCTGCGGATGGCGGCGATGCGGCGGTACAAATCCATTCTCTGCTCCGGAGAGGGCACATAACGGTCCGGAATATGGGCGTTGACCGTAAGATCCGCAGAGCACTCCGTTTCGATCTGCTTCTCCTGGCCCTGCTCCTCCAAAACCGCCTCTTCCAGCAGCTTCAAATAGAGATCATAACCCACGGTCATGAGATAGCCGGACTGCTCCGGCCCCAGCAGGTTGCCGGCCCCCCGGATCTCCAGGTCCCGCATGGCCACCTTGAAGCCGGAGCCGAACTCCACATACTCCCGGATGGCCGCGAGGCGCTTGGCGGCGTTCTCCTGCAAGACCTTGCCCCGGCGAAATGTCAGATAGGCGTAAGCCCGCCGGACGCTGCGTCCAATACGGCCGCGAATCTGATGGAGCTGGCTCAGCCCCATCCGGTCCGCGTCCTCAATAATCAGCGTGTTGACGTTGGGAATATCAATGCCCGTCTCAATGATGGTGGTGCATACCAGGATGTCCGCCTCTCCGTCCACCATCGCCTGCATGACGGCGGAGAGCTCCCGCTCCCCCATCTTTCCGTGTCCGGTGACAACCCGAACCTCCGGTCCCAGCAGCTTCTGAATGCGGGAGGCGGTGAGGTCAATGGTCTCCACCCGGTTGTGGAGGTAATAGACCTGTCCGCCCCGGCTGAGTTCCCGGCGCATGGCGTCCTCCAGCAGCGCCCAGTCGTGTTCCAGGACGTAGGTCTGCACCGGCTGGCGGTCAGCGGGAGGCTCCTCAATGGTGCTCATATCCCGCAGTCCCGAGAGGGCCATGTTCAGCGTCCGGGGGATAGGCGTTGCGGAGAGCGTCAGCACGTCCACCTGGCGGCTGATCTCCTTGAGCCGCTCCTTGTGGGTGACGCCGAAGCGCTGCTCCTCGTCAATAATCAAAAGCCCCAGGTCTTTGAACTCCACGCTTTTTTGAAGCAGCTTGTGCGTGCCGATCAGCAGGTCCACGCCGCCGCTCCGGGCGGCGGAGAGAATGCGCTTTTGCTCCTTGGCCGTGGTGAAGCGGGAGAGCACCTCAATCTTCACCGGGAAGTCCCGGAATCGCCCCACCGCCGTTGCGTAATGCTGCTGGGCCAGAACCGTGGTGGGCACCAAAATGGCTGCCTGTTTGCCGTCCAGCACGCACTTCATCCCCGCCCGCAGCGCCACCTCCGTCTTGCCGTAGCCTACGTCACCGCACAGAAGCCGGTCCATAGGCCGGGGCCGTTCCATATCCGCCTTGATCTCCGCGATGGCCCGGAGCTGGTCGTCCGTCTCGGCATAGGGAAAGGCCTCCTCAAACTCCTGCTGCCAGGGGGAGTCCGGGGAAAAGGCAAAGCCGGGCCTCTTCTGCCGTTCGGCGTACAGCTGCGTCAGCCCCTTCGCCAAGTCCTTGGCAGCCTTCTTCGCCCGGGTCTTCTGCTTGGCCCACTCCGTGCCGCCCAGCTTGTTGAGCCGGGCCCGCTCCTGGTCCTCGCCCCCGCCGATATACTTGCTGACCTGGTCTAGCTGAGTTACCGGGACATAGAGACAGTCGCCGCCAGCGTAATCAATTTTAATATAGTCCTTCTCCACCCCGTCCACCGGCATCCGCTGGATGCCGGCAAACCGGCCCACGCCATGGTGAACATGAACCACCAAGTCCCCAGGTGAGAGGTCTGTATAGGACTGGATTTTCTGGCGGCTGCTCTCCTTTTTCAGCTTCGCCCGTTTCCGGACCGTGCCGGTCAGCTGCCCCTCTGTCAAAACGGCCAGATGAATCGTCGGCCATTCGCAGCCGGCGGACAGCGCGCCCATGGAAATCCGCACCTCTCCCGGCTCCGGCATTCCGGCGTTCTTCAAATCCAACACCGCCGGAATCCGCCGCTCCTCTAAAAGCCGCTGGAGATTGTTCGCCCGGCTCTCTCCGCCGCACAGCACCAACACGGCGCTGCCGCTGCCCCGGTAGTGCTCCAGATCCGTAACTGCCGTCTCCAAGCTGCCGCCATAGGAGGAGAGCTGCCGCGCCGTCATTCCCAGCAGCCCCCGGGGTACCAAGGGACGGCGGGAGGTGGGCAGAGATTCCATCATCACCACCGGATGGTCCTCCAGCGCGGTGTAGAGTTCCTCGGCGGAAAGCAGCAACTTCCCATATTCCCCCGCCATCACTCCGGCCTCCAGTAAGGCCTCCACATCCTGTTTATTTTGCAGCAGGGTGTTCTTCACCCGCTCGTCCACCCGCCCGCTTTCGCAGAGGAACACCAGACTCTCCGCCGGCAGGTAGTGGACGCCCGCCGCCGCCTTTGGATAGACGGCCGCGAGATACCGATCCAGTCCCCCGACCTCCGCGCCGTTTTGCAGTCGCTGGGCGTCCTCCCGCAGCTGGGCGGCAGTCTCCACAGTCCGCGGCTTTTTCTCCAGCTTTTCCGCCAGACGCAGGAGCCTCTCCGCCAGGTCCGTCGCGCCGCCGGGCACGGCGGAGGGCAGCACCTCCGCCGCCGGCAGCAGCAAAGCGGAGGTTACATTGGCTGTCCGCCGCTGGGTGGCCGGATCAAAGCTCCCCATGGAGTCGATTTCATCGTCGAAAAACTCACACCGCACCGGCTGATCCATCAGGGGAGAGAACACATCCAGGATGCCGCCCCGCAGGGCGAACTGGCCCACGCCCTCTACCTGGTCGCACCGGGTATAGCCCGCAGAGAGCAAGCTCTCTGCGAGAACCTTTAAATCCGCCCGGCCTCCCGTCTTCAACGTGACAGCAAGGCTGTTCAGAAGCTTTGGAGGCAGGGTTCGCTGCATCAGTGCGTCGGCGGTGGCCACCACCACTGCCGCCTCGCCCCGGGCCATATCATATAAAGCCGCCAGACGGCTCCGCTCCCACTCTCGGGAGGCCACAGCCCCTGGCCGCAGCTGCCACTCCCGGCTGAGAAGAATCACCGGGCGCACGCCCATCAGCGTCTCCAAGTCCCCAGCCAGTTGCCGGACCTCCCGTTCATCGCCGCAGACAAAGACCGCGCTCCGCCTGGAAGCCCGTGCCACCGCCGCGCCCACGCAGGCCCTCTGCACCGGCTGCAGCCCGGTCACTGCCGCCGGACATCCGCCGCCGTCCACCCGGCGGATCAGCTCCGCCACCTCCGGTATGGCCGCTAATTGTTGTAAAAAGTGTTCCATGGATGTATTCCTTGTAAAAATTTGGATATTGACAGCAGAATCAGGGCACACTCCCTTCCTAAAAACCGGGGTGTGCCCCAAGGTATTGCATTCTATTCTCAAAAAGTTCCCACCATGCCCAGCAGCGCCCGAAGCTCCGCATCCATGGCGCTCATGTCACAGCCGGAGAACTCGTAGCGGGCATAGCCCAACCTCAGATTCCAAGATACAGGGACGTGCAGAGCATGCCATCGAACGCAGGTCAAGCCGGGCGTCCGCTGAGCTCCCCCCTATGGATGAATTCGATCCGGTAGAGCTCCTGCCCCTCCGCCGGGTAACCAGATGGTATCACGGCTGGGGCCTTCCAGACGGACCGCCGCCTCTGCCAGCAGCGGCCTCCTCCCGGTCAGGTCGTGCCTGACAAAATTCGCGATCCGCGCCTATGTTGGATCGGTCGATGACAACGTCCGCAGCCTCAGGGGAAAAGCCGACAAAGCCCCGAGGCTTAAGCATCCAGACCAGGGCGGAGAGAATCAGCGCCACCGGCATAATGCGTCCGCTTTCGCTTCATAGCGTCTCTCCCGGATGGATCGTCCATACAGACGGCTCAGTTGAAGTCGTTCATAGCCCTCTGGCAGCCGTGCTCAATGACGCACGCCGCCGCGTCAATGGCCCGCTCAAAGGCGTCCAGCAGGATCTTCCGCTCCGCCTGGGACGGCGTGCCGATCACCCAGTCAATCATATCGCCGCCCTCTCCGGGGGCGCCGGTGCCGATTTTGATCCGGGGGAAGTCCTGGGTGCCCAGGTGGGCGATGATGTTCTTGATGCCGTTGTGCCCGCCGGCGGAGCCGGTGGGCCGGACCCGCAGCTTCCCCACAGGAAGGGACACGTCGTCATAGATCACCAGCACATGGTCGGCGGGAACCTTATAGAACTGCGCCGCCTCCCGCACTGCCTCGCCGGAGAGATTCATATATGTCTGGGGTTTCATCACAAGGCATTTGGTCCCGGCGAACGATACGATGTGATAGGCGGACTTGAATTTGACCTTGTTGAGCTTCACGCCCAACCTCTCCGCCAGCAGGTCCACTGTCAAAAAGCCCATATTGTGTCGGGTGCTGGCATATTTCTGGCCAGGATTCCCCAACCCCACAATCAGCCAGTCCACAGACTTCTTTTCAAACAGCATGTCAGTCTCCTCACTCAAAATCAACTGGAAGCCGCTCCCACCAGCCGAGAGCCACAGATCGGAGGCGGGAAAGTTTCCTTCCCCGCCTGAGATCGTAACATCCTATCCAAATAAGATTCCGCCAGATACCGCAATCAGCGGAAGAGCTTGGAAATCGAGGTCTCCTGATAGATGCGCTCAATGGCCTCGCTGAACATGGGTCCCACGGAGAGATATTTGATCTTACCGCTCAGAGCGGGATCAATGGCCGGAATGGTGTTCAGGAGCGCCAGCTCCTCAATGGCGCTGCTGTTGATCCGCTCCACAGCGGGACCGGAGAGCACACCGTGGGAGGCGCAGGCATGGACGGTCTTGGCTCCGCCTACCTCCACCAGGGCCTTGGCCGCGTTGCAAAGGCTCCCGGCCGTGTCCACCATATCATCAAAGAGGATGCAGTCCTTATCCCGGACATCGCCGATGATGTTCATCACCTCGCACTGGTTGGCCTTTTGACGGCGCTTGTCCACAATCGCCAGCTGCATGTGCAGCTTCTGGGCAAAGGTCCGCGCCCGGGCCACAGAGCCCACGTCCGGAGAGACCACCACCATGTCCTCACAGACAGAACCAAACTTTTTCGCGTAGTAGTCCACAAACACAGGGTTGCCGGCCAGATTGTCCACCGGAATGTCGAAGAAGCCCTGAATCTGCGCGGCGTGGAGGTCCATGGTCAGCACCCGGTCCGCGCCGGCGGCGGTAATCATATTGGCCACCAGCTTGGCGGAGATCGGGTCCCGCGCCTTGGCCTTGCGGTCCTGGCGGGCATAGCCGAAGTAGGGGATCACCGCGGTGATCCGCCCGGCGGACGCCCGGCGCAGCGCGTCGATCATCACTAGCAGCTCCATCAGATGGTCATTGACGGGCTTGCAGGTGGACTGCACCACAAACACATCGCTGCCGCGCACCGTCTCGTAGATGGAGACAGACGCCTCGCCGTCAGCAAAGCCCTTAACCTCCGCCTCACCCAGCTTTGTCCCCATCAGCTGGCAGATCTCCTTGGCCAACGCGGGATTGGAATTTCCGGAAAACACCTTGATATCCTTACCGTGAGAAATCATTGTTACCGTCCTCTTTCTGTAGTCAGTTATGTGGTTGCTTTGATGATGCGGTCAATTTCCGTCTCTGCCTTCCCGAAACCAGGGCTCCAGCTCTGCCAGCGTATCAGTCCCATAGACCGGCAGCCAGCCAGGCACCAGCTCCGCCGCCTGCACGTTGTTGGTCATTCGCTCCCGCCATGCCTCCCGCAGCTCATGGCCGGGGGCCGCATAGGCAAACCCTGGTCCGGCCTGCGCCGCCGGAAGCGCGGAGCGGCTGAGCACCAGCACCGGACTTGGCGTATTTAAAAAAGCCATGAGATCGTCATGCCGGTCCGACAGCGTCACCTCTGCCTCCTCTGGAAAACAAACGCGCGCAGGCGCCGCGAATTGCGGCGTGCAGACAACAAAGAACCGCTGCATACCTTCATTCCATAGCTTCCGAGCCATTCTCTCCAGAATGGGAACAGTCAGGAACTCTTCCAGCATCAGCGGTTTGTGGGTATCGGAGAGAATGTCCTCCTCCATGAAAATCACGGCACTTTGAGGATGCATCACGGAGCAACCCCTCCCTTGCAGAACATATTTGTCCATATACATTATAGCAGACATTTCCGGGAAATCTAGTCTTTTTGGATAAGTTCTTTCAAAAATTTCTCCCAAATCTCGCATATTTGCCGTCATTCTTTGTCGAAAATAACCGGAATCCACAAAATTTGCCAACCGAGCCGCCTCCTTTTTCACCCCTGCTCTGTTTCTGCATATTTTCAATAAAAAACGCAATTTCTCCATACAATATAGTTGAATTTGCAAAGGTAAAAGATTACAATAGAACCCAACTGCATGGTATGTGGAGGGTTCTATGCTGAATGTTGTATTGGTCGAGCCGGAAATTCCCCAGAACTGCGGAAATATTGCCCGCACCTGCGCCGCAACCGGCAGCCGGCTTCATCTCGTCCGTCCCCTGGGCTTTGATATCTCGGAAAAGGCTGTCCGGCGGGCGGGTCTGGATTACTGGCATCTGGTGGAGGTGGCTGATTACGAGAGCTTGGATGATTTGTTCCGCAGACATCCGGAGGCGGCCAGGGAGGCGTGGCTCACCACCACCAAGGCGCCTCGGCCCTATACGAAGGCCCGCTTCACCGCCGAGAGCTGGCTGTTTTTCGGCAAGGAGACCGCGGGGCTTCCGGAAGCTTTCCGGGAGAGGTTCCGGGACCGCTGCATCCGGCTGCCCATGGTGGACGCAGCCCGCAGCCTGAACCTGAGTAATACGGTGGCCGTATGTGTCTACGAGGCGCTGCGTCAGATCGGTTTTCCCGGTCTGCAGGGTTTGGGACAGATGGCGGCCTCCTGCGAGGATTGACCACCGGCGCTTTGCGCCGCCGCTGACGCGGAAAGAAAGGAATGGAGGCATCTCTATGAATTACAACAAAAAAACAGTCCGCGACATGGACGTGGCGGGGAAAAAAGTCCTGCTGCGCTGCGACTTCAACGTTCCCCAGGACAAGGTGACAGGCGAGATCACCAGCGACAAGCGTATTGTGGCCGCGCTGCCCACGATCCGGTATCTGCTGGAGCAGGGCGCGGCGGTCATCGCATGCTCCCACCTGGGCAAGCCCAAGGACGGCCCGGACCCCAAGCTGAGCCTGGCCCCCGTTGCCAAGCGGCTCAGCGAGCTTCTGGGGCAGGAGGTTCTTTTTGCCCATGATGTGGTGGGCGAGGATGCCAAGGCGAAAGCCGCCGCCCTGCGCCCCGGCCAGATTCTGCTGCTGGAAAACACCCGGTTTGAAAAGGGCGAGACCAAAAATGATCCCGCGCTTGCCAAGGCCTTGGCTTCCCTGGCAGACCTCTTCGTGTCTGACGCCTTCGGTGCAGTCCACCGTGCCCACGCCTCCACTGCCGGCGTGGCTGATTACCTGCCTGCCGTGTCCGGCTTCCTGATCCAAAAGGAGCTGGATTTCCTGGGCGGCGCCATTGCCAACCCCAAGCGCCCCCTGGTGGCCATTCTGGGCGGCAGCAAGGTCAGCTCCAAGATCGGCGTCATCAACAATCTCCTGGAAATTGCCGACACCATCATCATCGGCGGCGGCATGGCCTATACCTTTGCGGCCGCTCAAGGCGGCAAAGTGGGTGAGAGCCTTCTGGAGGCTGATTGGATGGATTACGCCCAAGAGATGGTGGGCAAGGCGCAAAAGCGCGGCGTCAGGCTGCTCCTGCCGGTGGACACCGTCTGCGGCGACGCATTCTCCCCAGATGCCCAGCGCCAGGTGGTTCCGGCTGGCCAGATTCCCGACGGCTGGCAGGGTATGGACATCGGTCCCGAGACCGTAAAGCTCTACTGCTCTGCCGTGGCTGATGCCGGCACTGTCATCTGGAATGGTCCCATGGGCGTCTTTGAGTTTCCCGCCTTTGCCAAGGGCACCGAGGCCGTCGCAGAGGCTCTTAGCAAAACCAGTGCCATCACCATCATCGGCGGCGGAGACAGCGCGGCTGCCGTGGAGCAGCTGGGCTATGCCGACAAGATGACCCATATCAGCACCGGCGGCGGCGCCAGTCTGGAATTTCTGGAGGGCAAGGAGCTGCCCGGCGTAGCCTGCCTGCTGGATCGGTAAAAGCCGTTCGGAGCCGAATGCTTAGAAGCAGGGGAACGGGCGTTTCCCGCTCTCCAGCCGCGTCTGAGAAAGGCCCGCTGGAAGCGCCGCCTTTCCCTGCGGCTCCCCAGTCTGGAAGTGGCTGCCTTGAAATCTTGTAAAAATATATAAAAGCAGAGGATTGCAGTTAAAAATACGCCAAAACACTTGACAGATGCGCATCATTTCGCTATAAATGAATAGGTTTTTATACAGGTCAGCCTGCTCTTGCCAGGGTCCCCTCCCGGGATGCGGCGAGGGCTACAGCATATTTGACTTTTCACGCACATGGATGCCGCGCCCATAGCAGCGGCCGTCCCCATTTTTCATCAGACATAGTAAGGAGATAATAGAAAGTATGAACCGCAGATATCGTAAAACCGTAATCGCCGGCAACTGGAAAATGAACATGACTGCCACAGAGACCAAAAAATTTGCCGAGGAGCTGAAGAAAATTATGCCCCGCGCCAAATGGTGCGACACCCTGATCTGCGTCCCCGCCTGCAACATCTCTGTGGCTGTAAAAGCGTTTAAGGACCTGCGCATTTCCGTGGGCGCGGAGAATGTGTATTTTGAGGAGAAGGGCGCATATACGGGCGAGATCTCTGCCAGCATGCTTAAGGATCTGGGCGTCAAGTATGTGATCGTGGGGCACAGCGAGCGCCGCCAGTACTTCTGCGAAACCGACGCCTCGGTCAACAAGAAGGTGCACGCCGTGCTGGAGGCAGGCATGAGCCCCATTATCTGCGTGGGCGAGAGCCTGGAGCAGCGGGAGAGCGGTATCACCGGAGAGTGGGTGACGCTGCAGGTCAAGAGCGCCCTGCACGGCGTGC
>OGGQ01001714.1_pt1 | contig 27152 bp, 25 predicted proteins | sample 1571191 | NCBI WGS metagenome assembly OGGQ01 (sample SAMEA2582061, study PRJEB24529) | metagenome | biome: Human gut stool | place: China | collected 2011
CTCTTACCATCATTCTGAGATCGTTCTGGTTTTCGTTAAACTCAAAATTCATAATCCTGTTCTCCTCGATTCATTTCTGATTTAAGTATCGGGTTTAAATGTTGGGCGGCCGTCGGGAAGCCGCCCAAATCCGGTAAATGGTATATTATTTTCCTGTGAATTTCGCGTCTCTCTTTTCGATGAACGCTGAAACGCCTTCGTTCTTGTCAGCCGTTGAGAAGAGCAGGCCGTTTAAATCAGCCTCAAGATTAAGGCCGTCAGCTATGCTGAGGTCAGCGCCTTTGTTTGCGGCAACCTTGCAGGCAGCTACTCCGAGAGGTGATTTTGTAAGGATTGTAGCCATCATTTCCTTAGCCGCGGGAAGGAGCTCTTCGGGCTCTACTACCTTGTTTACAAGTCCGATTCTGTATGCCTCGTCAGCTTTTACCTGTCTTGCCGTGAACATAAGCTCCTTAGCGATTCCGGCTCCCACAAGTCTTGTAAGTCTCTGTGTTCCGCCAAAGCAGGGCATAATTCCGAGGTTAACCTCAGGCTGTCCGAAAACCGCCTTTGTGCTGGCGATTCTGATGTCGCAGGCCATAGCGATCTCGTTTCCGCCGCCGAGAGCGTATCCGTTTACTGCGGCGATAACGGGTTTTTCAAGGTCTTCAATGGCCTGGAAGCAGCTCTGAGCGAATCTGGAAGCTTCTCTTCCGCCCATAGCGTCAAGCTCAAGGAAGCCGTTGATATCGGCTCCGGCTACGAAGAATTTTTCTCCGGGAGCCGTTACGATAACGCCTTTGACCGTGTCATCTTTTGCGATTTCCTCAAAAACAGTTTTGATTTCGCCAAGCATTTCCGTTGAAAGAGCGTTTGCTTTGGGTCTGTTAAGGGTAAGAACCGCTGTTCCGTTTTCCTCTACCTCAATGATAATGAACTGTACTTTGTCCTTTAAGTCTAATAATGCCATAATTAATCTCTCCTTTTTTTATATAAATTTTATTTTTTAAGTCCCATTAGTTCGTCTTTGAAAATTCTTTCGTCCATCACTTTGACTTCTCCGTCGATCTTAGGCTCGAATCCCATCTGATCGATCACCTGCGTCTTAATATCTATTCCGGGAGCCACTTCCGTAAGATATACGCCGTCCTTTCTGAGCTCAAATACGGCTCTCTCGGTTATATACATAACGGGCTGGTTTGTTTTATTAGCGTAAGCCCCGCTGAATGTTATCTGTTCAACCTCATTTATCAGTTTCTTTTCTTTGCCCTCGTTGTCTATAATGAGCTTTCCGTCTTTTATGCTTGTCTTAAGTCCGCCGGCGGTGAATGTTCCGCAGAAGAATACCTTTTTGGCATTCTGTGTGATGTTGATGAATCCGCCGCATCCGGCTATTCTCGGACCGAATTTTGATACGTTTACGTTTCCGTCCTTATCAGCCTGGGCAAGTCCGAGGAAAGCAAGGTCTATTCCGCCGCCGTCATAGAAGTCGAACTGATAGTTCTGATCAAGATAACAGTCTGCGTTTACTGATGCTCCGAACTGAGCTCCTCCAAGGGGAACGCCTCCGACGGGGCCGGCCTCCACTGTAAGAGTCATATAATCTCCGATGCCCTCCTCGTTGGCAACCATTGAGATGTATTCGGGAACTCCGATTCCAAGATTTACTACCGAGTCCTCCCTGAGCTCCATAGCTGCCCTTCTTCCGATGATCTTCTTCGCCGAAAGAGCTACGGGCTTTGAAGCTCCCTCGGGAGCCGTTACCTCGCCGGTGAGCGAAGGGTCATATTTGCAGCCTACGCACTGCTCATGCTCCTCCGGCTTTGATACGACAACCGCGTCCACATAAATTCCGGGGATCTTTACGAGCTTAGGGTCGAGCGTTCCGGCCTTTACTACTTTCTCTACCTGAACGATGACTTTTCCGCCGCTGTTTCTTGCCGCCTGAGCCATTGATATGGCGTCAAGGGGTGTTACCTCTCTCTGGAGAGATATGTTTCCGGCTTCGTCGGCGTAGCTTCCTCTTATAAACGCAACGTCGATTTTAACGGGCTTATATAACAGTCTTTCCTCGCCGCCTATGTTTATCAGCTCAACGATGTCTTCCTTTGTGACGGCATTGAGTTTTCCGCCCTCCACACGGGGGTCAACGTATGTATTAAGTCCTACATGGGAAATCGTTCCGATCTTGTGTCCGGCGATATCTCTGTACATCTGGCTTATAACTCCCTGGGGAAGATTGTAGCCCTCTACTTTATTGTCTATTATCATCTGTCCGAGATTGGGCGCCATATTGTAATGTCCGGCGATGACTCTTTTCAGCATACCCTCGTGGGCAAAGTGATCCGACGCGCTTCCGTCTCTGTTGCCCTGTCCGGCTGCGTGGAAAAGCACAAGCTTTTCAGGTTTGCCGGTCTCAAGGAACCTCTTTTCAAGGGCTCCCGTAAGGCTTTCGGGATTTCCGCTTCCAACGAATCCTCCTGTAGCGACGGTGTCTCCGTCTTTAACGAGCATTGCCGCTTCCTCGGCGGTCAAGACTTTTACTTTTTTCATCCTTATCCCTCCTGAATTTAAAACGTCTGTATATTTTTAAAAGGTTGAATTAAATGTCTCTGTATGTGTTGAATTATATACCCCTATTTATTGACGATAAATGAAATCAATATTAGATATATTTCGTCAATTTTATTCAATATGATTAAATTATGTGCATTTACAAAATTCATTTTTTAGTTTATAAATATATTAGTGGATAAGTTTACAAAATTAGGGGATGACGATATGCAAAATTACGGAAGTGTTTTAAAAAGGCTGATAAAATTTACAAATGTAAAATTATCCGTTGTTGCGGACGCGGCCGGATATGACGTTTCATACATAAGCAAGTGGTGCAACCAGTCAAAGCTGCCGGCCGCGAGGGTCGCTTCTCCAATCAATAAAAACCTTGCAAAAATTTTTGCCGATGAGATAGTTATTCAGGGAGAGCTTGAAAATTTCTGCTCGGAATTCGATGTTGCCGTTACCGAAGACCAGCTGCAAATTTATCTTTATACCCTTCTTAAGGACGCCTTTAAAAGCACGCAGGCGTATTATGACAAAAAATCATCAAAAAACGCGGACTATCAGACAAAGGTTCTCATCAATCCGACCGAAATAGCGAGCTATCTTGATGGAGATTTTAAAAATCTGATAATGTCTTCCGAAGGCCCGGCTGAAATACTCTGCACATTTGACGTCTGCACCCTTCAAAAGGCCCAGTCAAACCTGTCGGTAGGGAGTCCGGAGCCGGTTGATAAGGAAATAAGGGTCAAAATCGGGCTTAATCCCGGCAATCTCAACAGAGACACATATCTATTTCTTTATTATTTTATAAGCAGATATAACTATGTTTCTTTTGACTTTTACGACAACTCTAATTTCCGCGACAGAAACATGATTGTTGTGAAAGGCAAAGTAGCTCTTATGTGTTCTCTTGACCATTACGGAAAAATAGCCATGCTCTCCGTAATTAACGACCCCGAAAAGGTAGATGTCATCTACAGCAGAATAAACTCGTTATTCAAGATACATCACCTTCTTATAATGTCCACCACGTCTGATGAGCTTGTTTCCAGCGGTTACAGAAGCAACTTTTATGCTTTCAGCAATTATCAGATATTTTTGTCCAGAGGCTTTGAGTATCTTCTTCCTCCGGAGATAATCGATAATATAGTTGAAGCGGCTTACAGACAGGGCTACGACCAGGCAACGGAAAAAATGCTCAGGACTCTTATGGTAACATGGGAGGAGCTTTTTAATAACGAAAAACTTGACTTCTTTATTACAAAATCGGCTCTTATAAAATATATTGAAGACGGAGAGTTTTATTTTACGGATATAATTTACAGAATGTCCATAGATGAAAGGAAAAAGCATATCCAGCATGTGCTTGATATTTGCAGGAAAAACGATAACGTAAATTTCTATATAATAGACGACGAGGATATCCCTTACTCAAATCAGGATATTTGTTTTTCAATATACAACAATTACGGCAAGCTGTTTCTGAAAAACACCGTAAGGTTTTACAGATCATACGGCCCGCAGTTTTACAGCATACTGAGCGAGCCGATAATAAACGGAATTGCGGAGTGCATAGAATCCATAAAATCCTTTCCAATATGCGTCCATTACCCCGCGTCGTCCGTACAGACATTTATGGATCAGTATGGAGCCATGGTATACAGGATGATTTCCCTGAGTGAAATCACGACATCAAAATAATTCCATAGAATTCAAGTCCATAAAAATTTTCGGTTCATATAGTTACAAAACATAAAAATACGGCGGTCAAATTATAATGTCCGCCGTTTTTTAGATATATTCCGTTCTTTTTGTCAAAGTGCATCACTGTTCACCTTGAAGTGTCTTAAGTAATGTTTGTTTCAGATTATCCTCGATACTTAATAATTCCGCCTCGGCATTTTTGCGCGCCGCTCTTCCTTCACGCTGAATTTTTATAGTTTCTTCAATGGTTGAGATCAAATCGTCATTTACCTTTTTGAGTGTCTCAAGATCCACTATTCCCCTTTCAGATTCCCTGGCAACGCCGGTTGTATTTTGCTTAAGGAGCTCAGCGTTTTTTGTAAGCAGCTCATTTGTAGCATCAGACACGCTTTTTTGAGTCTCAAGAACTTTTTGCTGTCTATAAAGGCCAAGTGCGACAACTATCTGGCTCTTCCATAGGGGAATTGTACTTAAAACCGCAGTCTGTATTTTATCCACAAGCATTTTATCATTATTCTGTATGAGACGTATTTGCGGAGCCGTCTGAATAGCTATTGTCTTACTCAGCTTGAGATCATGGATCTTCTTTTCAAAGCGATTCACCGTATCCTCAAAATCCCGTACAGCCTGAGCACTCATCGGATCCCCCTTTGACGCCGCCTCGGCGTGAAGCCGAGGCAATACATCTTCCTGAAGCTCTTTAAGCTTTTCTTCCCCGGCCATTATGTATATCTGAAGGTCCTGGAAATATTCCATATTTTTTTCATAGAGACTGTCAAAAAGAGTTATATCCTTCAGCATCCGCATGCGCGCCTTTTCAAGTTCTTCTTCGATATGGTCAATCTGCACCTCAAGTTTTTCATATCTCTGCATAAATTTTCTTATAGATCTTGAAGCATTTTTTAAAAACGGTATCTTTTCAACTATTCCGCCGTCAAGCCTATCAACCTCCGCATCCTTTACCTTCAGGATAAGCTCACTCATAAGGTCTCCCACATATCCGCTGTCCTTGCTGCGTACCTGGTTAAGAATATTATCGGAGAAAGCGGATATATTCCTTTGCGCTCCTACTCCAAATTGTATCGTGGTCTGGGAGTCCATAAGATTTATACTGTTTTTTATCTCCTCAACTTTTGCAAGCTGTTCAGGAGTAAGTTTTTCTACCTGGGCCTCAACCGTTTTAACATCAATTATTTCCGTTTCAGGCTGCTCATTAATTTCTTTTCCCCTAATCAAAGTGTCCAGAGTAATATTTTCAGACATATTTTGCCATCCTTTCCAGCTATCCAAGAGCCTTTATTATTTTATCCATTGTGTCCGCATCTGGCATAGGCGCCACCTGTGTGATCTCGTCCGCAAGTCCGGCCACACCAAAATGTTTGGAATCCGTCGGTCTGCCATATACTCCCGTTCGGAACCCGTGTTTTTCCCAGGCCAATTTCTGAATTTCCTCATCAAGAAGCGCATCTATGCCGTATGTGCCATTCTCATCCAAAGCTATATAAACGTGGGATGACCACACGGTCGGCGTAGGATACATAATTACAATATCGTCATTGACCTGCTCCCAAATTTCAGGATTTTCAACGGCAAACTCTAAAAGCTGATTTTCATATCCCGCAATAAGCGGTTTCGCTCCCATTCCCGTCTTAAGGAACTGGTCAAAAAGGTCCGCCGATGAGCTTTCCATATATCCCAGCCGCTGAAAAATGTTTTGCAGTCTTGGCAAAATCTCGTATAAATTGCTTTCATCCGCCACGCCTCCGCAAAGTGTATTCGCCAGCAGCCCAGCAAACATATTTCCGGAATTGGATTTTGTCGGGTCGGTAGTTCCTACTGCTATACTGCCATAAAGCTGATCGAGGCCAATTTCCTTCCATTCAGTTCCTGACTCTATAGCCTCTGTAAGTTTCTTCATATCTACATAATACGTTTCACCATCAATACTGGCTATTCCCTCGTTTATAAAAGCCTCGGCCACCGCTTTGTGTGTATATAAAACTATGGGTGTGTTTAGTATTATCTCACTTTTTACAGGTTTTCCGTTAATCTGCTCATACAGTTCCAGAGCCGTCTGGTTTGAAGGAAATAAGAAATCCATTCCTGTGGAGTCAGCGGTTATCATATCTATCGATCCGGCTTTGGCATAATCAATGGAGAGTTTATATTTGTCCTCAAGTATTTCCCGTACTTCTTCATCCTCAAGCAGACCGATCTTTTCCCCTCCGACATAGCCCTTTATTTCCGTGACTTCACCTGCTTTACCGGCCCAAACATATATGACTGCGGCAATTATCACAGCTATCAGTATCACAAGTCCAATAAGTTTTGTTTTCATTTCTCACCCTCCATTTTCAAGGTGCTGTTTAAAAGCTCAATATCGGCCTCAACATCCAAAAGCTCTCCCTCCATAAGATGTGTAAACTGTCTTTCAAAGGCTTTATTCATCACGGGTATAGAGTCAGCCGTTTTCCCAAGAATCTCCATAACCTCCTCCGACCGTAGTCCGGTATCCTGAAAATCCACATATCGTTTCAAAAGTTTTGCAGCGGTATCCAAATAATAGTTAAAAAATCTGCGTGCCGTTTTTATCTTATCTGGATTTTCTTTAAGGTAAGAGAGAATATTAATCCCTGTGTTATACAAAATTTCAGCGTTTTTCCTTACTTCCGGCTCATTTATAGCTTTGGCGGCCCTGTAAATTTCTTTTAGATCATTCTGCGCGTCATTAAGGATGTCCTGTATTTCTTCTCCCCCCGGCAGATCCTCGACATCAATCCCAGATATTTTAATGCTTGGTTTTAAAATCATAAACAAGCCGAAATAAACGCCGATACAAATCAGTATACATACAGCCAAATGCCAATGCAACAAAAGAAACAGCACCAAAAATACGAAGGCCGCCGCTATGGCCGAAAAAAGCATTCTAAATGTTTCGTTCATCAATTATACCCCTTTACGCTTCTAAACGCCTCAGTCAGATTTTCGCGTCCGTCAAATACTCGGGCATTTGTATATTCGGCCAGTTCTTCAAGCTGCGTCTCGTCTGCGTCTCCAAACATAATAGAAAAAACAGGTATTTCTTCTCCAATCTCATCATAGGCCTGTTTAAAGCCATATATAGATCCGGACGACTGTCCGTCCGTCAGCAGTATTATTGCCGGAGTATACTCTGAAAGATCATAGGCCGACAACATATACAGCCCTTGAACGGCTGCATTATACATATCCGTTCCTCCTCCGACCTCCTGATTTTCCACATCATCATAAAGCGCTTCCAGTTCGCTTCCGTTGCCGAAGGCCGTATATGTATTTATGACTCCTCCGTTAAACGGTATCAGTATATTCACCTCATCCTCCGATGCCTGAAGAAAATTCTTTTCAGCGTTTTCCTGGATAAGCAGCTGTCCCATAGCTTCCACAAGCTGCTCGTTTCCTCTTCCGCTCATACTTCCGGAATAATCAAGGCAGTATACGTTAATCGACGGCTTTTTAAAATCAGTCTGGTAAAGATTCAAGCACTGGAACAATACGTCAGAGGCAGGCATTTTTATGGGCGAGAGCACACGATCGGGCTGTAAGCCCCAGTCAGCCCTGAATACATCTTTATTTTCCTCTGACACTCCAGTGTATCCGGATCGTCTCCCGGTTCTCTGTATCTCATTCTGCACATCTTCCGAAAGCAGATATTCCTGAAATTTTAAGAAGATTTCTTCCTTTTCATCGTCTCCATTATCCACATATCCAAGCGGAGAATCGGCAAGAGAAAGCCCATCATACGGATATACCACATATAAAGGCTCATCACCCCGGGTCTCCAGTTCACTGTCAGCCTGAATTATAAGACACTCATAATTCACCATAGCGTCATAATTTCCTTCGAGGAACATATCCTTCAGCCAGTCAGAGCTGCCGGACGAACGATCCACACCCGACAGCAATTCCTTCATATTCGCTCTCAATTCCTCATTATTTAAGTCTTCCAATGTTATTACCTCAGGATTACCAAGAAGGGCATACAAAAATCCTATGTAAGCGCTTGCTCCGGAATTTGACTGAGTCGCGCTTGTCATGCAGAACTTTAGGTTTCCGTCCTTTATAGCTGAAAGTATGTCATTTACAGATACTTCACGCCCCACAAATCCAAGTTCCTCGGCAATGCTTTTCCTTATGCCAAAGACTACCGGTGTTACAGATATGGATTCCGCATGCTTTATACGGTGAGACATATCTCCGACATTAAGCCATAAACTGCTAGCCGGCCAGACTGCGTCATAGGGAATATCTTCCTCGCCAAGCAGACGCATAATATCCAGAGATCCTTTATAAGTCATTTCTATTCGTACGTTTTCCTCCTCCGCAAATTTCTCAAGTATCGGTTCAAGCTCGGCGTTTTCCGATCCTGAAATTATTCTGAGGGTGGTACTTCCGCCGTCAAAAACCGTATCCGCTCCAGCAGAATTTCCGCTATTTTCCGAGGTGCCGCAGGATGTTACCGACACCAGAGTCATAACCGCCAAAGTCATCAAGCCAATAAGGCGTTTTAAGCGCTCCATCAAATCATCTCCGTTATTTTATAAGAGTTTTCAGCAATTTATCATCATATTTGTTTTATTGTATCTTTATTTAATAGAACTATCTATCACACCAACGTAAAGTGTATATGAAATTATTATTATGATTTTGTTTTATTGCTGCTTGAAAATTTAAGCTGCGTTTAAAAACCTTTCTTCTTAAATCAATGGTATTTGATCTGATAATTTTTAGGAACAGATGCGTATAAAAAAGCCGCCCTTAACGGGCGGCGCAGACTGTCAAAAAACTAATCCATTGTGAGCGGAAGGGTTCGGGAAACGAAGCGTTTCCTGAGTTTAATCCGCAGGCGGAATTCATTTCCGCCGAGGAAAATCCCGTATTTCTGCGCCCTGACAAAGTTCAGGGCTTTCCGCAGAAATAGGGATTTATTGCCTTAATTTAAACTCGAAAAAGTCCCAAAGGACTTTTTCGACACGCTGAGCCGCCCTTAACGGGCGGCGAAATCTCACCATCTGTATTTATGGAGCTGTCCCTCCGTCGTAAGTCCCTTGAAGCCCTGCTGTCTCAGCGCCTCATAAAGTATGATCGCCACCGAATTTGAAAGGTTAAGGCTCCTAAGGTCGTCATACATAGGTATTCGTATGCTCGTGTCCTTATAATCAAGCAGTATTTCCTCCGGAATACCGGCGCTTTCCTTTCCGAACATTATATAATCGTTCTCGGAATAGCTGACGTCCGTATATATTTTTTTAGCCTTTGTTGTGGCCATATATATTTTGGCTCCCGGATTCTTTTCAATGAAATCCTCAAAATTCTCATAGTATCTTACATCAAGATACTGCCAGTAATCAAGTCCCGAGCGTTTGAGATATTTGTCATCCACTGAAAAACCCAGAGGCTTTATAAGGTGCAGCGTTGAATGAGTAACGGCGCAGGTTCTTGAAATATTTCCCGTATTCTGCGGGATCTCCGGTTCATGCAAAACTATGTTCATTTTTATGTCCCCCATTGTTTTAAACACTTTAAACTGAAATAAAATACCGTTTAAATATTGACTTGTATATAATTATATAGTATTATTATTTATAAAGAACCATTATCAATAGATAAAAGGAGTTGATAAAATGAGCAGTATACCTGAAACCCTTCGTTCAAAAGGATTGAAAGTTACACCTCAGCGAATCGCCATACTGAATATGCTCATGAATACTAAGGCCCATCCTACGGCAGAAGCCATTTTTAAAGCTCTCGAGCCCACAAATCCAACAATGAGCCTGGCAACGGTTTATAAAACTCTTGATTCGTTTACGGCGGCTGACATTATTCAGGAATTGAGTATTGACGGCGAGAGTCTCCATTATGACTACAATACTAAATTTCATCCCCATTTGATATGCAGAAAATGCGGAGCTGTCTGTGATATTGACGCCGATATAAGCGATGAGATCAATTCCATAATCAAAAAGGTAAGCAACGAGAGCGACTGCTCCATTGACAGGGAACAGTTATTTTTCTACGGTCTTTGTGAAGGATGCAAATGATTCGCGGTGAAACGCCATAATAAACCGCCCTATCTTGCTTTAGAGGCAATTAGGGCGGTATTATTTTATACTTTTTAAAAACTGCGGAGTATCTTTTATTCCTCGTCCCCGTCGTCGTATAGTTCTTCAGGATCGGGCATTTCTTTTATCTTTTCAAGCAGTTCCTCCATCTTTCTAAGGACATTTTTGTCCGACTCGGATGTGCTTCCGGAATTATTTATAAACTCGATGACGTTTTCCGTATATCTCTGAGCCTTTACTTTATTTCCCCTTATGTAGTAATAAAAGCAGAATGTAGTCATAAACGCGGCAGCAAGATTTTTATTGGCAAGATATCTCTGGAACGTCTGAAAATTATCCTCTACATATTTGGTTCCTTCCTCGTCCCTTCCGAGGAAATAACAAAACTGCGCCATATTGTTCAGAGCAAGCGCCCTGTGTCCCGGATTCAGTCTTTGAAGGTCGGCAGATTTGAGAACAGCAAGAGCCTCCTCATATTTGCCCATGCAGGAATAGCCGACGGCTGAATTGACCCTGAGCATTTCCTTAAAGGCCTCATCCTCTACTCTTTCGGCATAATCCCCGCATTTTTTGATATACTTCTCCGGGTCGTTGTCCTCGGTAAGTATTTTATCGAGGTGCTTAAGCATCTGGGCATATTCCTTGTTTCTGCCGTTGACGATATACATCCTTATAACAATCAGTACCGCCCAAATGACAACCAGCACCGAATATACCGTCTTGCTCTCCAGCTTCAGCGCCATAGCGATAACGATCATAACGACCGCAGCCAAAATTCCTATGACCAGCAGCTTTCTTGTAAGTTTATCAGTCTTCATGCCGCATCCCCCTTACTGTTTTGACGCTTTTCTAAGCATATCGTATTTTTTCAGCGGAAGATCCGTTCTGAGCATAAGTATCTGCTCAGGATGAGGCGCCGACATTACCGGCGTACCCTCCTCATCGGTCATTTCTTCCACTGTCATTTCCGCCGAATCCCCAGTTACAGGCAGAACTTCTATCTTATCCCCGACTTCAAATTTGTTTCTCTGCATTACTTTCGCAAATCCGCCGTCATTTCTGTCCTCAAGCACAACTCCTATAAAGTCATAGTCCCTTATATAGGAATTGTTTGTATATACCTGATCGTCATGCCCCGGCTTGCCAAAATAAAATCCCGTTGTAAAATCTCTGTGGCTTGCCTTTGACACCTCGGACATATAGTAATCTATACGGCTTTTATAATATTCAGGATCCTTGAAATAGTCGTCAATGGCCTGTCTGTAAGCCTTTACTATAGTTCCGACATAATATGGCGTTTTCATTCGTCCCTCTATCTTAAAGCTGCTTATACCGGCATCAACAAGCTCAGGTATATGATCAAGCATACAAAGATCCTTTGAATTGAATATATATGTTCCCCTCTCGTTTTCCTCTACAGGCATATATTCTCCCGGCCTTGTTTCCTCCATAAGATAGTATTTCCATCTGCAGGGATGCGAGCAGGCTCCCTTATTGGCATCTCTTCCGCTCAAATAGTTGCTTAGGAGGCATCTTCCGGAATATGAGATGCACATAGCTCCGTGGACAAAGGTCTCAATTTCCATATCATCGGGTATACGGCTCCTCATCTCCCGTATTTCCGCCAGCGAAAGCTCCCTGGCACCGACTATTCTTTTTGCCCCCATCCTGTACCAGAAAAGAGCGGTTCTATAGTTTGTGTTATTGGCCTGGGTGGAAATGTGTATCTCCATTTCCGGAGCCGCCTCTCTCAGCGTCATATATACTCCGGGGTCGGAAACAAGGACAGCGTCCGCCCCAATGGCGCTTATCTCCTTAAAATACTCGTCCATACCGTTAAAGTCACTGTTATGGGCGAAAATATTTGCGGTCACATATACTTTTGCTCCATACTCGTGGGCAAATTCTATGCCTTCCTTCATAGACGGCATATCGAAGTTTTTGGCCTTTGCCCTCAATCCGTACGCCTCTCCTCCTATATACACGGCGTCCGCGCCGTAAAGCACGGCTATCTTCAGCTTTTCAAGATCTCCGGCAGGAGCCAGCAGCTCGGGTTTTTTAATATTATTCATTGTCATTCTCCTCATCATCAGCGGTGAATTTCAAGGGCTCATCCGGCTCTTTTACCTTAACGCAGAGCGCCAGGCCGTCTCCAATGGGGACGATAGCCGAAGTAAGCACATCAGTATGGGATATATCCCAAAGGAAATTTCTCAGCCTTTTATGTATAGTCCTCTGCCTTCTCGGAACGGAAAAACGTGTCTTGGCTATGCTTCCCCCCTGGAGCACGTCATCAACTATCAAAAGTCCTCCGACGGGCATAAGCCTTATGCAGTGTGGCAAAAACGCCGAATACTGTCCCTTAGCGGCGTCAAGGAATATTACGTCATAGGGTCCTGTAAGCGTCGGAAGTATTTCTCCCGCGTCGCCCTCAAGTATTTCTATTTTGTCCTCAAGCCCCATTCTCTTTATATTTACCCTCGCGTCCTTGAGCATGACCTCAAATCTGTCTATTGTAGTGACTTTCCCGCCTTCTTCAAGATATCTTGTCATAAGACCTGCGGAAAAGCCGACGGCCGTGCCGACTTCCAGTATGTTGCGCGGCTTTTTAAGGGTAAGCAGCACGCTTAAAAGCCTCGCCGTCTCATGGGGTATTATGGGAACGTCGGCGTCCCTTGATTCCTTTTCTATCTCGCCGAGCACGCCGTCATAATGCGGCTGAACAGTTCTCAAATAATTGTTTATATAATCGTCTGTAACATAGTTCATAAGCCTGTCTCCTAATTGGTGAATGTCGCCTGATACTGAGCCTTAGCTTCAAGGAAGTCGTCATAGTTTTCCGCGAAATGGTGCTCGCTTCCTCCCTGTTCCTTGAGCACATAGTAGTAATAGTTGTGCTCTTCCGGATTAAGAGCCGCCAAAATCGACGCTTCGCCTGGATTGCATATCGGTCCGGCCGGAAGTCCTGTATTCTGATATGTATTATACGGCGAATCCACCTGAAGGTCGCTCTCCGTGACCACCTCGTTCCTTGTCGCCAGAGCGTACTGAACGGTAGAGTCTATCTGAAGCGGCATATCAATGGCCAGTCTGTTGTAAATTACCCCTGCTATAATCGGCCTTTCCTCATCCAGCTTCGCCTCCGATTCGACCATAGAGGCTATGGTTATTATCTGGTCAAGGGTATAATCCGTTGAAGCAAGCGCGTCGTTTATATCTTCATTATACACCTGCTCAAATCTGTCGAGCATCATAGAGATTATGTCATGGGCAGTCTCATTTCCGCTGAGGAAATATGTATCGGGGAAAAGATATCCTTCAAGATAGTAGTCCCTTTTGGGAATACCCTCAAGAAAAGCGTAATCAAATGTCCCATTATTCATCTCATTGATAAAATCATCGCTTGTAACAACACCCATTTCATCGACAAGGGCAGCTATCTGCCTGGCTGTATATCCCTCGGGTATTGTAAGCCTTAAAGTATCGTCCGGCTGAGCCGTTCCCTGAAGCGTAGCTATAATCTGGTCTGAATCCATATTTTTGCTCAAGTAAAAGGTTCCGTAATTATATGTTCCGTCAGCTCCGGAAAACCGGCTCTTGAGCCTGAAAGAAAGCTCACTGCTTATTATTCCGTTTTCCTTCAATATCGCCGCTATGTCTCTTGTTGTGGATCCCTGCGGTATCTCTATGGCGATGGTCTCCTCGGAATTCATATCCACGTCAACGTCCTGCTGTTCTTCGGCAACAAGGTAGCTGTTGGCGAAATGCTTTCCTAATCCATAGGAGATCCCTATGACAGCGGCAACAACTGCCACCGCTATGGCAACGATTATTATTATCCTTTTTGTCCTGCTTTTTCTTCTGCGTCTTCTTTTCCTTCTGACGGATGGTTCTCTCTCGTTCAAAGTATCACCTACTGCATTCTATAAATTCACTGCATCTTATAAATTTCCCTGAGCGCCACATTATTTTCACGGGCAAGCTCTTTAGCTGACTCATATTCCGGATATACGTTTTCTTTTCCGTCTCTGTATATCTTTTTTACGTCAAGTTTTCCGTATTTTGTGTCTATAGTTCCGGCGCTTCTTTTAAGGCACGTCCTTTTTTCGGTTCTTCTTCTTATGCCTATTGTCGTCGTTTCCTCAAAAATAATGTCCTCAACGGCCTGTCTTATTTTTTCGTCGCATAATACCGTAAGTTTATAGGCCGGCCTGTTCTTTTTCATAAATATGGGAGAATAGAAGGCGTCCTTAGCTCCGGCGTCCATCAGCCTCTCAAGGGTATATCCCATTATCTCTCCGGTAGAATCGTCAATATTGGTCTCAAGGACAACTATTTCGTCCTCGTTATCATCTTCGGAAAGCTCACCCATAAACACTCTGAGGACATTCGGTATCCTGAGATCCTTTTTGCCGGCGCCGTAACCTACTTTATCCACGTTCATAGCCGGCATCGCTCCGTAGCTTTCGGCCAGCTCCGAAATTATTGCCGCTCCCGTGGGAGTGACAAGCTCGGTATCAATATCGACCTGTCTTGATACGGCTCCCGACTCGGCAAATATCTGGGCCGTCGCGGGCACGGGAACGGGTATCTGGCCGTGCTGGCACATTATAAATCCGTGGCCGTCGTTTACGACCGAGGCGAATATCCTGTCAGGCTTAAGCATATCCACGCAGACGGCCGTTCCTATTATATCAACTATGGAATCTATGGCTCCTACCTCATGGAAATGCACCTTGTCCAAAGGCTCGTTATGAACCTTCGCCTCGGCCTTTGCCACCCTCATAAATATTCTTTTAGCCAGTTCTTTAGCGTTTTCGTTTATCCCGCTTTTATCTATTATTTCAAAAACATCGCCGAGATTTCTGTGTTCGTGGTGATGATGGTGCTCGTGGTCGTGATGGTGTTCGTGATCATGATCGTGGTCATGGTCGTGATCGTGATCGTGATGGTGCTCGTGGTCGTGATGGTGTTCATGATCATGATCGTGATGGTGCTCGTGGTCGTGATGGTGTTCATGATCGTGATCATGCTCATGCTCGATCGGGTGGCCTTCCTCATCATAACCTTCAATCGTTATAACTACATCCACCTTGTTGGCTCCTATGCCGTTTTTCACCGCCCGGCCAAAAACAATATCGTAGCCCTCAACATTTATCTTAGACATTTCCTCAACAAATTTTTCTTTATCTATACCAAGATCAATCAGCGCTCCAAGCGTCATATCTCCGCTTATGCCCGCGCTGCAATCGAAATACAATGCTCTCATATTTTTGACGCCCCCAATTTATTTATGCTGTTAGCGGTATAGCCCGCTCCGAATCCGTTATCTATATTTACAACGACAACACCGCTGGCGCAGCTGTTGAGCATGCATAAAAGCGACGAAAGCCCGTTGAAGTTAGCTCCGTAGCCAACGGACGTCGGCACGGCGATTACGGGCTTGTCCGTAAGACCGCCGATAACGCTGGCAAGCGCTCCTTCCATACCGGCCACGGCGATTATAACGTCGGCGGCCTCCACCCTGTCTATCCTTGAGAGGAGTCTGTGCAGTCCCGCAACTCCAACGTCATAAAGCCTGTCCACTCTGTTTCCGAGAAATTCCGCCGTAATGGCCGCTTCCTCTGCCACGGGTATGTCCGACGTGCCTCCGGTCGCCACAAGAATTATTCCTCCCGTTTTAGGCACCGGGTTTCTCTCCACCACAAGGGTTCTGGCGTCCTTATTATATTTCGCGTCTGGTATCTCTTTTACGACATACTCATATTTTTCCTCATTTACTCTTGTCGCCAGTATATTTTCCGTGCCGTTTTCAAGCATATTTTTTATTATGCCGAGGGTCTGCTCCTTTGTCTTTCCCTCCGCGTAAATGACCTCCGGGCAGCCGTTTCTCATTTCTCTCTGGTGATCAACCACGGCGTATCCCAAGTCCTTTGTCGGCGCGAGCTTGAGCATTTCAGCCGCGTCATCAACGGAGATCTCGCCCTTTTGCAGCCTTGTAAGTATTTCTTTTGTATTCATTTACGTCCTCCTCAGTCCATGCTCCCGCTTCTGAATCCCTCCAGATCCAGAGTAACATATCGGAAGCCGAAATTTTTAATATCCTCAATGAGTTTTCTGTCAGATATCAATTCATTGAATCTGTCTTCGGGGACTTCTATCCTCGCTATATCTCCGTGCATCCTGACCCTGCCGCTCGGTATTCCCTTTTGGACTATAAGCAGCTCGGCCCCTTCAACTTTGGCGAAGTTTTCCGCCGTGAGTTCCGTATCATAGGGGAATCTTGTGGCAAGGCAGGAGTTTGACGCCTTGTTCCATGTCTCAAGGCCGAGCTCCTTTGCTGCCTGTCTTATGTCCTGCTTCGTCATCCCTGTTTCATACAGAGGACTGACTATGCCAAGCTCCTTTGCCGCCTGCGCTCCCGGCCTGTATACCTTTCCGTCATCGGAATTTTTTCCGTCGGCAACGGTGTAAAAACCGAGCTCATTCGCCTTTTTTATGATTTCTCCCATAATATTTTTCTTGCAATAATAACATCTTTTTTTGTCGTTGAACTTAAATTCATTGACGGAAAAAGCGTCGACTTTTACAACATAATATTTAATTCCCGTCTTCCTGGCGAGATTTTCAGCGTCTTCAAGATCCTTTCTCGAAAGCATGATGCCGTCTCCGATGACGGCTACAGCGTTATCCTTCAGGACTTCATAAGCCACATTCATAAGCAGATCTGAATCGACTCCGCCGGAATAGGCAACGCACAGCTTATCAAATTTTGATAAATATTCTCTAAGCCTGTCAAGTTTCTCCACACAAACGCCTCCTTTTACAAATATCCAAAATCAAGTCAGAAAAGCCCAAATCGGCTTTTAAGGCAAGCCTGTCGATATCCATACAGAATAGATTATACTACAAAAGCCGTCAAAAAGGAATAGCGCCGTTAAAACCGTAAAAAAATTATAATTTTTCCGCTTTGTCGGTTTTGCCCGTCTTTTTTCCAAGCCTTATTAATACAAGACTGACAACAGCCAGAGCCGCATAAAAAATAACGCTTTTATCCCCTATGTTATCATATCCTCCGAGGAAGTATCCCGCCGAAATGAGCATGGTGTTCCACACAAATGAGCCAACGGCGGTATATATGACAAAAACGTATACATTCATCCCCATAAGTCCAGCCGGTATGGATATGTATGTCCTCACTATGGGGAAAACTCTGGCGAAAAGCACCGAGCGGCTCCCGTATTTTTCAAATATCCCTCCGGCGGCGTCAAGACCCTTTTTCAGGGAGCCGAATTTTTTGCAGAGAGTTCTTTCTATAAATTTTCTTCCAAACCTCCCCAGGCAGTAGCAAAAAAGGCTGCCCGCGACGCCTCCGGCCGTGCTGGCCATTACGGCGCCAAAAAGGCTCATCCTTCCGCCGTATACAAAAAAGCCTATAAAAGGAAGCAAAACCTCACTGGAAACGGGAAAGCAGCCATATTCCAGTGAGGTCGCGATAAAAATCCCAATATAACCAAAGGAATCCACCATTCCTTTAAGCGTGTCGATCATTGGGTTCATCTCCAAAGCCATCTTATAAATAATACTATGCTCCGGAAATTTTCAATATTAAACTTTTATTAATTGATTTTAAACTGCTCAGGCAATAAACATTCTGAGAAAAATACCGTATGCCTCATGTATTCCCTTCATGGCGTCGCCTATTTTCTCGCAGTCGCCTATCTTGGCGTAGGATATCCTTTCATCAAGGCAGGCCATAGTAATATCGTTGTCGACCGGCACAAATCCTGACGCGATTATGACATTATCCGCGGGCAGAGTCTTTTCACCCTCGGGGGTGTCCACTATCACGGCACCGTCGGTTATTTCCTTTACCGTTGTCTCCGTCATAGTTTTTATTCCGGCGGCTTTTACTTCCTTCATTACTATCCACTTAAGCCCGCCGAGATCCTTTCCTATCTTCTTTGTCATCTCAACAACGGTAATGTCTCCGGGAATATCGGCCGCGGGGATGTCCTTCCCTATGAACATATTGTTGAAGGACTTAGACTCATCGGTGGCGTAATGCTTTTCGGCTATGTACTGGGCGGTTTCTATTCCGACCGTTCCTCCTCCGATTATGACCGTGCTTCCCTTTTTAAGTTTGGCGATCATATCCGCTCCGCCCTTAAGAACATCCAGAGCCATATATACGTTTTCTCTGTCAACTCCCTTAATATTCGGAACAAAAGCCTCGCCGCCGAAGGCTTCCACAACAAAATAGGGTTTGAGCTCGCTGATGAACTCCCCGTCGACCTTTGTGCCGTATCTAATGTCTACGCCGAGATTTTCCAGCTCATATTTTTTATTCTCAACGAATTTCATAAGATCCTGCTTATGGGGAGGAAGAGCCGCGGCGTTGAGCATTCCGCCAAGACACTGTTCCTCCGTGCAGAGTATGGTCTTATATCCTCTCTCGGCCGATTTTTTCGCCGCTTCAAGCCCGGCGGGTCCGGCTCCGACAACAAGGACTACTTTTGCGGAAACTACCTTTCTGTGAGTTTTTTCCTCGGCTTCGTGTCCGACTTCAGGATTATAAGCGCATACAACGGGTTTTCCCTTGAGTACGGCTTCGATACATTTGTTGCAGCCCTGACAGCGGTTATACGGGACCCCGGTAAGCACTTTTTCGGCAAAATGAGGATCGGCGAGGAATCCCCTTGCCGTTCCAACAAAGTCCGCCATGCCGTTTTCAAGTATGTGCTCCATAGTCTCGATATTGTTTATCCTGTTGCAGGCTATTACCGGAACATTTACAACTCTCTTTATTGAGTCGGCAAGGTAAGCGAATCCACCCGCGGGAAGCTGATAGGAAATCTGGGGTACGGGCGCCTCATGCCATCCTCCCGTAACGTTTACCGCGTCGATAAGTCCTTCCTTGTCGGCGATCGAACAGAATTTCTGCATATAATCTATGCCGTATCCTCCGGGCATCATCTGTGAGCCGGCTATACGAACTATAACGGGGTAATCCTTTCCCACCGCCGCCCTTACGGCTCTGAGGGTATCAAGAGGCATTTTCATTCTTCTTTCCTCGTCACCGCCGTACTCATCGTCACGAAGGTTAGTGAGCGGAGAGAGGAAAAGCGTAAGCAAATATCCCGCAGAACAGCTTATTTCCACCGCGTCAACCCCTATTTCCTTGCATTTTACGGCGGCGTCGGCAAAATCCTTTATTGTCTCCTCTATCTGTTCTTTGGTAAGCACGTCACACTCGTTTCTGTATATAGATGAGGGCACGTTGGAGGGAGCCACGGGCTTAAGTCCGTAATTGCTTCCGCTGTTTCTTCCCCTGTGGAAAAGCTGAACGATATGTTTGGTGCCGTAGCTGTGGATCATATCGGTTATTTCCTTTTCCTTCTCAAAGAATGACTCTTCCTTCACATTCGGCATATTGTCGGCGGCTCCGTAATCGCTTACGCCGCATACCTGGGTAATGGCCCCGGCTCCCCCTTTGGCTCTTTCCTCAAAAAAAGCCTTATCCTGTTCGGTGAGCACTCCGCCGGTGGCAAAGCCCGTATGCATTACGAGCATTATTATTCTGTTTTTAAGTTCCATATTGTTGATTTTGAACGGTGTTGCAGTTATATGAGCCATAGTTCTCCTCCTTTGTACCGTAAACTTTACTTTATTTCACAATTATAGTATATTAAATTTATGAATAAATTACAAGACGGATATAAAACAGAATAAAGGAGAATGAAAAAAATGAAAACCGAGCCTTTGAAAAAAATGTTATCGTTTATCATGCTTTCCTCCATGCTTGCGCTTACCTCCTGTTCCTCCGGAGCGGAGGCGTCCAAAAGCGAGAAGTTTCTTCCCGAGGCGCAGAATGACACGATCGTCACATCCGTGGGCGTCGGAAGCAATGATGATGATAATGCTGAAAGCTCTCTGCGAGTGAACTTTATTGATGTCGGACAGGGCGACAGTGAATTTATAGAGCTGCCAAACGGCGAAACACTGCTCATAGACGCGGGAACAAATGAGACCGGGGCCGATGTGGTAAATTACATAGAGTCCCTCGGATATTCTTCCATAGATTATGTGGTTGGCACCCATCCTCACGAGGATCATATCGGAGGACTGGACGATGTAATAAGGTCCTTTGACGTGGAAAGCGTATATATGCCAAAGGTAACGGCGGACACAAAGACGTTCGAGGACGTTCTTGACGCGGTAGATGAAAAAGGACTTACGATAAACACGGCCAAAGCAGGAGTAACACTGGTCGACAGCGATGGGCTGAGCGTTAAAATGCTTGCCCCCGTTCTGGATGAGTATGACAATACCAACGATTATTCGGCAGTGATAAGGATCGTTTACGATGATACGTCCTTTATTTTTATGGGTGACGCCGAACAGTACGCCGAGGATCTTATAACCGGCGATGTGGACTCCGACGTGCTTAAAGTCGGCCACCACGGAAGCTCCACATCCACCGGGGAAGCGTTCCTGGAAAGGGTGTCGCCGTCCTATGCCGTCATTAGCTGCGGCCTCGGCAATTCCTATGGCCATCCCCACACGGAAACAATAGAAAAGCTTGGCGGCATACCCGTATTCAGAACCGATGAGATGGGCACTATTGTCGCCACATCCGACGGAAGCGAAATTTCCTTCAGGACATTGGGCAAGTCAGATACCGGCAACGCGGCGCAGCCTGAAGCGACACAGAAGACGGACACGACGGCTTCCCCCGGATACGATGAAGGTTCTGTCTCGGAAGGTTTGGGTATATCGGACGGATATGTGCTCAATACGAACAGCAAAAAGATTCACCTTCCCGACTGCTCCGCCGTGGATAATATGTCGGATTCCAACAAAGCCTATACCGATGACTATGACCAGGCAATAAGCGAGGGCTATACCCCCTGCAAAATATGCAATCCCTGAGAGGTGTTTATAGAGGTGTTTATAGATGAAAATAACCGTTGACAGATTTGAGGAAAATTACGCCGTCTGCTATACGGACGACAGCCTGAGACTGGATATTCCCTCGTCCCTGCTGCCGGACGCCGGAGAGGGCGACGTATATGACATCAGTTTTAGGAAACTTCCCGAGGAAAGAAAAAAACGCCATGCCTCCGTTGAGGCGAAAGCAACAAAGCTGTGGGCCGATTGACCCGCAGCTTTTTTATCCGTATTCTTTATACATTTCTTTGCCAAATTCCAAGCTTACTGTTTATCCGTATCTTGTCTTATATATACCGCAGCTTCCTTTATTATAAAAGCGTCTCGGAAGCTCTTTGATGGATCTAATCCTGTCATCTGGCGGAGCTTATCCAGTCTGGAGTTTATTGTGTTTCTATGAAGCCCGGTCCTTTTGGATGTTTCAGTGACGTTCATACAGCTGTCCACATAGGCTTCGGCGCAGTCTATGATTTCAGAGGCGATTTGCCCGTCTCTTTTTGTAAGCCTCGATATGGTGGAAAGTATTATCTTGTTTTTTATCTGGGAGTTCATATAGTAGCATAGGCTTTCAAAAAGCATATTTTCCGGCATAAATATATTTGAATCCTTTTTTGAGCTTATGCCTATCTTTATAAGATCCTCTGCCTCCTTAAAGCTTTTCGGCACATCAGCCAGGCTGGCGTAAATACTGCCGCAGGCGATTTTAAATCCCGCCGACTTAAAATCTGAGCAGTCATCGGCCACGCTTTCGCAAATCTTGTCGAGAGATTGGTATATCCTGGACAGATCGGGGCCGGGTATAAAGGATTTTATGATGATCGCCGTGTCGTAGTCATACATGAAAACTATGTCCTGCGAGTTAAAATACATATTAGCTCCCAGCTTTTCTATAAATCTGCTTTTAAACTGTTCTATCCCGGAGCTGTAGCCAAGATTCAGATTTATATTGAAATAATTATTCTGCCGATAGCTGAGCTTTATGTATATAACGCACCTTAAAAGCTCCGGATCCATATCCAGCTTATACATATCGGAATATAGCCCTTCCCTGTCCGCCTCACCGTTTATAATCCTCATGGCTATGGACTCTATCTTGTCCTTATGGTCGGCGTCCGCGTTAGTATATTTCTCATAGGCGATTATCGTCTCTATGGCTGTTTTTATTTTCTCGCCTATATCTGAAGCCGTTTTAGCCTGCCCCCTCACTATTACAGCGCCGTACAGCTCGTCTCCGGCATATACCGGAACTCCGTATACAGAGCTGAACTTCGCCTTTGTGTCATCCAGATTGGCCATAGAAGTTGCCCTCTGCACCTTATTTATATATAACGCCGTATTGCTTACGCCGCCTATTCTGCTTTTATCGGACGAGGCAAGTATTTTTGATGCTGTATCCGTTATATGGATAACGCACTCGTCATTGGAATATTTTGAGATAATATCATTCAAAAAAGATTTGCTTATGTATCTCATGGAATTTTCCTCCTGTGCAAAAAGCACTTTTTTATATAAAATTACAGCTAAATATCAATATTTATCATATAAAAATTATAACAGCAGGTTTATATAAAAATATATAGATATTTTGCACATATTTATTTTAAAAATACAGCAAAATCATTCAAAATAACCCGGATTAATTCGTTGTTTTAATCACCCTTATGAAATATACTCAAAATAAAAGAGGCTTTATTCAACGTCAAAAGGAGGTATGGAAAATGATTGATATCGCTGTAAAGGAGCAGCTTGAAAAGTATCTGCTCGACAAGGGTATAGTTAACAAGGATGAAGGTTATTCTTTCAAGTACTGCAAGGGAGGAGTATCTGGAACAGTAGCCTTTGTCTTTGCCGGCGACAAAGAGCTGATTGTTAAACAGGCCCTCGCTCAGTTAAAGACCAAAGAAACCTGGCTATGCGATCCGAACAGAATGAATGTTGAGCAAGCCGGAAACGCTGTTTACAACAAAATAGTTCCTGAAAGCGCTCCGGAAGTATATTTCTATGATGATGAAAATTATATCTACGGCAGGGAAGCCGCTCCGGAAAGCTGTACGATGTGGAAATCCGATCTTTTAAGCGGCCTATTTGATTTCCAGGTAGCTGAAAAGGCAATAGACGCCCTGTCAAAGGTACATAACGGCTGTGCTTACAAGGAAGATATTGAAAAAATTTTTGGTGACAAAGCCATTTTCTATGATCTTAGGATTTCTCCTTATATAGAGTTTACTGTTGGAAAATATCCCAGACTTAGAAAGTACGCCGATTCCGTAAACGAATATCTTATGGGTCCCGGCATAACCCTTGTGCACGGAGATTACAGTCCCAAAAATATTATGGTAAACGGAAGGAATATATCGATTCTTGACTATGAGGTGTCACATTACGGTCATCCTTCATTTGACCTCGCGTTCTTCTCCAATCATTTCCTTCTAAAATGCGTAAAGAACAAACAATGGAAAGATACCACCCTCAATATGCTTGATATAATGCTTGGCAGGTACTTCGCGAACGTAAAATTTATGGATCCTGCGGAGCTTGAAAAATGCTTTGTAAAACTCCTTGCCCTTCTTTTCCTCGCCAGGGTTGATGGAAAATCTCCCGCCGAATACATTACCGAGGACGAGGACAAGGATCTCATCAGAGGCCTGTCGTTCAAAATGATAGACGAAGGCGTTGAAGACTACAAAACAGTTATAAAGATCGTAAGAGAAGAGATCGGAGGCAAATGATATGGAAGATTACAGAATAAAAAGCGTTAAAGCAAGACAGGTTTTCGACTCAAGGGCAAACCCGACCGTTGAAGTCGATATTACCCTCGAATGCGGAGCCTTTGGAAGGGGCATTGTTCCCTCGGGAGCTTCCACCGGACAGTTCGAGGCTCTTGAGCTCAGGGACGGCGATCCAGATAATCTCGGCGGAAAGAGCGTAAGAAAAGCCATAGAAAATATCAATACCATTATCGCTCCCAAACTTATCGGCCTTGACGCTACCAATCAGGTATATATCGACAAAATGATGATAGAGCTTGACGGAACGGAAAATAAAAGCAGACTTGGAGCCAATGCTATCCTCGGCTGCTCTATGGCTGCGGCATATGCTGCGGCAAACGCCAAAGGTGAGCCCCTTTTCAGATATCTCGGAGGCTCTAACGCCAAAACCGTGCCCGTTCCAATGATACAGATAATCGGCGGCGGCGCCCACGCGGCTTTCGCCATAGACATACAGGACTATCTTGCCGTTCCAATGAGCGCTAAAAGTTTCGAGGAAGGCTTCGCTATGGTGGTGAACGTTTACAACGCCACAAAAAAAGTATTCAAAGAGCACGGCAAGCCCCTTGCCATAGCCGATGAAGGCGGATTCTGGCCGACGGATTTCAAGACCAATGAGGAAGGCCTTATGCTTTTGACAGAAGGAATCAAACGCGCGGGATATAAGCCAATGGAGGATATTGCCATTGCCCTTGATATCGCTTCCAGCGAGTTTTATAATGAAAAAGACGGAACATATGAATTTAAGCTTGAAAATAAAGTAATGACAAGGAACGAGTTTATAGATCTTCTTTGCGAGTGGGTAGATAAATATCCTATTATTTCCATTGAGGACGGCTGCTCCGAATTTGACTGGGAAGGATCCATAGAGCTTACTAAACGTCTTGGAAAGAGAATACAGCTCATAGGGGACGACCTTTTCACAACGAATACCGAAAGGATCAAAAAAGGCGTTGAAGCCGGAGCATGCAACGCCGTGCTTATAAAGCTCAACCAGATAGGAACATTGACCGAGACAATGGATGCCATAGAACTTACCAAAAACAGCGGCTATCTTCCCGTTATCTCCGCAAGGTCGGGAGAAACGGAGGACGCTATCATCGTTCATCTTTCGATGGCCACAAACGCCGGACAGCTTAAGGTTGGTTCCGTAGCGAGATCCGAAAGAGCCGCCAAATGGAATGAAGCAATAAGGATGGAAGAATATCTGGGTGAAAGCGGATACTATCCTTCAAAAGATATTTTCAAACGTGTTATAAAATAATCGGTTAAAGAAACGGAGGATGAAAAATGGCGGGAAAAATGACATCTATGGAAAGGGTCTTTGCTGTGATAAACGGCTCTGATTTCGATGTTTATCCCGCCATAAACCCCACGTCTGTCGCTACTGTTGAAGCGATGAAGCTATCCGGCGCCTATTTCCCTCAGGCTCATACCGATCCGGATAAAATGGCCGCCCTGGCCTGTGTGGGAAGGGATGTTTTCGGATTCGATTCGGTATCTCCATATTTCTCCATATTACTGGAGGCATCCGCGCTTGGAGCTGAAGTGGATTGGGGAAACATATACGAAATGCCTTCGGTAATAAAAAAACCTATTAAAAAGCCTGAGGAATACGAGGTGCCTAAAAATTTTCTCAGTCGGAGAGAATTTTCCTGTCTGATAAAAGTCTGCTCTTCTCTCAAAAAGAAGTATAAAAATGAAGTTCCGGTCATTGGAAAGGTCGTTGGCCCCTGGTCGCTGGCCTATCATCTGTACGGGGTGGAAAACCTTGTTCTTGATATGATACTTGAGCCGGAAAAAACAGCAGACTTTATAAACAGGCTGTCGGAAATACCTTTTGCCTTTGCCAAAGCTCAGTTCGAGGCAGGAGCCGACATGATTGTATGGGCAGACCATGTAACAAGCGATCTTGTAAGCGCGGAGATCTACAAAAAATTTATTATGCCCATTCATAAGCGGGCCGCTTCATCGCTTCAAAAATACGGACCGATAATACTTCACACCTGTGGAAACGTATCAGACAGGCTTATGTATATCGCCGAAACCGGTTTTAAAATATTCCATATGGATTCTAAAAACAATATCGGAGATTCCGTAAAACTTGTCGGAAACAATATGCTCATAACCGGATGCATCAACAATCCCGTCCTTCTTGACCAGGGCGATCCGCCTGACGTAAAGAGAGCCGTGGAGGAAAACATCCATCAGGGTATAAAGCTTATCTCCCCCGAATGTGCCATCCCCTTCTCCGTACCTTCGGAAAATCTTATGGCTCTGACAGCGTCAGCGCACAATACATGTTTCAGATATTCTCCGCATTGATTCTTTAAATCAGCTTTTATATTTTATAGCAGCGTCTGCATATGGCGCTGTTTTTTTCATATATACGAATTTGTCAGGTAAAATTGAATAAAAATCTCATCTTGAAAATGTTGCCGTTATATAAAACCTTTTATCGACGTACACTATTGTATCTAAGCTATTACAAAACACATCTACTGTTCGCCTTATGTTATTGTTAATATGTATAAAAATAAGTCAGGTTAAATTAACTTATATACGAAGAATTTTACGGCTATAAATTAATGTTTTTGTATAAAAACTATTGACAAATCAATTCTTTGGTAGTACCATTAAATCATCAAAAGGATTGGTAATACCAATAAAAGTATGGTACTATATAAACCATTAGTGATATTTACCAAGTACAATGTACCTAATAAAAAAGGTTATTACCAAAGTTTATTAAAAAAGTTTTTATATATATGAAAGGCGGTCTTATTATGAAACACTTTACAAAATCAGTAACATTTGACGTTGACTATTTATTCAATACAAGAGCATCACAGGAAAAGAAATCGGATAAAAAGAGAAGATTTACAAACGACGCTACATTTGATGTAGAAAAGCTTTTTGAGAAATAATCCATTCCTCTTATAGTCCCCCATAAACAAAAAGAGCCCATGAAATTGGGCTTTTTTTATGTCAAAATCTATTTTTACGAAAAAAGTGAAGCCCGCATAAAAGCGGGCTCCAGACTGTCAAAAAACTAATCCATTGTGAGCGGAAGGGTTCGGGAAACGAAGCG
>OGGQ01001719.1_pt1 | contig 27115 bp, 17 predicted proteins | sample 1571191 | NCBI WGS metagenome assembly OGGQ01 (sample SAMEA2582061, study PRJEB24529) | metagenome | biome: Human gut stool | place: China | collected 2011
GCCGCGTTCTCCCCGCCGCTGACGGCGCTGTCGGTGGTGCTGTCCGCCGCGCCCTGCATGGGCAGCGGAGCCAGAATGTTCTGCGCCGTGCCGTTGGCCGTCACGGTGGGCAGCTCTTCGGGCTGTGCCTGTCCATGCTCAAGGATGGCCGTGATGGCGAAGCTCACCAGCAGGATGCCGGCCACGGCTCCCGCAAACCGGATGACGCCGCCGGGACCGCCTCTGCGGCGCCGGCCCGTGCTATGATAATCGTGTGAAATGCCCATAAAGGTGTTCCCGCTTTCGTTTGGTTCTGCTCTTAGTCTGCCCGGGTGTCGGCGGGTTATCCCCGCTTTCCGGCCCGGCAGAGCTGTGCAGTACCTATTTTATCATAATTTTTTTGCCTCTGCAACCAATTAGGACTTGCATACAACAGGCAAAACGGTTACAATAGAAGAAGAGCAGGTTTTTGCACACATTTCTCGAAGTGCTTGCACGACCTGCCAGAATTTTTGTGCGAGTTGCAGTCATCGATTGTTGGCTGTTCCCCCGTCTGTACACTGTGCAGGGTGTACGGACCGCGAAACGGGGACAGCGCGGAGCGGTACTGCGGCGCACAGGAAGTCCAATTTATCGGTAAATGGTACAAGGAGGTTCTCATGGCCAAGAATGTCATCATCGGCCAGAGCGGCGGCCCTACCGCCGTTATCAATTCCAGTCTCGCAGGCGTCTATAAAGCCGCCTGCAGCCTGGGCGCAGACAAGGTCTACGGCATGAAATACGGCATCGAGGGACTGCTGAAAGAGGAACTCGTGGAGCTGAACGTCCTGCTGGACGACCGGCTCAGCATCGAGCTGCTCAAGCGCACGCCGTCCAGCTATCTGGGCAGCTGCCGCTACAAGCTCCCCGAGCCGGAGGCGGACTCCACGCCCTACGTCAAGCTGTTCACCCTGTTTGACAAGTACGACATCTGCGCGGTGTTCTACATCGGCGGCAACGACTCGATGGACACCATCGCCAAGCTCAGCCGCTACGGCGCACAGGTAGGCAGTGCGGTGCGTTTTATCGGTGTACCCAAGACCATCGATAATGACCTCTGCCTCACCGACCACACCCCCGGCTACGGCTCTGCGGCCAAGTACATCGCCACCATCCTCAAGGAAGTCATCCGTGACTCCTCCGTCTACGACATCCGCAGCGTGACTGTGGCCGAGATCATGGGCCGTCATGCCGGATGGCTGGCCGGTGCGGCCTGCCTCGCAGGCGGCGACGACAGCGACGGCCCCGACCTCATCCTTCTGCCGGAAGTCCCCTTTGAACAGGACAAGTTCCTCGCCAGAGTGGATGAGCTGCAGCGGGTGAAGTCCAACGTCATCATCGCGGCCAGCGAGGGCGTCAAGACCGCCGACGGCACCTATCTGTGCGACCTCGTGTCCACGGCAGGCCAGCTGGACGCTTTCGGCCACAAAGCCATCCTCAGCGGCACCAGCCGCTATCTGTCCGACCTCATCCACGACAAGCTGAACTGCAAGAGCCGCGCCATCGAGTTCTCGACGCTGCAGCGCTGCGCCAGCCATCTGGCCAGCCGCACCGATGTCAACGAGGCCTACGCCGTGGGCGGCGCAGCGGCAGCCGCAGCCTTTGCCGGTGAGACGGGCAAAATGATCGCGCTCAAGCGCGTTTCCGAGTATCCTTACCAGTGCATCACCGAAGCGGTGGACGTCCAGCAGGTGGCAAACCTCGAAAAGAAGGTGCCGCTGGACTGGATCACCCCCGACGGGATGCAGGTGACGGCGGCGTTCGAGGAATACGCCCGCCCGCTCATCCTCGACGAGGTCACCCCTGTCTACGTCAACGGTACGCCCCGCCACATCTGCCTGTAAGGAAACTCGCTTCTCCCCTTCCCCGCGTCTGTTTTCGTGCTCCTGCACGATTTTATAAAGCCGAAACAGAAAAACAAAAAAGGAGAAATCATCATGGGTAAAAATGCAATCGTTGGCCAGTCCGGCGGCCCCACCTCTGTCATCAACGCAAGTCTGGCTGGTGTGTTCGAGAGCTGCAAGAGCCGCGGCGCGGACATCGTCTACGGCATGTGCAACGGCGTCGCCGGTCTGCTGGAGGAGCGGGTCGTGGACCTGTCCACCCTGCTGACCGATGACCTCGACATCGAGCTGCTCAAGCGCACCCCCTCCAGCTTCCTTGGCAGCTGCCGCTACAAGCTGCCCGACTGGCACACCGACGAGGCCGTGTACAAGAAGCTCTTCGCCATCCTCGAAAAGCTGGACATCGGCTACTTCTTCTACATCGGCGGCAACGACTCGATGGACACCATCGGCAAGCTGGCTGAGTACGGCGAGTGCATCCAGAGCGACATCCGCTTCATGGGCGTGCCTAAGACCATCGACAACGATCTGATGGTCACCGACCACACCCCCGGCTACGGCTCTGCGGCCAAGTACATCGGCGTGGTGATGAAGGAGATCATCCGCGACGCCACCGTCTACGGCACCAAGTATGTCACCGTCGTCGAGATCATGGGCCGCAACGCCGGCTGGCTGACCGCCGCCGCCGCACTGGCCAAGAGCGACGACTGCGAGGGCGTGGACATGATCTGCCTGCCCGAAGTGCCCTTCAATGTGGAGCACTTCGTCGAGAAGGTGCGTGTGATGCAGGAGAAGAAGCCCAGCATCGTCATCGCGGTGTCGGAGGGCGTCAAGCTGGAGGATGGCCGCTATGTCTGTGAGCTGGCCGACGATGTCCACGCAGTGGACGCTTTCGGCCACAAGGCCCTGACCGGCACCGCCCGCTATCTGGCCAACGTCGTGGCCCGCAATCTGGACACCAAGACCCGCTGCATCGAGCTTTCCACCCTGCAGCGCTGCGCCGGCCACCTGACCAGCCGCACCGACATCACCGAGGCCTATCAGGTCGGCGGTGCTGCTGTCAAGGCTGCGTTTGAGGGCGTCACCGGCCAGATGGTGGCCCTGAAGCGCATCTCCAACAGCCCCTATCAGTGTACCACTGAGCTGCACCCCATCAGCGAGGTCGCAAATCTCGAGAAGAAGGTGCCGCTGAGCTGGATGAACGAGAATCACACCCAGATGACGGAAGATTTCCTTGCTTACGCACGGCCCCTCATCCAGGCTGAGCTGACCCCGCTCTACATCGCCGGTCTGCCTCACCACATCTACATGAAGCCCCAGAAGTAAGCGTTCTGTTTCGCAAACATCCATCCGCACCCCCGCACCCTGTGTGCGGGGGTGCATTTTTGTACGGAAAAAGCTTTGATTTTACTTGTATTTTACCTGAAACCGTATTATAATACTATCTGCGTCGCTCGCTGTTGAGCGGCGCGTTTTTTCGTGAGTACCATCTGATATTTGAGGAGGCAGAGCATTTTCATGGCACAGAATACCCGGACAGGCGATTTGACCAGCGGCCCCATGCTGCAAAAGATCATCCTGTTTTCCCTGCCGCTGGCTGCATCCAGCATCCTGCAGCTGCTGTTCAACGCAGCCGATGTCGTCGTCGTGGGACGCTTTGCGGGCAGCACGGCGCTGGCCGCTGTCGGCTCCAACGGTGCGCTCATCAACCTGCTGGTCAACCTGTTCGTGGGCCTGTCGCTGGGCGCGAACGTCGTCGCGGCCCGCTGCTTCGGCGCGAAGGATGATGAGGGCGTCCGCAACACCGTCCAGACCTCCGTAACGCTGGGCCTCGTCAGCGGCTTCTTTCTGGCCGTGGTGGGCTTTTTTGCCGCCCGCGTCCTGTTGGAGCTGATGAGCTGCCCGGAGGACGTCATCGGCCTGTCCACCCTCTACCTCAAGATATACTTCATCGGTATGCCCATGACCATGCTGTACAACTTCAGCTCGGCCCTCCTGCGCGCCGTGGGCGACACCAGGCGGCCTCTGTTCTGTCTGGCCGTGGCGGGCGCCATCAATGTGGTGCTGAACCTCGTGTTCGTCATCCTCTTCTCCATGAGCGTGGCGGGCGTCGCTCTGGCCACCATCATCAGCCAGACCGTCTCCGCCTGCATGGTCACGGCCCTGCTTGTGAAGGAGAAAGGCCCGCTCCACCTCGACCTCGGCCATCTGGGCTTCCATGCGGGGGCTCTGGGCCAGATCTTGCGCATCGGCCTGCCTGCCGGTCTGCAGAGCACCGTGTTCAGCCTTTCCAATGTCGTCATCCAGTCGGCGGTCAACTCCTTCGGCTCCATCGTCGTGGCCGGCAACTCTGCCGCTTCCAACCTCGAGGGCTTCGTCTATACCGCCATGAACGCTTTCGCCCAGGCCGCTGTCACCTTCACGAGCCAGAACATGGGCGCCCGCCGGTACGACAACCTGGACCGCGTCATGCGCAACTGCCTGCTCTGCGCCGCCGTCACCGGCCTCGTGCTGGGCGGCGGTGCTTCCCTGCTGGGCGAACCGCTGCTCCACTTCTACTCCTCCGATGAGGTCGTGGTGACTGCCGGTCTGGCCCGTATGCACATCATCTGCACCACCTATCTGCTCTGCGGCTGCATGGATGTACTGGCCAGCTGCCTGCGCGGCCGGGGCTACTCCGTCCTGCCGATGGTGGTCAGCCTCGTGGGCAGCTGCCTGCTCCGCCTCGTCTGGATCGCCACCATCTTCCGGCTGTTCCACACCACCACGATGCTTTACCTCAGCTACCCCGTCAGCTGGATCTTGACGGCACTGGTGCATCTGGCCTGCCTGCTGGTGGTGCGGCATAAGATGAATACCGCCCTCTCAGTCAAAGCCTGACGGCTTTGCCAGCTCTCCCAGAGGGAGAGCCTTTGGCGAAGAGATGAAGCCTTGCGGAATGCCAAAGCCTCCCCTCGGTAGGGGAGGTGGCAATGCGAAGCATTGACGGAGAGGTTGAGTCCAGCAGCGGCTCACGGTCAGGCTGTCCTTCATACAACCTCTCAGTCTCGCATTCGCTCGACAGCTCCCCTGGTAGGGGAGCCTCTGGCGGAGCGGAAAAGTTTCCTATGGAAGACGAAGCGCTGCGGAATGCCAAGGCCTCTCCTACCAGGAGAGGTGGCACGCCGTCAGGCGTGACGGAGAGGTTGTACAAAGGGAAGCCTGCCCATAACCAAAAAAGCCCCCGGCACGCTGCGGAACGTGCCGGGGGCTTTTCGTACAAAGCGGAGGGATGCGGAAACTCTCCGCCCTGGGGGTTGGTTAGTTAGTGGATCAGTTCGCTGTGGTCTGCGCCGCCCACAGTGAGGGTTGCAGAGCTGCCGCTGTGGGTGAGGGTGAAGAGGGTGTCCTCCGCGCCCAGCGACAGCATGGTATCGATGTCCAGCGCCGTCTCGCGGCTCTCCGTGCGGAAGACGAGGGTATCTGCGCCCTGCGCTTTCAGCTCTGCCAGATTGCCCAGAGAGCCGGTAAGAACTGCGTTCTCTTCAGGCACCGTGATGATATACCGGTCATCGAAGCAAGAAGACTCATAGACTTCCATGCCGTTAACCATGATGGTGACAGCACTGGTACCATTGCTCTCTTCCGGAACCAGCATCGGGACTTCGTCGCGGATCTCAGTGGCATTACAGTTGGTGCACTTGTACACCGTGTAGCCCACAGACTCGTAAGTAGGTTCAACCACCTTCACCACTTCGGTAAAGTTGTGCTTGTTGGTCGCAGGCTTTATACCTTCCCGCTTGGTTGCACTGCACAGCGAGCAGGTATACTCTGTGTAACCTTCATCTACGCAGGTGGGGGCGACGACCTTGTCGGCTCCCCATTCATGAGCACATGTCCAGCTATTGTCATCGCCTTTTTGCTGCTTCTCATGCTTGCCATTCTGCACAGTTTCCAGCACGGTTCCCGCACTGGCATTGTCCTTCAGATTGTTTTTGTTAAAGAATCCGTCGGATTTGATCTCAGGTGTGCCGGAAATGGTAACGGAGCCTTCCGAGCTGTTCCAGACATCTCCGCCATTGCCGATCGTCGGGCCGCCGTTGACGTTTTTCGCGTCCACCTTCGCATTGCCCTCAATGATAACGCCTGCAGTGTTGCCCGAGCCTCCGCCGATTGCAGCAGTGCCGTCGTTGGAAACAGCAGACACCTTTGCATTGCCGGAAATTTTAATGGATGTCTTTCCATGCGATCCATTCTTCCCAGCACTGCCGATGCCACCATTTGCATTGACCACTGCATCGCCGGTTATCACAATATCCTCTGCGTCACCGCCGACTGTGCTGTAACCGCCCCACGGACTGCCCGAACTTTCGCCGATGCGTCCTTCGGTAATGATCGTACCGTTGTTGATCTCGATATTCTTCGTGCCAAAATAGATGCCGGCACCCTCATCATACCCACCACCGATGGCGGCGATCGTGTTCGGGTTGCCGCTTCTTACGGTAAGCCTCTGATCGTTATTGTTTGCCGTGATCGTCAGTTTGCCATCATCTTGAGCGCCGGGGTAGACCGAAGAATAGTTTTTCTGGATGCCGGCAGCTTTGCCTGCACCGCCAAGCTCATTCTTGCCCTCGATCGTGATCGTGACGTTGCCTTTGCCTACAATATCAATAGCTGCCGCGTTACTTTCATGGCCATAAGCATGTTCATCGCCTGTCGCATTGATGATCGCGTTTTTCAGAGTCAGCTTGATCTCTGCGGCCGCATTGGAAATGATCTCAATGACGCCATTGCGGGACCAACTCCCCCCGCTGTCATTCTCCCCGTAGTCTAATCCCTCCACATTACTGGAAGCGGAACGGTCGCCTGCAGTGCTGTAGAACGTATTGCCCTTCGCTGAAGCAGAGCTGGAAGCGCTGGCAGGTGCCTCTGCCAAAGCGGATGCTTCTCCATTCACAGCTTTACTTTCGGAGTCAGAAGAAACCCCTGTTTCCTCCTCATCCTGCGACTGATACGAAGCGCTGCTTGAGCCGCTGGAACTGCCGGAAGAGCTTCCGCTGCTGGAAGCGCTGGCAGGTGCCTCTGCCGAAGCGGATGCTTCTCTATTCACAGCTTTACTTTCGGAGTCAGAAGAAGCCCCTGCTTCCTCCTCATCCTGCGACTGATACGAAGCGCTGCTTGAGCCGCTGGAACTGCCGGAAGAGCTTCCGCTGCTTGAGCCGCTGGAAGGATACCACGAAGAGCTTCCGCTGCTTGACCACGAAGAGCTATTGGAGCTTCCATAGGTACCTTCAATGATGATTTCTTCATCCTGGCCAATACTGCTCGCGCTATCCATGCCCTCCTGCCTGACCGTGATTCCGTTATAGTCAGCCTTGATCGTAAGCCTGCCATTTGAGATATTGAATGTGGCTGCAAACGCCGGAGCGGACAAGGATGCCACCATACTCAGTGCAACAGCCGAGGCCGCGACCCGCCTGAGTATTCGTTTTCCTCGCATGATATTTACCTCCTGTTTTGATTTTTTGTGGAATCCGCCGAATTTATTCTACCCCCCCCCCCTATATTTTTGTCAAGTCCTTTTCATGACATATCAGCGTAGATTCATGAATAGTATGACTTTTTTCGGCATAGCAAAAAAAGAACAGCCCCGCCTTTCCGGAGAAAGGCGGAGCTGTATCATTTTTACAGCCTCTTCGCCAGCAGATACCGGTCATACCCACCGTACATCTCCCGGCGGCAGACGATCTCAAAGCCGCTGGCCAGGGCGTTGTTCAGGCTGTACTGATTTTCCGGGCTGACGGTGGCCCCGATGCCCACGATGCCCGGGCGGAGCAGGGTAAGCGCCGCTTCCAGCAGCTTCCGCTGCAGACCGTTGCCCCGGTAGTCGGGGTGGACGATGGCGCTGTCAGCGTTGACCCAGCCGTCCCACTCTTCTCGCGGGATGCCCATAAAGGCGGCGTAGTTGTGCGCGTCCTGCCCGCAGTACCGCAGGATAAAGTAGGCTCCCAGCCGCCCGCCGTCCCACCCTCCGATGCACAGGTCCTCTTTCAGGTAGCGGGCGATGTTTTCCAGCGTGTCGGGTACGAACTGCTCCGGGTGGGGCATCGCGGCCCGCACCTCGTTCTGCAAGGCGTAAAAGGCGGCGGCATCCTCCGGCCCGGCGGCGCGCAGGGTCATGGTGCGGCTTGCGGGCCGGCCGCACACTTTGTGCAGAAGAACTTCCATTCTTGCTCTATCCCTCCAAAATAAAATCATACTTTCCGGCTGATTCCAGTATAAATGCCGTTTGAATCATTGTCAATTTATGCTATAATATTTGCAGAAAGAGTTTTTGTGCTCAGGCACAGCTTTTTCGGAAGTCCAGGCAGGGCCGCCCTGCCCGTGTACCGGAGGAAACGAACCATGAGAGATTCCAGCTTATCCCCTTCCAGCCGCCTGGGTGGTGCTGTCATCAGCGACCGCATCGTCAGCGCTCTGCTGGAGGAACTGCGCACAGGCCGCTATGCACAGACCGACCGTCTGCCCGCTGAGGTAGACCTTGCCGCCGAACTCGGCGTCAGCCGCACCGTCATCCGCGATGCGCTGAGCGAGATGGAGCGTGCGGGTTACATCGAGCGGGTGCGCGGCATCGGCACAGTGGTCAACCGAAGTGTCCTGAACCTGCGCAGCCGGTTGGACCAGAAGCTGGAGTATTACCCGCTCATCCGCAGCTTTGGCAGCTACCCCCACGCCGACGGCATCCAGATCTACCCCGTCCGCGCAGGCGAAGAGCTGGCCCGTGATCTGGCCATCGAGCCCGGCGACGATGTCATCTGCATCAAGAAGCGCATCCTCGCCGACACCACCCCCGTCATCTACTCCATCGACTACCTGCCCCGCGCCCTGTTTGGGAACCGGGACTACACCCGCATCGACCTGTCGGGTGACATCTTCGATGTTCTGGAGCGGGAGTGCCGCCAGCAGGTAGCCTCCAATGTGGCCCACCTCAAGGCCAGCTGCGGCGACGAGCCCATCCGGGCCGCCATGCGTCTGGCCCCGGGCGAGGCCATGCTGCTGCTGGATGAGATATGCTACAACCGGCTCTGCCATCCCGTCATGCGTTCGTTGAGCTACTACACGAACTTCTTCGACTTCTCGATTCTTCGAAAGCTTCTTTGACGGAGGGAAACAAAAAAATATGCGTCATCTGATCGATCCGTTGGATTTCAGTCAGCAGGAGATCGCCTCTCTGCTGGACCTGGCCGACCGCATCTGCGCCGACCCTGCTGCCTATCAGGACGTGGCCGCCCACAAAAAGCTGGCCACCCTGTTCTACGAGCCGTCCACCCGCACCCGTCTTTCGTTTGAGGCCGCGATGCTGAACCTCGGCGGACATGTCCTCGGCTTCCCGAGCGAGACTGTCTCCAGTGCATCCAAGGGCGAGAGCGTGGCCGACACCATCCGCGTCGTCTCCTGCTACGCCGACATTGTGGCCATGCGCCACCCCAAGGAGGGCGCACCGCTGCGGGCCAGCCGGTACTCCCGCATCCCTGTCATCAACGCAGGCGATGGCGGACACCAGCACCCGACCCAGACCATGACCGACCTGATGACCATCCGCCGCCGCAAGGGCCGTCTGAACGACCTGACCATCGGCCTGTGCGGCGACCTCAAGTTTGGCCGCACCGTCCACTCCCTCATCAAGACCATGGCGCGCTGTGAGAACATCCGCTTCGTCCTCATCAGCCCCGAGGAGCTGCGGGTGCCGGACTACATCATCACCGACGTGCTCGAGGCCAACCACATCCCCTACAAGGAGACCCGCAGCCTCGAGGAGTCCATGCCCGAGCTGGACATCCTCTACATGACCCGCGTCCAGAAGGAGCGTTTCTTCAACGAGGAAGACTATGTCCGTCTGAAGAACAGCTATATCCTCACCAAAGAGAAGATGGCCCTTGCCAAGCCCGACATGGCCGTGCTCCATCCGCTGCCCCGTGTCAACGAGATCACGCTGGACGTGGACGACGACCCCCGCGCCGCCTACTTTGAGCAGGTGCAGAACGCCGTCTACATCCGCATGGCGCTGATCATGACACTGCTGGGCCTCAAGGACCCCAAGGCTGAAAAGGAGGGCAACTGAGATGCTGAACATTGATGAAATTCAGAACGGTATCGTCATCGACCATATCAAGGCAGGCACGGCCATCGGCCTGATGGACCTGCTGGGCATCAAGGGCAACCGCACCTCTAGTGTGGCCCTCATCCAGAACGCCCGCAGCCACAAGGCAGAGTCGGGCCGGAAGGACATCATCAAGGTGGAGGGCGACGCCTCCTGGCTCAACCTCGACGTGCTGGCCTATCTTGACCCCGACATCAGCGTGACCGTCATCGAGAACGGCAAGGCTGTCAAGAAGGAAAAGCCCCAGCCCCCCAAGCGTCTGGTCAACATCGTGCGGTGCAAGAACCCCCGCTGCATCTCCTCCATCGAGGAAGAGTGCGACCAGATCTTCGAGCTGAGCTCCAACGGCAAGTATCGCTGCATCTACTGCGAGCAGGAGCTGCAGGTCAAGCCGGAATAATCTTTATAGACAAAAGCGCCCCCGTCAGAAATGCACTGACGAGGGCGCTTTTGCGTTATGATGTGGTTTTCAGTGTCCAGATTGTGCCAGCGTGCGGCCATCGAGCTTGGCCCATTCTCTGCGGCCATTGGACGAACGGCCAAGAATAATAGATGCCGCAGCAGAGGCGCTGGTGAATACGTGATCCTCGGTAAATACGTTACTCTGTACTATACCGATCTCCAGCAGAGTCTTTCTCTGTTCCACATAGTTCTGGGGCAATCCACTCGTCACATCCGGGGCAATGCGGCTGCCCTTCAATACCAGAAAACAGTCTTTATCGATGGGATACCCCATAGCGCTGCTCCCGCGACCAGCCAGCAGAAACAGGCCTTCGTCCGTTTCACTCTGCCGGGAGGGACTCAGCTCCCATTTTTCTGCAAAGACTTCATTCAGCGTTTCTTGTCGCTTTTTCACAACATCAGGTGTCCACTTTGGTTCATTGATAACCTGCGTTGTGAGGACATAGGAGCTCGTGCCGCCTTTGGACTGGAAATATTTTTCCTTTTTGGTCGTAAAGCCATAATTTTGTGCCGCAGAATTTCTCTGCCGGGTCAGCGGCACGAGATTTGCGATACGGTTGAGCCAGTACATCCTCTCCTGCTCATCCGGCCAAAGTTCTGGCCAACTTCCATGGACGGGAGGATGCTGCGGCAGGACATGCTCGATGGTAAAGAGCTTCTGATTGTACGATGCTCCACCGTCACTCATGAAAGAGTCCAGCCGCTGGATGATGTAGTTGCGGCGCTGCGCTGTCATCGTATAAATCTCGCCATCCAGTGTCTGCCGGAAATGTTCTTTTTCCCAATCCGTAAGCTCAATGTTTCTCAGCGGAGAGGTCAATGTGCTGTCGGGCCGACCCTCCATCTCCACCAGAAGCCATTTGTACCGGTCCACACGATGGTTGACGTCCTGCGCTGTCACAAGCAGATAAGATGCCAGCCTTTCCAGCTTTCGGATAAACCAGAGAACATATTCCGAATCATTCGGGTGCTCTGCGAGAAATTTGATAGCAGGCGGCATCCAGTCGGAGTTGTTTGTCTTGTTCAGCCAGAAAAGCAGACCGTTTACCTCGTCCGCATGATGTGTAGCAGTGAACTCGCAATTTTTTAGCTGAACGTAAGCATTCGTATAGGGTACAAGATAGTCATCGATCAGTCGTTTCGGAGATACTGTCTTCAAAATATATTCTTCAAATTCCTCCCGAAGGGTCTTTTTCTGGCGCTCTTTTACAAAGATGGTCCGGGTATGCGTAAATACCTCGTTGAACCCGTCACGTCCGGTCAACTCCTCAAGTCCTTCCCATTTTTCCGTATATTCCTGCTGCTTTTCTTTGGGAAGGCTGCCAATAACTGTGGATTTGATAATGTCCGTCGGCAGTAGGTCGAGGCCTCGGCTGTTCATGACCGTAAAAATACGGAACGCTGATTCCTGACTCGGCGTCGAAACGACCACCAGATAGCAGCGGGTCAGCAAAAACTGTGTAAATCTCAGCCTGTCATCGTCATTGCTGAACATTTCAGCAAAACTCTTGCGAAGCACAGCGCAGTTTTTCTGGATATGCAGCTTTGCTTCGGTGTCCAACAGCGCCGGGTCCAACTGCCCCAATGCGTCCAGCTGAATGTTCTGGATGTACTTATGGAAAAATGGCTGATCCTTTTCCTTGAGAAATAGCCTCGGTTGGGCCTCGATCCCCTCCAACACATTGCCTTTCTCCTGCAAATATTTTTTGCAGTCCACCTTATAGTCTTCGTTGTCAAATGTATCAGCCAGAACTGCAAACAGGATAGACAATGTGGTCAGGCGCTGCTGTCCATCAATGACATCGGCGTATCGGTCCTGCTCGTCCTTGATCAGGACGATACTGCCCAGAAAGAAATTTTCTGTGTTCTCCGTCTGGAAAAATCCATACAGATCATTGAATAAATCGCCAGTTTCATCTTCTGTCCACGCATAAGGACGCTGGTAGCCCGGAATATGATATTCAAAATCCGAGCTGAATATCTTGGAAAGCGGATATTCTTTTCCGGTTATCTTGCTGCTTACCGCATTGCTCATAGCAGACCCTCTTTTTCTATCGCTCTAACACATCCGCTGGATTCGCAGTTTTTTCAGACTTTCCGGCGCAGCAGGCTCATCGGCGGCAGCTCCGGGGTGGGGATGGTATAGTGCTCCATCGCGTGGGGCGTGGACTCCACCAGCTCACCGGCCTCATTCTTTATCCACTCGGGATTCAGCGGGATGCTGCGGCCATCCGGGCAGAGCACTTCCAGCGTGTCGCCGAGGCTCCACTTGCCCCGCTGCTGGCAGCTGGCGACGCCGTTCTCCCAGCCGTCCACCGTACCGACAAACTCCCACTCGCGGATGTAAGTAGCGCTGTCGGTGGCCTGACGGGCCTGTTCCCGGCCAAAGTAGAAGCCGGGCGAATAGTGGCGATGGCTGGTGCGGGTCAGCTCATCCAAAACCTCTTCCGGCAGCTCGAAGTTCTCGTTCATCGGGTCGGCCAGATACTGGTCGAGGGCGCGGCGGTAGGCCGCCGTCACGCTGGCGACGTAGTAGAACGTCTTGGCGCGGCCCTCGATCTTGAGGCTGTCCACGCCCGCGTTGCAGATGAGGTCGAGGAAGGGCGCGGTACACAGATCGTTGGCGTTGAGGATGTAGCTGCCGTTCTCGTTCTCGCCGATCTCATAGAGCTGGCCCGGGCGGGTCTCCTCGCTGAGATAGTACTTCCAGCGGCAGGGCTGGGCGCACTGGCCGCGGTTTGCGTCGCGGCCTGCCATGTAGTTGGAGAGCAGGCAGCGGCCCGAGACGCTCATGCACATGGCGCCGTGGACGAAAGCCTCAATTTCCAGCTCCGGCGGGGTCTTGTCGCGGAGGGTGGCGATGTCCTGCAGGGTCATCTCCCGGGCCAGCACCACCCGCTTCGCACCCATATTGTAGGCGGCGCGGGCAGCGGCCCAGTTGGTGATGCCGGTCTGGGTGGACATGTGGACGTCGATGTCGGGCGCGAAGGTCTTGCAGGCATCCAACACGCCGAGGTCGGCCACGATGAAGGCGTCCACACCGGCGGCGGCAGCGTCCTTGATGGCCTGAGGCAGACGGTCAGCCTCCTCGTTGGTGGGCAGGGTGTTCATGGTCAGGTAGACCTTGCGGCCCCGGGCGTGGGCATAGATGACGCCCTCGCTCAGCTGCTCCGGGGTGAAGTTGGTGGGTGCAGAGCGCATCCCGAACTCGGGCAGAGCGCAGTAAACGGCGTCCGCGCCGTAGTTGATGGCATACCGCAGACGCTCGAGGTCGCCTGCCGGGGCCAGAAGTTCCGGTATCTGTAACATGGTATTCCTCTTTTACTTCATACTTTTATTAACTTTAGCCGCCTCATCGCAGTTTTTCTGATGGTCTGCGTAGGTGCGGGCGTAGTAGTAGTGACCGGCAAGGTCGGTGACGAAGAAATAGGCGTCCTTCGCCTCATCGTCGGGCTGCGGGGCAAGCGCCGCACGGATGGCCGCGATGCCGGGGTTGGAGATGGGGCCGGCGGAGAGGCCGGTGCAGGTGTAGGTGTCGTAGGCTTCCAGAATGTTCTCCGGGATGCTGTCCCAGCCGCCGTAGTAGGGCGCGACCCAGTTCCAGAGGTAGTTGTTGTCGGCGTCGCTCTGGACGTAGCTGGAGGTGTTGCTCTGCAGTTTGGGGTAGGGCGAACCCTCGGCCAGACGGTTGCGGAACACCTGCGCCACATTATCGTCCTGATCGTTGCCGGCCTCCTCCTGCACGAAGGACGCCAGAGTGACCACCTCGGAGAGGGTCATTCCCTGCTTTTCCATCTCGGCATACATCTCATCGGTGATCTGCTTGTCGAAGTGAGAATAGAACGTCTCAACGTAATGATGGACGGTGTCATCCTTCAGGAAATCGTAGGTATCCGGGAAAAGATAGCCCTCACACTTGAGGAAGCGGTCCGGGACGTCCTTGTCGTCGGGGACGTACTGCCAGAACCTGTACTGGCTGAAATCGCCGGTGTTGGCCTCCTTGAGGAAGTCCTCGGCGCTGCACAGCCCGGCATCCTCCATTTTTTTCGCAATGGCGATGGCCGTCGTACCCTCTGGGAAGGTCAGCCGGACGCTGTCGGCCTTCGCGTAGGCGGAGAGCGCCTCGATGATGTCGTCGTAGGAGCTGCCGGGGGCGAGGTCGAACTCGCCGTATTGGAGCTTGCCTGCCGCACCCTGCTTGCCTGCATACCAGCGGAAGACGTGGGGGTACTTGATGACGCCCGCCGTCTTGAGCTTCTGGGCGATGGCTGCCACGCCGCTGCCCTGCTGGATGCTCACACTCACCGGTTCGCCAGCGGAAGCACTGCCGTTGATCTCTTTTCGGATGGCCAGCAGACAGCCGCCCGCCGCCAGTACCAGGATCAGCAGCACGATCAGGATCATTTTCGCTGCGCCGCCTTTTCTGCTTTTTCTATGTTTTGCATCGTGTGCCATGTACACACTCCTTTACCATTCCGTTCAGCTTTCCATCATCAGCCGCATATAGCTTTCTTCCACATCGAAAGGCTCCGCGTCGAACCGTATCATGCCGTAGTCCTGCCGGGTGCCTTCGCCGAGGAAAAGGTTCTGAGCCGCGCCCACTGTGATGACGGCGCGCTCCACGATGACCTCCTTCTCCCGGGCCGCTTCCATCAGCACCTCGGCAGAGCGGTCATCATCGGCCATCAGCTCCACAAAATAGAGGGTGTCCTCCCGGCGGAAGTAGATGCCGTAGCCCTTCTCGCTGGACACGATGGTCGCGCCCCGGGCGTAGAGGTCGGTCAGCACGACGGCCATCTGCTCCGGCGGGAACTGGACGGTATCGGGATAGAAGCGCTCCCGCAGCTCACAGAGCTTGCGGGCCGTCACGGAGTCGAACTCCGCCTGACTCCACAGGTTGCGGGACACCTCCCGGGGCAGGCAGCGGAGGGCAAAAGCCCGCTGGAAGCCCTTGTTTTCCAGCAGCGCAGCCTGCTCCTGTCCGGTCGGAACGGCCACGGTAAAGCCCGCGCCCCGCAGCTTCTGCTGCGCACAGAGATAGTCCACGAGTCCTGCCAGAAGCAGGCTTCCCTGCCCGCAGAGGCCGTAGAGGTAGCTGCCGCTGCGTCCCTTGAGGGTGACGGGGACCGCCAGCGCCGCAGCGACGATCTCGTCATTTTCCTCAGCGACGTAGATATTTTCCGCCCCGGCGAACTTTTCCAGAGCAGTCTTGATGAACTCGGCGCTGTCGCCGCGTTCTTTCTGCCACAGTGCCACGACTGCCGCCTCATCCGACGGCTGCATCAAACGATACATTGATAGTATCCCTCCCATCTTCGCGGTTATCCGAGCTCTTTTTCCGCCAGCGCCCGCACCTCGGCCTGAATCTCCTCGATGGTGCGCATGGCTCCATTTTCCGTGCAATGGACGGTGGCCCAGCCCAGATGCGCCGCACAGTACTCGGCGGCACGGCGACTGCGGGCCAGATATTCGATGTCCTTTTCGTGGACGTCCTTCCTGCTCTCGTCGCCATGATAGCGGCCAGTCATGAGCTTCTGGCTCACAGCGGGGTCTACCTGTAAGTACACCACAGCGTCCGGCGCGGGCAGGCCCAGCAGCCTGTATTCGTAGTCAAAGGCCCAGCGGAGGAAATCGTCCCACTGCTCCGGCGGGAGCTTGGAGCATTGATGCACCGCGTTCGACGTGGTGTAGCGGTCGGCGATGACGATGCCGCCCGCCTCGTAGAAGCTGCCCCACTTGGTCTTATAGCTGGCGTACCGGTCCACCGCATAGAAGCTGGACGCTGCATAGGGGTTGACGTCGTCGGGCTTGTCGCCGAACCGGCCGGAGAGGTACATCTTCACCAGCGCACTGGAATCGCTCTCGTAGTCCGGAAAGGTGATCTCCATCACCCTTCGACCGCTCTCGGCCAGATGGGCGGCCAGCAGCTTTGCCTGGGTGGCCTTGCCGGAGCCGTCCAGCCCTTCGATGACAAGAAGCCTGCCCTTGCTCATTCTGCCTTCTCCCCTTTCAGCGCGGCGTACCGGGCGCGGACTTCGGCGGTGCGGCCGCAGCACATCTTGCCCTCCGGGCAGGGGCCGGACACGCAGGCCGGGCCGGCGGTGCGGAAGATATGGGGTGCCACCGGGTAGACCAGCCGCAGCATCTCTTCGGCCAGCTGCCGTATCTCCCACTGGGCGCGGCTGCAGCAGCGCAGGTGGAAGAAGTTCTGCAGGCTGCGGGCGTTCATGGTCACCACCATCTTGGTCTCGCAGGCGTTGGGCAGCACAAAGCGGGCGTCCTCGTTGGCCTGCTTGGAAGCCTTGGCCCGGGCCTGCTTTTCGGGCAGACCTTCGGCCATCAGGCGGGCGGTGTGGCCGTCTTCCAGCTTCTGCACGAGGTCGAGGTAGCGCCTGGCGTCCTCGTTCATGCTCTCGATGAACGCCGCCTTTGCCTCGGGGATGGCCTCGATCTCGGGCGGGATGACATAGCGGAAATCATCCAGACGGACGTACCGCTGACTCTGGACGCTGAAGGACGCGATGCGGTGACGGGTGATCTGGGCCAGCAGGGTACGGCTGACGCCCTCGATGCCGAAGGTGAAGCTTGCGTGCTCGATGGGGCTGGCGTGGCCCAGATCGCTGAGCATGGTCAGGAAGCGGGCAGTCTTTTCTTCATCCAGCCCGTCCAGCAGGTCGGTGATGTGGGCGTCGGAGTAGCAGAGCTTCGCCGCAGCCGCCACGACCTTCTCCGGCTCCGGCGTATGTGCTATCAATCGGACAGTCATCATTTTTCTCATTCCTCCGTCGTTATCTTCACAAGGGGCGCAAAGTTGGCCATGGTCTTTTTCACGCCCACCTTCTCGAAGCTGATCTCCACGATCTGGTCGCCGGCGGCGGGCTTGACTTTCAGCACCTTGCCGCGCCCGAAGACCTTGTGCTCCACGATGTCGCCCGGCTCATAGTGCTTGGGGCCGGTGGATGCCGCTGCCGGACGGGGCGAAGACGTCACACCGCCGCCTGCGGGTCTGACCGGCGCTTTGGGCGCTGCCGGACGGCCATAGCCAGAGCCGAAGCCGCTGCTTCCCGAACCGGAGCTGCAGCCGCCATGACCCGACGAAGCACTTCCCCGGCCCGCGTAATCGGAGCCAAAGCCTCGGTTATTGGACATTGGTGCGTTATATTCTTTATTCAGATAGCCGCTGCGGCTGCCATAGCCCGAGCCGTGACCGGAGGCCGCACGACCCCAGCCGGAGGGGCCGGAGTAACCCGACGCACCGCCCGGCACGGTATCGCTGCCGTAACCGCTGCCCCAGCCGCCCAGACGGGAGCGCTGTTCCAGCACCGGGCTGCGGGTCTCTTCGATGTACTCCGGCTCGATCTCCCGGAGAAAGCGGCTGGGCTCGTTGCGCTGGGTGCGGCCATAGAGCATCCGGGTGACGCTGTTGGAGATGTAAAGCTCCTTCTTGGCGCGGGTGATGCCGACATAGGCCAGACGGCGCTCCTCCTCGAGGTCAGCCTCAGAATACTTGCTCATCTCACTGGGGAAGACCCCCTCTTCCATGCCAATGAGGAATACATAGGGAAACTCAAGGCCCTTGGCCGAGTGGATGGTCATCAGCACCACCTGGTCGGCGCTCTCGTTGTAGCTGTCGATGTCGCTGATGAGGGCGATGTCCTCCAGATAGCCTTCCAGCGAGGCCTCTTCGCCGTGCTGGTCGCAGTAGCTCTTGACGTTGTTGACCAGCTGGCCGAGGTTCTGCAGACGGTCAGCGGCATCCTCGTGACCCTTGGCGGCGTCGGCTTCCAGCATGGCGCGGTAGCCGGTGATCTCGATGACATCGGAGGCGAACTCGTCCAGCGTCTTTGTTTCCAGCGATTCCTGCAGTTTCTGGTAGATGTCCCAGAACTTGAACAGCGGCGCGATGGCGCGGCTGAGCTTGGCGTACTGGTCGGCATGGGAGATGACATCCAGCATACTGATGCCCTGCTGGGCGGCAAGGTCGGCAATGACCTCGATGGTCGTCGCACCGATTTTGCGCGCAGGCTCGTTGATGATACGGCGGAGTCGGACATCGTCCCGGGGGTTCGCCACGATGGACATATAGGAGTGGATGTCCTTGACTTCCTTGCGGTCGTTGAAGCGCTGGCCGCCCACGATCTTATGCGGGATGCCCGCACGGGTGAAGTAGCTTTCGATGGGGGCCGACTGGGCGTTCATCCGGTAGAGGATGGCGTGGTCGGCCAGATGTCCGCCCTCTTTGAGGTGCTGGCCGATGACGTCCGCGATATGGCTGGCCTCGTCCTGCTCGTTCTCGGCGGTGTAGACCTGCACCTTGTCGCCCTCGCCGTTCTTCGTCCAGAGGGTCTTGCCCTTGCGCTCGGTATTGTGCTGGATGACACAGTTGGCGGCATTCAGGATATTCGACGTAGAGCGGTAATTCTGCTCGAGTCGGATGGTCCTGGTTCCTTTATAGATGCGCTCGAAGTTGAGGATGTTCTCAATGGTCGCGCCGCGGAAGCGGTAGATGCTCTGGTCGTCGTCGCCCACGACGCAGATGTTCTTTTCCGGGCCGGTGAGCAGGCTCACGAGCCGGAACTGAGCCACACTGGTGTCCTGATACTCGTCCACCAGCAGATATTTATACTTATTCTGGTAGAACTCCCGCACGTCCTCGTGCTCCGACAGCAGGATGACCGTCTGGTAGATGAGGTCGTCGAAGTCGAAAGCTCCGGCCTCCTTGAGCTTCTTTTCATAGGCGGCATAGACCTTGGCCGCAAGCGCGCCCTTCGTGTCCCGGGCCGGGGTCTTCAGGGCCTCTTCCGGGCTGATGAGCTGGTCTTTCCAGCGGCTCATCTGGTTGATGGCGCTTTTGACCGGGAAGAACTTGTCGTCCACGCTCAGCTCTTTGTAGACAGCCTTCATGACACGCTGGGAGTCGTCGCTGTCGTAGATGGTAAAGCTGCGGGGGTAGCCGATCTCCTCCGCCCAGCGGCGCAGGATGCGCACACAGGCCGAGTGGAAGGTGGAGGCAAACACCTCGTCGCCCTCTTCCCCGCCCAGCATCCGGCGCAGGCGCTCTTTCAGCTCACCGGCGGCCTTGTTGGTAAAGGTGATGGCCATGACGTTCCAGCTCCGGACGGCATCCTTCCGCAGCATCCCGTCCAGCCACGACGGGGCGTCGGTGCCGGTCATGATGGCGGTGCGCAGGGCTTTCACATCGTCCTCCGTCACCTCCCGGGGCGTCCACCTGGAGCCGTGGGCCGAGCCGAAGCGGATGAGGTTGGCGATGCGGTTGACCAGCACGGTGGTCTTTCCGCTGCCTGCACCCGCGAGGATGAACAGAGGGCCGTTGGTAGCGAACACCGCCTCCCGCTGCATATCGTTCAGGCGTCCGAACTGCTTTTCAATATACGTATCACGCAAAGCGCAGAATTGTTGTGCGAGATCTGTTGCCATTGTTTCACCTGTTCTTTTCAATCATTTCTGGATATATCACTTAAAATATAGTATATCACATTTCAAAAAAGTTGTACACAAAAACAATGCAAACAAAAACCGCCCCACCGCGGTCAATACCACGATGGAGCGGGAATCTCAGGAAATGCTTAGCCGAAGATGTTGATGAGGATACCAGCAGCGACGGCGGAGCCGATAACACCGGCCACGTTGGGGCCCATTGCGTGCATCAGCAGGAAGTTGGAGGGGTTCTCGCTCTGGCCGACCTTCTGAGAAACACGGGCAGCCATAGGCACAGCGGAAACGCCAGCGGAACCGATCAGGGGGTTGACCTGACCGCCGGTCAGGACATACATGACCTTGCCGCAGAGAACACCGGCAGCAGTGCCGAAGGAGAATGCGATGAGGCCCAGCACGATGATGAACAGGGTGCGGCTGTTCAGGAAGGTGTTTGCAGAGGTGGTGCAGCCAACAGACAGAGCCAGGAAGATGGTGATGATATTCATCAGCTCATTGCCGGCGGTCTTCTGGATACGGTCCACGACGCCGCACTCCTTCATCAGGTTGCCCAGCATCAGCATACCGACCAGAACGGCGGCATCCGGCACGATGAGGGAGACGATGATGGTGACCATGATGGGGAAGATGATCCTCTCGGTCTTGGTCACGGCGCGCAGCTGCTTCATCACGACGGTACGCTCCTTTTTGGAGGTCAGGGCCTTCATGATAGGCGGCTGGATAACAGGCACCAGAGCCATGTAGCTGTAGGCCGCGACGGCGATGGAGCCCAGCAGCTCAGGAGCCAGACGGGAGGTGACGAAGATAGCGGTGGGGCCGTCTGCGCCGCCGATGATGGAGATGGCGGCAGACTGCTTCTGGGTGAAGTCCACCAGACCGGTAGCGGCCAGCAGACGAGCGCCCATGTAAGTGCCGAAGATGCCGAACTGAGCGGCAGCGCCCAGCAGCAGGCTCTTGGGGTTGGAGATCAGGGGTGCGAAGTCGGTCATGGTGCCGATGCCGAGGAAGATCAGCGGCGGGTAGATGCCCAGCTTGACGCCCATGTAGAGCATATCGGCCAGACCGCCGTTGTTCAGGATCTCGCCCCACATCGGGTGTTCGAGGCCGTCACCGACAAAGTACTGCATGTGGATGACGCCGCTGCCGGGGAGGTTGGCCAGGATCATGCCGAAAGCCATGGGCAGCAGGATCAGAGGCTCGAACTCTTTGACGATAGCGAGGTAGAGCAGGAAGCAGCCCACGCAGATCATCACTGCGTACAGCCAGCCGCCCGGCTCACCGAACTTGGCAAAACCGGAACTCTGGAAAATACCGACCAGAGTCTCAATAAACTGAGTCATGTTTTTCCTCCTGTGTTAAAAGGGTGCGGTGGTGTCGTTGACGCCAGCCTTGCCCCAGCCATTCTTGCCGCGGCGGACTGCCTTCAGCACATACTTGCCGTTGCCCATAGAGTAGATGGCTGCCATGATGGCTGCCACAACGTCGCCGGGGATGCCGGCCTCGACCTGCGGGGCAGCAGCCTTTGCAGGAGCGGGCGCAGCGGCCTGTTTCACAGGAGCAGCCGGTTTTGCAGCAGAAGCAGCCTTGGCAGCTGCCTTCTTGCCGTTCATGGCGTCAAAGATCTTGCCCTCCAGCGTGATGATAGCCATCAGCAGGACGAGGATCAGAAACACCAGCACAATACCGGTTATGGTAACGATCACATCATAACCTAAATCCATGGTCTTCCTCCTATTTACTTTTTTCTTTGCCGCCCGGGGGGCGGGCGGCAAAAAGCGATTTGAAGATATTATACAATATTTTCCGGGTCGATTCAACAACTATGAACAAAAATCATGTTGTTTTTCACGGTTCTGTGAACAGCACTTTCCTCTCAGCGGCGGCCCATGCGGGGGGTGGCGTCCATGAAGCCGGTCTCCAGCTTGTCGCCCAGACGCAGGCTCATGGCCGTACCCAGCGCGACACAGTTGACGGGGTCAGGCGAGACAGTCACTTCCACCTTCAGCTCCTGGCTCAGGTACTCAGGCAGGCCGTGGAGCTGTGCGCCGCCGCCGGTGAGGACGACGCCGTTGCGGTAGATGTCGCCGGCCAGCTCCGGGGGAGTCTTCTCCAGCACCTGATGGGCGGCGGTGCCGATCTGCTCGCTCAGGCGCATGACCGGCTCGTAGAGGTCGGCGGTGGAAACATTGACGCGCACGGGCAGTCCGGTGAGCAGGCTGCGGCCCTTGATCTCCATGGTCTCGTTGAAATCTGCCTTCTGGGGGCAGCAGGCCACGTTCTTTTTCAGGTTCTCAGCGGTACGCTGGCCGATGGCGATGCTGAACTTGTTGCGCACGAACTTCAGGATCTCTTCGTCGTAGTGATTGCCGGCCACGCGGACGCTGGTGGCCTTGACCTTGCCGCCGAGGCTCAGCACGGCGATGTCGGTGGTGCCGCCGCCGATGTCGATGATCATTCGGCCATCCGGCACGGTGATGTCGATGCCGGAGCCGAGAGCTGCGGCGATAGGCTCATCAATGAGGTAGACCTGACGCGCACCGGCAGCCATGACGGCCTCCACCACGGCGTCGCTCTCGATGCCGGTGATGGCGGCAGGCACACAGACGGCCACACGGGGCTTGACCATGTGGGAGCTGTAGACCTGATTGACGAAGCGGCAGATGAGCTCCCGGGTCATGGTGTGGTCGCTGATGACGCCATCCTTCAGCGGGAAGATGGCGGAGATGTAGTTGGGCGTGCGGCCCACCATTGCAAGGGCCTTGTCGCCGGCCTCAAGCACGCAGTTCTTGCGGGTATCCACCGCCACCACGCTGGGCTGGTTGAGCACGACGCCCTGCCCCTCCTGCGCGATGATGATGGTCGTCGTACCAAGATCGATACCGATGTCATTCTGTGCCATAATCGTGATATTTCCTTTCTCTGCTGCCCATTCTCTATTTCCATCGCCCATCTCCGGGCGCGGGTCATCAAAACACATTATAGTATAACACAGGTGTATCCAAAAAGAAACCCTCTTAAAAACACCTGACCTTCACAGCAAGGCACTACCTTTCACGCCCTATCAGACTTTCAGCGTCCAGCGTGAACTCGTCCGACTCGCCAGTGGCTCCCCTACTAGGGGAGCTGGCGAGGAGCTTGCGACGAGACTGAGAGGTTGTACGAAGGACAGCCTGACCGTGAGCCACTGCGGGACAAAACCTCTCCGTCATCGCTGCGCGATGCCACCTCCCCTATCGAGGGGAGGCTTTGGCATTTCGTAACGTTTCATCTTCAATCGGAGAGGTTCTCCTGCTCCGGCGGCAGAGCCTGGGCCAGCAGAGCTGCCAGGCCGCTGTAGCGCAGGTTCTGGCGGATATTGGACATCATCCGGTTCACCACGTCCCGCCGGCCCACCACGATGCAGAGCTTCCGCCCGCGGGTGACGCCGGTATAGAAGAGGTTGCGGTAACACAGGCGGGGCGGCACCTGTGCCGCCGGGAGGATGACCGCCGGGAACTCGCTGCCCTGGCTTTTGTGTACTGTGATGGCATATGCAATTTCCAGCTCGTTGAGGTTCTCCGCCGGATAGACCAGCCGCCGGTCGTCCATCCGCACCACCATGGAGCGGCTGCGCACATCGATGGACTCCACGATGCCGATGTCGCCGTTGTAGGCACCCACACCCTGTTCCCCGCCGATGCGCTGCCACGTGATCTCGTAGTTATTGCGCACCTGCATCACTTTATCCCCCACCCGGAAGACCCGGGCCGCGCTCTGCAGCTCCGGCTTGCCCTTCTTTGGCGGGTTGAGCATGGCCTGCAGCTCCGCGTTGAGGGCCTGGGTGCCGGTGGGGCCGAGCTTCGTGGGGCAGAGCACCTGAATATCCTTCACCGGGTCGAACTGGTAGCTGCGGGGCAGACGGGTGGTCACGAGGTCGCAGACCAGCTTCTGGGCCGCGTCGCCGTCGGCTTCGAGGAAGAAGAAATCGTCCGTCTTTCCGCCCTTTTTCAGCGGTTCGCCCGAGATGATGTGGTGGGCGTTCTCCACGATGAGGCTCTGAGCGGCCTGCCGGAATATCTCGTTGAGGCAGACCGTCGGCACCAGCCCGGAGCGGATGATCTCGCCGAGGATATTGCCCGGGCCGACGCTGGGCAGCTGGTCGGCGTCGCCTACCATAATAATACGGCAGCTGTACCGCAGTGCCGCAATGAGGGCCTGGAATAGCTTGACGTCCACCATACTCATCTCGTCGAGGATGACGACGTCGCACTTGAGCAGGTTCTTGTCGTTGTGGATGAAGCTGACCACACCGCCGGTGTAGTCCACTTCCAGCAAACGGTGGATGGTGGAGGCTTTCCGGCCCGTCAGCTCGCTCAGACGCTTGGCGGCGCGGCCTGTGGGAGCACAGAGGGCTACCCGTTCGGCCTCGTTCTCCAGCAGCTGCAGGATGGCGTTGACCGTGGTGGTCTTGCCGGTGCCGGGGCCGCCGGTGAGGACAAGGCAGTTCTCGGTCATGGCCTTGCGGATGGCTTCCTTTTGGAGCGGCGCGTAAGCAAAGCCCTGCGCCAGTTCCAGGATCTGGATGTTCTTGTCGAGGTTTCGGGCCGTCTGCTTTCCGCGCCTGGTCAGCATGGCCAGACGGTCGGCAATGTCCTGCTCTGCAGCCAGCAGATCCGGCAGATAAATATACGGCGTGCCGTCGAACATCCGCACCGCCAGTTTCCCGGTCTGGATGCAGCTGTCCAGCGCCGCCGCCAGCTTTTCGGGGGGCTGGTGGATGAAGTTCGACGCCGTTTCCAGCAGCTGCGCCCGGGGCAGACAGGTGTGGCCGTTGCCGGCGTTGTGGCGCAGGGTGCGCAGAAGGGCGGCTTCCAGCCGCTGGGCGCAGTCCCCTGCCATCTGGTAATACTGGGCGATGCTGTCGGCGTGGCGGAAGTCCAGCTGCAAAGGTTCGCCGCAGAGCAGGTAGGGGTTCTGCTGGATGGCCTGCATGGCCCCCGGCCCGAAGGTGCGGAAGACCTCCATCGCCCGGCGGGGGCTGATCTCGAACTGAGCCAGATAGGCGATGAGCTCCCGCATTCCGAACATCCGCTTGAACTCCTGCTGGATGCGGTCGGCCTTGTCCGCCGAGATGCCCGGGATGAGGGTGAGCTGGGCGGGGTCGTTGGCGATCACTTCCAGCGCCGCCGCGCCGAATTTGTCAATGATCTTATCCGCCGTCCGCGCCCCGATGTAGGGCAGCGACCGGCTGGCGAGGAAGGCGTAGACAGCCTCGAGGTCTTTGGGCATATCCGTCTCGCACTCCTGTGCGTGGAACTGTCGGCCATAGGTGGCGTGGTTCTCGTACCTGCCCCGGCAGACGACGCTCTCACCGGCGTGGAGCTCTCCCACCACGCCGCACACAACGGTGACGACACCGCCGCCCGACACCTCGAACACGGTGTAGCCGTTGTCCTCGTTCAGGTAGATGATGTCCTCTACCGTGCCTTCCAGCCGTTCCAGCTCCTGCTCCATCGTCCCGCCTCCTCGTTTTGACACAACTATATATAGTATAGCGGTTTTGGGGGGATTTGTAAATATAACAAAAGCTCCCCCGAAGGGGAGCTGTAGAGATACATTTATTTTGCCAGCAGTTCATTGCGGGTAAGCCCATTCAAAACCATCGTCAGTCCGCCGTTTACTTCCGTCAGGCGGAAAGAGGCATCCTCGCCGCCTGCTGCGGCCAGAGCGTCCGTGCTGAGGGTCTGCTCACCGCCGTTCCAGCGCAGGCAGAGCTGGCGGATGCCGTTCTGGCGTAGGTCGCTGACGCGGCCTTCCAGCAGGCAGTCACTGCCGCCTGCATCTACTATCAGCAGAGCGCCCTCTTCCAGATAGCAGGCCGACACGCTGTCGGTAGGCGTCCCTTCCGGGACGGCGATGCGCACGCCGCCCCATCCGCTGACGTCAGCGTCTACCCAAACCACGCCGTTCTCCTCCGAGGCGGGCAGCGGGGTGGCATCCTTGCTGTAGTCCTCCATGACCTTACCGGTGTTATCCTTACGGGTCAGGATACCGGTAAAGTCCTTCGAAAGAAGGTCGTCGTTGGAAATTTCGCCATTCTTGCCGCCGATGGACACGTCACCGCCTGCTTCAGTAGTTACTTTAGCGTTGCCCTCGATAACAATGTCGATGGCGTCGCCCATCTTATTATTGGTATTGCCGCCACCAATGCCTGCAGCACCATTTCCACCCTTGGCAGTCACATTCGCATCACCCTTGATGTAGATATGCTCACCATTTCCAGCCTTGTCATCACGCGGGGCATATCCGCTGCCGCCGCCGATACCTGCCGCTCCACCGCCTGAATCGCTGGTAACGCTACCGCCGGTTGCGATAACCGTGCCTCCCTCGATGGTGATGTCACTGCCCTTGCCAACATTACCATACCGACCACTGAAACCGCCGCCGATACCGGCACCGGCTGCTTCGGCGTCGCCGCCGCCGGTAGCTTCCACATAGGTCTTGTCACCGCTGATGGTGATGTTGCTGCCATTGCCGCCAATGCCGCTGCCGCCGCCAATGCCTGCACCCTGTGCACCACCGTTGGCTGTTACATGAGCGCCATCGCTGATGGTAATGTTTTCGCCAGCACCCATTGCACCGCCGCCGATGCCAGCGCCATACTTGCCGCCGTTGGCGTTCACTACAGTATCTTCACCGCTGATAGAGATATTGGTGCCGCCTTTGCCATAACCTCCGCCGATGCCTGCACCCTGACATCCACTGGTGCCGTCCGGCTTCCGGCTGCCGTTGGCCGTGACATTGCCGCCGGTGATTTTGATGTCAGTTCCGCTGCCGTTAAAACCGCCACCAATGCCAGCCGCACCGCCGTTTCCTGCTTCGTTGTTGTTGCATCCGCCGGTCGCTGTGATAGTACCGCCAGTAATCTCAATGTTACTGCCGCTGTTGTTTTTTGCTCCTCCAATACCTGCACCTTGTGCGCCGCCAGTCGCCGTCAGAGAGCCTTTTTCGCCAGTATCATCCTTAATGGTCAGTGTACCCTTAGAGTCGCTGTTGTTCTTCTCGACGCCTGCGTGGTTAGCGCCGCTCTTCAGCTCGTTCTTGCCGTCCAGCTCCAGCCGGACGTTGCCGTCGCCTTCTACCTTGAGGGCGGCGTCTTTGTCCGACTTGATGCTGACGTCCTTGAGGGTCACGTCAGAGGTCTGCCCCCCCCCCC
>OGGQ01001725.1_pt1 | contig 27066 bp, 25 predicted proteins | sample 1571191 | NCBI WGS metagenome assembly OGGQ01 (sample SAMEA2582061, study PRJEB24529) | metagenome | biome: Human gut stool | place: China | collected 2011
GGGGTCAAAAGACCTTTTGACCCCAACATCATGACATTGGTTCACCACAATCAGCGGCGTTTTTGATTTTCCCCTGCTAATTCATAGCAATAACTTGAATAATTGTGAAAATTCAGAATAAATAAACTATAAATATCAGTATATAACGGTGAAAAGATTATAAATATAAAATTATAGCTTAAAAACACTAAAAAGTATTGACAAAATGGTTTGGAATGGATATAATAAAGACATCAAAAAGATACAAAAGCAAAAGAAATTAAAGAACCAAACCAAATCTAAGTAAAGGAGGTACGGTCCACCAAAACAGTAAAACTCGTCTGATTTAACTTTTTAAATCAGACATAGGAAAAACAACAACCTTTAAAAAGAAATAAAAAGTCAAACAATAAAATCTATATAAATGTCGAAGAAAAAGAGTCGGTTTAGTAATATGACGAGAAAGTATTATTAAGAAGAACAATATTCCGAGAAGAGAATAGATAAGATATGTAAAAGAAATAGTTTGATAGAGAAAGAAAAAGGTTGTTGGTAAAAATTTCATATAGATGTCACAGGTAGACATAAGAGAGGTAAAAACCAATGGACGAAGTATCTTGAAGTGGGTATCGATAAAAAAGTAATTTATCGGTACCCACTTCTATGTGTTGATTTACCTGTGTGGTGAGAAATAAATCCCGTCTCTCTCTTTAAAGTCCCTCGAGTTCAAATGGGGGCGTATATTCTTCTTTTGCACTGCTTTTTTCCTGCATGAATCCGTCCGTCAGTCCCAATTCTATAGCTGTATTCAGCACTTTTTCATATTCGTATGTAGTGATCCTGCGGTTAATCTCCGGATAATCGGCGCTGCGGTAGAAGGGAGTGTACTGGCTCATCAGACTGATGAGAAAGCCGCCCTTTGGAAGCGTGTCCTTCATCCAGTACAGCAGCCGGATTGAATCGTCTTTATGTCTGGGCAGTACCATATGCCTTATAATCACTCCTTTTCTCAGTATGCTGCAGGCGGTTCCGGACCGCTTGTCTTTATATTCCCCGAATTCAGGCGGGCCTGTAAGGCGTATCATCTGTTCCACAGCGCGGGAGGCGACTGCAAAGTAGTCTTCTGCCTGAGAATACCGTCTTGAAAGTATGGGAGAATAGTACTTTAGATCCGGAAGCCAGATATCAACATACTCCGAGAGGGCGCCGATTGTTTCTGCCGTCTCATAACCGCCGCAGTTGTAGACTACGGGGATGTGCAGATTCTTTTTTGCGTTTTCCAGCGCTTCGAGAACGGAGGGAAGATATTGTGTGGCTGTTACAAGATTGATGTTATGCGCGCCCTGTTCCTGCAGGTCAAGAAATATCTCGCAGAGGCGTCCGGGAGAAATTTCTTTGCCGTATCCTTCACAGCTTATTTTATAGTTTTGGCAGAAGCAGCATCTCAGCGTGCATCCGCTGAAAAAGACGGTGCCGCTTCCGCGGATACCGCTGATACATGGCTCTTCCCAATGATGAAGGGCAGCTCTGGCGGCTGTGATATGGGCCGGGCTTTTGCAGTAACCGGTCTGCTTCGTTCGGTCTGCCCCGCAGTTTCTGGGACAGAAATTGCAGGCACGGTAGCTGAATAGAGAATTAAATTGCGGTTTCATTTCCATTGCTCCTATTGACATAGTGATGGATCACAGATACAATTAAATGCTATAATGTAAGGTTTTTCCAGTTATTTACTACTGCATAGTATAGCAGGGGAAGATGATAAATTGCAAGATGAATGAATCGGAATACAGAATGAATATGAAAAGTCGGTTGAGGGTGAAAAGATGATTGGGGAGAGCAAGGCAGCAGGTAAATGCGGCACAGGAGAAGTACTTAGATATGTATTTCCGAAAACAGTGCCGGTTATGGTTGGGTACATATTTCTCGGTACGGCATACGGAATATTAATGAGTGTGAATGGCTTCAGCGCCGGATGGGCATTGGCTATCAGCGTGATTGTATATGCCGGCAGCCTCCAGTATGTGGGTATTAACCTTCTTCTGGCAGCGGTAAGCCCTGCAGCAGCATTTTTAATGGCGCTGATGGTAAATGCACGCCATCTTTTTTACGGAATTTCCATGCTGGGGAAATATCAGAATATGGGAAAATCCAAGCCGTATCTGATCTTCGGGCTGACCGATGAAACTTTTTCCGTTGTGTGCAATGAGAAGGTGCCTGAAGGGATGCCGGAAGAAAAAACCTACTTACTGCTGACATTTCTCGACCAGTGTTATTGGGTACTGGGTACCCTTATCGGGGCGGCAGCCGGTTCCGTCATTACATTTAATACGGAGGGGCTGGATTTTGCACTGACGGCTCTTTTTATTGTGATTTTTACGGAACAGTGGATGTCACAGAAGAAGCATGGGCCGGCTGTGGCCGGCGTGGTTTGTTCTGTTCTGTGCCTGAATATTTTTGGTCAGGATGCCTTTATCATACCTGCGATGATTGCAATCCTGGGCGTTGTGAGTGCAGGCTATAAAAAAGAGGGGAGGAAAGAAAAATGACAGACATGCATATACTATGGATTGTCATTGCAATGGCGGCAGGGACGGCCATTACGAGATTTCTCCCATTTTTCCTGTTTCCACAGGGCAAAGAGATGCCCAGATACGTGGAGTACCTGGGCCGTACGCTTCCCTATGCCACGATGGGGCTTCTTGTGGTTTACTGCCTGAAAGGAATAGAAATCCTGAACTGGCCCTTCGGACTCCCTGAATTTATTGCATCGGCTGCCGTTGCAGCGCTTCATGCGTGGAAGAAAAATTCACTTTTGAGCATTGGAGCCGGAACCGTTCTCTACATGGTTCTGGTGCAGCTTGTCTTCTGATCAGTCTTTCTCGCTTTCATTTTTTGCCCGGGGAAGAAAGTGGTAGAGCTGCTCGTAGGAAGTGATTTCGCCGTCGGACTGCGGAAGGGCCGGAATCAGGCCGGTACAGTCTGTGGCGGAACAGATATCCAGATCGAACATGGTTTCACTTTCATCAAACTCCGGGGTTTTGTCTGCGGCAATGTCTGACTTGCCGTCTGCCTTATAATTATTTTCCATATGTCTCACCTCAGTATTATTGTGGTAAAAGCGGGTAAAACTATGTCAGGAAAATAGAGGCATAAAAACAGGTTCAGCCGTAATGTTTTTTGCTGTCTGAACGGTTGCTGTCATTGAAAGCAGTGGCCTGTGCGGAGCGGGCCGGTTATCGTTCAGCAGGGCGGAAGATTCACATTAATACAGCCCCAGGCGCCGGTCAGCTTCTCCAGTGATGCGGCGGCATTGGCCGGGCTGGTTGACGGCAGCTTTACGGCCGGGATTTTTGTAAAGGGAAGACAGTATTTGTCATATAGCTTTGCCGATACGCCTCCGTTTGTATATATCTGCCTGATAGAGGCAGTCTTAAGAATCAGGTTCAAATTATTGGGAACGGCATTTCTGATGGAACTGTCGCTGGAACCTTCAATGTCACAGCTTTCGATGACATCCCAGACGGCGATATGGTTGCGCAGCAGAAAATTTCTTTTTTCTTTTGTTGACGCGGGAAGCGGCTCTTTTCGAAGCGCAGCCAGGACCGGCCAGAAGCGGTTTCTGGGATGGCCGTAGAAAAAGCAGGCCTCCCGGGATTTTACGGAGGGAAAGGAGCCCAGTATCAGAATTTCAGAATTTTGATCATATACGGGGTCAATTCCATGGACTACATGATTGAGCATAATATACCTCATCTGCAGCAGGAAGCCGGCATCAGCCGGTCTCCTGCCGTCTTGAATTTTATAGATTACTTTATTCTAACACAGCGGGATGGAGGGATAAAGCGGAAAATGTGTGATTTTCATATAAAAATCCATGTTTTAGTTTCTGTTACTGTTCACACCCCGCCCAAAAGCGGCGCGCTGTGAACAATAACACGCTTCGCGATGCACAGAAACGGCAAAAACGCCGTTGATTGTGGCGAAAAGTTTATTTTTCAACGCGTCGCGCCGTGCAACTCGGGATTTTCGTGGAAATTGCGCACGAAAACACCTCGCGGAACACAACCGTGTGAACAGGAACTAGTTTATAACATTTTAATATTTCGGTTCTTGATTTATAAGGAATGTCACACTATAATGGTATAGAATAGATACGCATATATCTATTTAGAATGGAGAACACATATGGATAACAATAACAACCAGAATAAGAATGGTAAGAATCCAAAGGGCGGACAGAATTACATGGTTCTTATCATTACTATGATTTTTACATTGCTCTGCGTCAGCGCCATGCATAACCTGTGGCAGCAGAGCAGGACGCAGCTTGTGCCCTACAGCGAGTTCAACCAGATGTTAAAGGATGGGGAAGTCGATTCGGTAGTGGTCAGCAGCAACAAGATTGAGATTACTCCGAAGAAGGATTCCAAGAAATATACCGGAAGCCAGAGTAAATACGGCGGACTTATCGGAATCGAGTACTATACGATCCCGATGTATGACCCGGATCTCCAGACCAAGCTGGATGCTGCCGGGGTTACACAGTATGAGCAGGCCCAGGTAGATGCCACGGCCAGCATTATCGTACTGATTTTGGAATGGGTGCTGCCAATCGGACTGATGGTTCTTCTTCTGAACTTCATGATGAGGCGTATGGGCGGCGGCAACGGGATTATGGGTGTCGGTAAGAGCAATGCCAAGGTTTATGTCCAGAAAGAGACGGGCGTTACATTTAAGGATGTGGCAGGGGAGGATGAGGCAAAGGAATCCCTTACTGAGATTGTTGATTTCCTCCATAACCCCGGTAAATATACGAAAATCGGAGCGAAGCTTCCCAAGGGAGCCCTTCTTGTAGGCCCTCCGGGAACGGGTAAGACGCTCCTTGCAAAAGCTGTGGCCGGTGAAGCCAAGGTTCCGTTCTACTCCTTATCCGGTTCGGATTTTGTGGAGATGTTCGTCGGCGTGGGAGCCTCCCGTGTACGTGATCTGTTCAAGCAGGCGCAGCAGTCGGCACCTTGTATCATATTCATCGATGAGGTTGATGCGATTGGTAAGAGCCGTGATTCCCGTATGGGCGGCAACGATGAGAGGGAGCAGACGCTGAACCAGCTTCTTTCCGAGATGGATGGTTTTGACTCTTCCAAAGGTCTTCTCGTTATGGCGGCGACCAACAGACCGGAGATCCTGGATCCGGCCCTTCTCCGTCCGGGCCGTTTCGACAGGCGGGTTATAGTGGATAAGCCTGATTTAAAGGGCAGGATCAATATCCTGAAGGTACATTCTAAAGATGTAAAATTAGATGAATCGGTTAATTTTGAGGAGATTGCCCTGGCGACTTCCGGCGCAGTGGGCGCTGATCTGGCTAACATGATGAATGAGGCTGCCATTACGGCTGTCAAACATGGACGTCATGCCGTTGCCCAGAGTGACTTGTTTGAGGCTGTGGAACTGGTACTGGTCGGCAAGGAGAAGAAGGACAGGATTCTCAGTAAGGAAGAGCGCCGTATTGTATCTTACCACGAGGTGGGCCACGCACTTGTAAGCGCACTGCAGAAGGATGCGGAGCCGGTGCAGAAGATCACGATTGTGCCCAGAACGATGGGCGCCCTCGGATATGTCATGCATGTACCGGAGGAGGAGAAGTATCTCAATACGGAGAAAGAAATCCGCGCCATGCTTGTCGGATACCTGGCAGGACGTGCGGCTGAAGAGATTGTTTTTGATACGGTTACAACAGGCGCAGCCAACGATATTGAGCAGGCTACCAGAATTGCCAGGGCGATGATAACCCAGTACGGTATGTCGAAGAAATTTGGATTGATGGGTCTTGAGACAAAGGAGAACCAGTACTTAAGCGGCCGTACCGTCTTAAACTGCAGTGATGTCACGGCAGCCGAGATTGATCAGGAAGTTATGATTATCCTGAAAGATTCCTATGAAGAGGCAAAGCGGCTTCTTATGGAAAACAGGGATGCTCTTGACAAGATTGCTGATTTCCTGATTGAAAAAGAGACGATTACCGGCAAAGAATTTATGAAGATTTTCCGCAAGGTTAAGGGACTTCCTGAACCGGAAGAAAAACCGGCGCAGGATGACCAGGAGGTGCAGAGCGTCCAGGCGGAGAAAGACGTGCCGGAAGAGCCTGCAAAGCCATCCGTCCATACGGTAGCCGATTTGGCTGAGATACCGGAAGCCGGACCGTCCGTATTGGAAGCTGATTCCGGGGATGACGGCAGGAATGAAATTTAATTATTATTTACAATCGCGCTCTACCGGTCAAACGCCGGTAGAGGCTGAAGAAAGAGGCCGTACAGCGACGGATGTATTTCCGTCCGCTGCTGCGGCCTCTTGTTGAATGGATTAATCTTAATGATACAGTCTGTTATGCTCGTAAACCGGCTCGGATGTCAGGCCGACGCCCAGCTTTTTAAATGTCTTGATATCCACCTCAGACAACATGACGGAGGTGTGGACCTGGCAGTGTTTCAGCTTTGGAAGCTGCTCCAGGGCGATTTGAGCATTTTTATCGGTAGCGGCACACATGGAAAGTGCAATCAGAACCTCGTCGGTGTGCAGCCGAGGATTTTTGCTTCCGAGATAATCAACCTTCAGCTTCTGGATTGGTTCGATAGCGGTGGGCGATATCAGATGCGTGCCGTGGGGGATATTGCCTAAAGCTTTTACCGCATTCAGCAGCAGAGCGGCGGAAGCACCCAGCAGATTGGAGGTTTTACCGGTTTCAATCGAGCCGTCGGGCAGTTCGATTGCGGCGGCAGGGCCGCATTCTCTCGCGGCTTCAGCCAGGGCCGCCGGAACGGTTCTGCGCATTTCAGTGGAAATTTTGGCCTGCTTCATCAAAAGCTCTATCTTGTAAACCTCATCCTTGCTGCCCTCTTCTTTGGCTACGCGGTTCAGCGCCTGGTAATAGCGGCGGATGATTTCCTGCTTGGATGCTTCGCAGCAGGCTTCGTCATCAAAGATACATTTGCCGGCCATATTGACACCCATGTCCGTAGGGGATTTGTACGGGTTTTCTCCGAAAATCCCTTCGAAAATGGCGCATAATACAGGGAAAATTTCGATATCCCGGTTATAGTTGACAGTGGTCACCCCATAAGCTTCCAAATGGAAGGGGTCAATCATATTAACGTCGTTCAAATCTGCGGTGGCAGCCTCGTAAGCCAGGTTAACCGGGTGTTTGAGCGGGATATTCCAGATAGGAAACGTCTCAAATTTGGCATAGCCGGCTTTCACGCCGCGTTTATTCTCGTGATAAAGCTGAGACAGGCAGGCAGCCATCTTACCGCTTCCGGGACCGGGGGCGGTCACGATAACAAGGGGCTTTGAAGTTTCGATAAAATCATTTTTTCCGTATCCGTCGTCACTGACAATCAGGGGAACATTGCCCGGATAACCGTCAATCGTATAGTGGCGGTAGACGCGGATATCCATATGCTCCAGCTTAGTCTTAAAGGTGTCGGCGCTGGCCTGGCCTGAATAGTGGGTAATTACAACGCTGCCCACATAAAGGCCCTTGTCCGTAAAAGCCTGAATAAGGCGGAGAACATCCACATCATAAGTAATGCCGAGGTCAGAACGTATTTTATTCTTCTCAATATCAGCGGCGCTGATGGCGATCACAATCTCGGCCTGGTCGGCCAGCTGCAGCAGCATGCGGAGTTTACTGTCGGGCGCAAAGCCGGGCAGAACCCTGGAAGCGTGAAAATCATCAAAGAGTTTTCCGCCAAATTCCAGATAAAGCTTATCTCCGAACTGATTAATACGTTCCCGGATGTGATCCGACTGCATCTTCAGATATTTGTCATTGTCAAAACCTAACTTCATAACGTCCCATCCTTATCTATTAGTAATATTTTAAAATACAAACCCATCCTATTATCCTACAAAAACTCTGATTTGAGTAGGGGGAAAATGAAAAAAATTAAAAAAGAATGAAAAACGCCGGTAAAACATGTGAAAACACCTCGCGGAATACATCATGGCTGAACTGTTACTGAAAACTATCAAAAAAATTAGTTAGGACTGGAAAAGATAGGGGGCGGGGTGGTATAATGTCATTTAATCAAGCAGGTGAGGACGCTGCCGGTACGGCCGGATAAAGTCTGCGGATGCCGCCTAAATCCATCGCTGATTAGCGAGGTCCTGTCGAGCTTAGCAGCGCGATGCATTTCACAGAGCGGGAGTGTGTTCCGCAGACTTTAGCTTCGCCCGCAGCCCCAAACCACGGCAATATTCCCCCGGGACGAAAGACACCGCCCCACTACACCGGACATTTCACAGAAAGAAGGTCGATCAAATGCGTTATTCAATCAAAATACAAACTCCAGCAGGCCCTCTTCTCCTAATTGAAGAAAACAAGGCTTTAACAGAAATATCCTTCGCAGATAAAGATACCAGAACCTTCCAGGCCGGCCGTCAGGCCGAAACGACAGAGCAGGAAACACCGTTGCTGGCAGAGGCAAAGCGGCAGCTGGAAGAATATTTTGCCGGAAAACGCAGAGAGTTTGATATTCCGCTTTCCATGCGCGGTACTTCCTTTCAGAAAAAAGTATGGGAGCAGCTTCTCACGATCCCATATGGTGAAACTGTGACCTACGGAGAGATAGCGGCAAGAATCGGCAATCCGAGAGCAGGGCGCGCCGTGGGAATGGCGAACCACCATAATCCAATCGCCATAATTGTTCCATGCCACCGGGTGATCGGGGCGGACGGACGTCTGACCGGATATGGCGGCGGACTGCCGATTAAACAGAGCCTTCTTGAATTAGAAAAGAAATATAGGGGAACCATGTGATGAAGAAGTGGCTGGTATTAACCATTTGTGCATGCCTTTTAACCGGATGCACCAGATATAATCCGATCGATATGACGGACAGCGCCCTGGAGAATGCCTCACCATCCGAGCCGGGCAGCGCGGATACAACGGATGGCACCGGAGCGGATGACGGCGCCGGCACATCGGATTCGGATGAGGCGGAGGAGCCGGTCCTTCAGATCACGGACGACGACCGGACGAACCGGCGGGAACCTGTAAAAGTAAAAGGCATCTACGTTTCCGCTTATGTAGCCGGAAATGAAACGATGATGGATAATATCATAAAAGAGATTGACGCAACAGAGCTTAATGCAGTGGTCATAGACTTCAAAAATGACGACGGCCGGATCACCGCTCCCATAGACTCGGAACTTTTCAATGAAATAGGAGCCTGCAAAGCCTATATCCCTGATATGAAGGCGCTGACGGATAAATTAAAAGAACATGATATTTATGCAATCGCCCGCATTGTGGCTTTTAAAGATCCGTATCTGGCGGAAAAGAAGCCGGAATGGAGCCTGAAAAAGGCAGACGGTTCTATTTACCGGGATAAAAAAGGGCTTGCCTGGGTAAACCCATACAGACAGGAAGTATGGGATTACCTGGTGGAAGCCGGCACACAGGCGGCTGAGGCCGGATTCGACGAGATACAGTTCGACTATATCCGTTTTGCCACCGATTCGACAATGCGGCAGGTGGTATTTGACGAGGAGGAGACAAAAGGCCGGTCAAAAACAGATATTATTGCAGAATTCACTCAATATGCCTATGACAGCCTCACCCCTCTCGGCGTGTTCGTTTCGGCTGACGTGTTCGGCGCGATTATCGGGAGCGAGGAAGATGCCGGGGCGGTAGGGCAGATTTATGGAGAGATGGCGCAGAGCCTGGACTATATTTGTCCTATGATTTATCCTTCCCATTACGGCGACGGAAATTTCGGGCTTGATCACCCGGATTTGCATCCCTATGAGACAATACTCGGGGCATTGCAGAAATCGGAAGAGGAGCTTTCCGCTTATCCGGAGGAGGAGCGCCAGGCGGTGGTCCGTCCCTGGCTCCAGGATTTCACGGCCACTTATCTGAAGCATCATATTAAATATGGAAATGACGAGATTCGTGAGCAGATCCAGGCGGTATATGATGCGGGTTACGAAGAATGGATACTGTGGAATGCATCAAACAACTATCATTACGGAGGACTTGAACAATGAATGCAGTTCCGAAACCAGGAGAATTTTACAGACACTTTAAAAATAGAATGTATCAGATCATAGCAGTGGCAACCCACTCTGAGACAGGAGAAAAAATGGTGGTATACCAGGCGCTTTACGGCAGTTTCAGCGTCTGGGTCCGCCCGCTTTCCATGTTCATGGAAGAGGTGGATCATGAAAAATATCCCGATGCCGGGCAAAAATACAGATTTGAGCCGGTAAACCCCGGACAGACGGCCAGGGAACCGGTGCCAGCCGGAGAAAAAGCAGAGGCCATAGTCCTGGGGGAAGATGATGAGTTTGACATTATACTGCTTGATTCTGAGGAAGAGGATGAACCGCCCGCAGAGGCCGCAGTCAGCCCGCTCCTGCTGGAATTTCTGGATACGGAATCCTTTGAGGAGAGAATGGCAATACTGCAGAGAATGAAGGGAAAAGCCGGACAGCGTGAGGTGGACAGCCTCTGCCTCTGTCTGGATGTGAAACCGTCGGAGGGGACGATAGAAGAACAGCTTGAAGATATAAAACAATGCCTGAGGATGCAGCAGAGATATGATGCGTCCAGACTGCGCCGGAGATAAAGATATGTTTAATATTGAAGAAGAACTGAAGAAACTTCCGGCTCAGCCGGGAGTTTATATCATGCATGATGCTAAGGATGAAATCATCTATGTGGGCAAGGCAATCAGCCTGAAAAACCGGGTCCGCCAGTATTTTCAGAGCAGCCGCAACAAGACCGCAAAGATAGAACAGATGGTGTCAAGGATTGCCAGATTCGAATATATCGTGACGGATTCGGAGCTGGAGGCCCTTGTCCTGGAGTGTAATCTGATTAAAGAACACCGGCCGCGTTACAATACAATGCTGAAGGATGATAAGACATATCCGTATATCAAAGTAACCGTGTCGGAGGAATATCCCAGAATTCTGTTCTCGCGTATGATGAAAAAGGATAAGAATAAATATTTCGGACCATTTACCAGTGCCGGGGCGGTGAAGGACACAATAGAGCTGATACACAAGATATACCATATCAGAACCTGCACGAGAAAGCTTCCTCAGGATATCGGCAAAGACAGGCCGTGCCTCTATTACCATATCCACCAGTGTGACGCTCCCTGTCAGGGCTATGTATCAAAGGAGGAATATCAGCAGTCCGTGAAGCAGGCCCTGGATTTTCTGGGCGGCAGATATGAGCCTGTCATGAAATACCTCGAAGACAGGATGACGGCGGCTTCCGAAGAGATGGAATTTGAAAAAGCGATTGAATACAGGGAGCTTCTTGGCAGTGTCCGCAAGGTGGCCCAGAAACAGAAGATAACCAGCCAGAGCATAGACGACAGGGATATTATCGCCATGGCCAAGGATGACGGGGATGCCGTTGTACAGGTGTTTTTTGTCAGGGATGGACGTCTGATAGGCAGGGAACATTTCCATATGTCCATATCCTCCGCCGAGGAGGACGGACAGATACTGAACAGCTTTGTAAAGCAGTTTTATGCCGGGACGCCGTTTATCCCCCATGAGATCTGGGTGCAGGAGGAACTTGAAGATGCTGAGGTTATCGTCAGCTTCCTGACAGCCAGAAGGGGACAGAAGGTAAAAATAGTTGTTCCCAAGAAGGGAAGTAAGGAGCAGCTTGTAGAGCTGGCCGAGAAGAATGCCCGGATGGTGCTTTCCCAGGACAAGGAAAAGATTAAAAGGGAAGAGCTTCGCACGATTGGCGCTATGAATCAGGTGGGAGAATGGATCGGTCTTAAGGGCGTAAAAAGAATCGAGGCCTATGATATCTCCAATATCAGCGGCTTCGAATCAGTCGGTTCCATGATTGTTTATGAGGACGGCAGGCCAAAGAGGAATGATTACAGGAAGTTCCGCATAAAAACTGTTAAGGGCCCTAATGATTATGCATCCATGCGGGAAGTGCTGACCCGCCGTTTCTCCCATGGACTTACGGAGGCGGAGCAGCTGAAGGCGGAAGGAACCGATGCGGCATTCGGAAGCTTTACAAGATTTCCGGATCTGATCATGATGGATGGCGGCAGGGGACAGGTTAACATTGCCCTGGAGGTGCTTAAGAGCCTTCAGATTGAGATTCCCGTCTGCGGTATGGTAAAAGATGACAACCACAGAACGCGCGGTCTTTATTATAATAATGTGGAGATTCCCATTGATCACCATTCGGAAGGATTCCGTCTGATTACAAGAGTGCAGGATGAGGCGCACCGTTTTGCCATAGAATATCACAGGAGCCTGCGCAGCAAAGAGCAGGTGCGTTCTGTCCTGGATGATATTAAGGGAATCGGGCCGGCTAGAAGAAAAGCTCTGATGCGTCACTTTAAGACGATAGAGGCTGTCAGGGATGCCGGGATCGAGGAACTCGCCGGAGCGCCTCAGATGAACCGGAATGCGGCCGAGGCCGTCTACCGCTTCTTTCATGGGGAAGAGATGACAACCAGTTAAAGTTATGATAGGATAAAGACAGTTACTGTACACGATACGGCAGTGAATGAAGACACTGAACCGTTATATTATAATTAACACCGCAGAGAAGGAGAAGAAGGACCATGTATGGAGTTACGATAACGGAACTGATAGAAAAGCTGGGGCTTCGGAATATGACCATGGAGCTGGATACCGACGCGATTGTGCTGGTGCATCCGGATGTAAATCGTCCGGCACTGCAGCTGACCGGATTTTTTGATCATTTTGACAAGGACCGCGTGCAGATTATCGGATATGTGGAGCAGGCCTATCTCGATAAATTGACGCCGGAGCGAAGACATGAGGTGTATGACGCCCTGATTTCCAGCCAGATTCCCTGTCTTCTCTTCAGCCGGGGAATGAAGCCGGCGGAGGATGTGCTGGAGCTTTGCAACCATTACGGGGTTCCCTGCATGGTGTCTGAGAAGACGACTTCCGATCTGATGGCGGAAGTGATCCGCTGGCTCAATGTGAAGCTTGCTCCGATGATCAGTATTCACGGTGTCCTGGTGGACGTGTTTGGAGAGGGTGTCCTGATTATGGGAGAGAGCGGGATTGGAAAGAGCGAGGCCGCTCTGGAACTGATTAAAAGGGGCCACCGCCTTGTCAGCGACGATGTGGTTGAGATCCGCCGTGTCAGTGATGAGACGATTATTGGTTCCGCGCCGGATATCACCAGGCATTTTATTGAACTTCGCGGAATAGGTATCATTGATGTAAAGACTCTGTTTGGTGTTGAGAGCGTAAAAGATACGCAGGCGATTGACATGGTGATTAAGCTGGAGGAGTGGGATCGAGAGAAAGAATATGACAGACTGGGAATGGAAGATCAGTATACGGAATTTCTCGGCAATAAGGTAGTCTGCCATTCTATCCCGATCCGCCCGGGCAGAAATCTTGCCATTATCGTGGAGTCGGCGGCTGTGAACTACAGACAGAAAAAGATGGGGTATAATGCGGCACGGGAGCTTTACAACCGCGTGCAGGCCAACCTTGCGAGAAAAGATTAAAGAGTTTGGCAAAGATTAATAAACAGGCAGGACAGAATATGAGTGGATTTTTTGAAAAACTGTGTCTGGCAGCAGGAAACGGCCAGGTAATGAGAGATGAGATGATGAACCGGCATACCACATTCCGCGTGGGCGGCCCGGCGTCTTATTTTGTATCACCGGACGGCGATGAAGCGCTGAAAAAAGTGCTTCTCCTCTGCCGGGAGGAACAGATGCCCTATTATATACTCGGCAACGGAAGCAATCTTCTGGTCAGCGACAAAGGCTATGGCGGCGTTATGATTCTGATGGGGGAGGGATTCGCGCAGATCCGGGAGGATGTGCCCGGCGAACTGGCGGCCGGGGCCGGAGCCCTTCTATCCAGAATCGCCAGAGAGGCGCAGGAGCATTCCCTGACAGGCTTTGAATTTGCGGCAGGGATTCCGGGCACGCTGGGCGGAGCGGTTGTCATGAATGCGGGGGCCTATGACGGAGAGATGAAAAATGTTCTGAAGACTGTGAGCGTGATGGATAAGAACGGCCGGATCCTAGAGCTGTCCGCCAATGAGCTGGAGCTGGGATACCGCCGAAGCTGCATCCAGGAAAAAGAATACATAGTCCTCTCCGCCGTGATTTCGCTGAAACAAGGAGACAAAGAGGCGATTCAGACAAAGATGGCTGAACTGGCCGGGAAAAGGCGGGATAAACAGCCTTTGGAATATCCCAGCGCGGGAAGCACGTTCAAACGGCCGGCCGGATATTTTGCCGGTAAACTGATAGAGGATGCAGGCCTTCGCGGCTACCGTGAAGGAGGCGCGCAGGTTTCAGAGAAGCACTGCGGTTTTGTCATTAACAGCGGCGGGGCGACGGCGGAGGATATCCGTTTACTGTGCCGCTCCGTGCAAAAAAAGGTGAAAGAGACATCTGGAGTGGACCTGGAGACGGAAGTACGTATGATTGGCTGGGATGAATAAGTACTCAGGAACAGCATGGAAAAGACAGAGGGATGACCGGAGGAAAAGAAAATGCGGCTTGTAATTGTGACCGGAATGTCGGGAGCAGGGAAGACTGCGGCTCTCAAGATGCTTGAAGATATGGGATTTTACTGTGTTGATAACCTTCCCATTCCGCTGGTGGGAAAGTTTGCGGAACTGGTGGAGAGCAGCAGCGGAGCTATAAAGAGCGGGGCATTGGGGATTGACGTGAGAAGCGGCGAGGAATTGTGCCAGCTTGAAAATACTCTGGGAGAGTGGGATCGGCTTAAATTTCCATATGAGATTCTGTTTCTGGATGCCAATGATGAAATTTTGATTAAACGATATAAGGAAACAAGGAGAAATCATCCTCTTGCCGGAACTCAGCGGCTGGATCGCGGCATTGCCAAAGAAAGGGAGAAACTGAAATTTTTAAAAAAACGGGCAGACTATATCCTGGACACGAGCAAGCTTTTGACAAGGGAACTGAGAGGGGAGCTTGAAAAAATCTTTCTGGACCATGAAAGATTTTCCAGCCTGTTCGTAACAGTGTTGAGCTTTGGATTTAAATACGGAATTCCGTCCGATGCGGATCTCGTCTTTGACGTCCGTTTTCTTCCGAACCCCTACTATGACGACAGTCTGCGTTACCATACAGGGAATGAGAGAGAGGTTCAGGACTTTGTGAAACAGGGAGGAACTGCCGATATTTTCCTGGGGAAGCTTTATGATATGATAGGCTTCCTTCTGCCATACTATGTGCAGGAGGGAAAGAACCAGCTTGTCATTGCCGTTGGCTGTACCGGAGGTAAACACCGTTCCGTCACCATTGCCAATATGCTGCATGAAAAGCTGAAAACCCACAGGGATATCGGACTTAAGATAGAGCACAGGGATATCGGAAAAGATAGTATAACGGCTCAGTAGACTTGTATGCAGGAAATAGAGGTGGAGAGATGTCATTTTCGTCCCGTGTGAAAGAAGAACTTTCCAGGCAGCTTAGCTCTGCCAGACATTGCCAGATAGCGGAGATTGCCGCCATCTTAAGTTTATGCGGCAGAATTCACATCGATGAAGAAGATCATTACAGTATCCGCATCCACACGGAAAATGTGGCGGTTGCGAGAAAATACTTTACATTATTGAAAAAAGCATTTAATATAGGAACTGATATTTCTATCCGGAGGAATGCATTCCTTAAGAAGAACAGAACTTATACGGTGGTGATACGCGGTCATGAGGACTCTGTCCGTGTTCTGGAGGCATGCAAGCTGTTGGATGAACACGGGGAGGTCTCAGAGAATTTTTCCATTGTGAAGAATCTGGTAGTCCAGAATCCGTGCTGCCGCAGGGCCTTTATCAGAGGCGCATTTCTGGCGGCGGGCTCCCTGAGCGATCCGGAGAAATTTTATCATTTTGAGATAGTCTGCGCTTCAGAGGAAAAGGCAAAACAACTGCAGGCTATGATAGCAACTTTTTCAATTGATGCGAAAATAGTTGTCAGGAAGAAGTATTTTGTGGTATATATAAAAGAAGGCAGTCAGATTGTGGAGATTCTTGGCGTGATGGAGGCACATTTGTCCCTGATGGATCTGGAGAATATCAGGATCCTGAAGGAGATGAGAAACAGTGTCAACCGCCAGGTGAACTGCGAGACGGCAAACATTAACAAAACAGTTTCGGCTGCTGTAAAGCAGTTGGGGGATATTACTTACATCCGGGATACAGTTGGCCTTGATTATCTGCCGGAGACGCTGGCGGAGATTGCACAGGTCAGGCTGGACAGGCCGGACGCAACACTGAAAGAGCTTGGAGAGAGCCTGGATCCCCAGGTGGGTAAATCCGGAGTAAACCATCGGCTTAGAAAGATCAGTACGATCGCAGAAAACCTCAGAGCTCAGAAAGAGTAAAAAAAGGTAACAGCTCAGACAGGTCTGCGCACTCACTGCGCTGACCGTAAAAGTAAGAAAGCGATGGCGTAAGTTCTTTGAGAAGATGAGGAGGATATTATGAGAAGTAAGGAAGTTACAATTGGACTTGCATCAGGTCTGGAGGCGAGACCGGCCGCTATGCTGGTACAGGTAGCCAGCCAGTATAACTGCAGTATTTATCTGGAGAACGGAGACAAAAGTGTCAATGCCAAAAGTATTATGGGAATGATGACGCTTCAGCTGCGGGAAGGCGAGGAGGTGCTCGTTAAGGCTGACGGGGCTGACGAGGAAGAGGCGCTGGAAGGCATTGAGAACTATTTAAAGAGCAATTAATTTTACATCACAGGCTGCTGCAGGGAAACTATTGCAGCGGCCTTTTAAAATTGGTGAAAAGTAAGAATATTTTTCATCCTGCGAAAGGAGAACAGGGAGTGGCATTTACTCATCTGCATGTGCATACGGAATACAGTCTGCTGGACGCGTCCAGTAAGATTAAGGAATTGACGGCCAGAGCGAAAGAGCTGGGTATGGACAGCCTGGCAATCACCGACCATGGAGTAATGTATGGAGTGATTGATTTTTACCGGGCGGCAAAGGAAGCCGGAATCAAGCCGATCATCGGCTGCGAGATTTATGTGGCGCCGGGATCGCGGTTTGACCGGGAGAACGTGAACGGGGAAGACCGGTATTATCATTTAATCCTACTGGCGGAAAATAATGTGGGATACCAGAACCTGATGAAGATTGTATCCAAAGGGTTTGTCGAAGGCTTTTATTATAAGCCGAGGGTGGATTTTGAAGTGCTCCGGGAGTACAGTGAGGGAATCATCTCCCTGAGCGCCTGCCTGGGAGGCGAGGTGCAGCGTTATCTCACCAGAGGGATGTATGAGGAGGCCTGCAAATCGGCCCTCCGCTATCAGGAAATTTTCGGAGAGGGAAATTTTTTCCTGGAGCTTCAGGACCACGGAATACCGGCGCAGAAGACGGTAAACCAGGGGCTGCTGCGCATGAGCCAGGAGCTGGGCATCCCGCTTACGGCGACCAACGACTGCCATTATATTTATAAAGAAGACGTCGAGTCCCATGATATCCTGCTCTGCATCCAGACAGGCAAGAAGGTGGCGGATGAGAACAGGATGCGGTATGAGGGGGGCCAGTTTTATCTGAAGTCGGAGGAAGAGATGAGGGAAATTTTCCCATACGCCGCCGATGCCCTGGATAATACCCATAAAATAGCGGAGCGCTGCAATGTGGATATTGAATTCGGCGTCACAAAGCTGCCCCAGTTCGACGTGCCGGAGGGGTATACCTCGTGGGAATATCTGAGAAAGCTCTGCTTTGACGGTTTTAATAAGCATTATCCTGACGATGACGGAACGCTGAAAGAGAGGCTGGAATACGAGCTGGGTGTTATTCAGTCCATGGGATACGTGGACTATTTCCTGATCGTATGGGATTTTATCCATTTTGCAAAATCCCATGATATTATGGTGGGGCCGGGACGCGGTTCCGCAGCAGGCAGTATTGTGGCCTACAGCCTGGGGATCACCGATATCGATCCCATCCGTTACCAGCTGCTCTTTGAGCGTTTCCTGAATCCGGAGAGGGTGTCGATGCCTGATATTGATATCGACTTCTGCTTTGAGCGCAGACAGGAGGTTATCGATTATGTCGTGAGCAAATACGGAAAAGACAGGGTGGTTCAGATTGTGACCTTCGGTACGCTGGCCGCTAAGGGCGTGGTCCGTGACGTAGGCCGTGTTCTGGACATGCCTTATGCAAAATGTGATTCGATTGCGAAGATGATTCCGGGAGATTTGGGAATGACACTCGACAAGGCCCTGAAGGCCAGCCCGGATCTGCGGAACGCCTATCAGGAGGATGACGAAGTCAAGTATCTGATAGACATGAGCCGGAGACTGGAGGGCCTGCCGCGCCATACGTCTATGCATGCCGCCGGAGTCGTCATCAGTAAGGCGTCGGTAGATGAGTATGTACCGCTGTCAAGAGCGGCCGACGGTTCCATTACGACCCAGTTTACCATGACGACGCTGGAGGAACTGGGGCTTCTTAAAATGGATTTCCTGGGCCTCCGTACCCTGACGGTAATCCAGAATGCGGTACGTCTGGCCGAAAAAACCTGCAAAAAGACAATCGACCTTTATAATATCGATTATAATGATAAGAACGTGCTGGATGCCATCGGAACGGGAAAGAACGACGGCGTGTTCCAGCTTGAAAGCTCGGGGATGAAGAGCTTTATGAAGGAGTTAAAGCCCGAGAACCTCGAGGATATCATAGCCGGTATTTCCCTGTACCGTCCGGGTCCGATGGACTTTATTCCCCGGTATCTCAAAGGGAAAAACGACAAGAAATCCATAACCTACGAGTGCCCGCAGCTTGAACCCATCCTGTCTCCGACCTATGGCTGTATCGTTTATCAGGAGCAGGTTATGCAGATAGTAAGGGATTTGGCCGGATATACCCTGGGACGGAGTGATCTGGTGCGCCGCGCCATGTCAAAGAAAAAAGGTTCGGTTATGGAAAAGGAGCGCCAGAACTTCGTTTACGGCAACGGGGAGGAGGGCGTAAAAGGATGTATTGCCAACGGGATTGACGAAAAGACGGCAAACCATATTTACGATGAGATGATAGACTTTGCCAAATACGCGTTTAACAAATCCCATGCCGCTGCCTATGCGGTTGTCTCCTACCAGACTGCTTATTTGAAATATTATTATCCCGTTGAATTTATGGCGGCGCTGATGACTTCGGTCAAGGACAATGTGACGAAGGTGTCTGAGTATATCATGGCCTGCCGGCAGATGGGAATGAAGATAGTTCCTCCCGATATTAACGAGGGGGAAGGCGGCTTTTCCGTCTCAGGCGGTTCCATCCGCTACGGCCTTTCCGCAATCAAGAGCATCGGCCAGTCCGTTGTGGAGGAGATAGTGAAGGAGCGCCGGGAACGGGGAGAATTTAAAACCCTGGAAGATTTCGTGGACCGGATGAGCAGTAAAGAGGTAAATAAGAGAACGCTGGAGAGTTTTATCAAGTCCGGGGCCATGGATTCGCTTCCGGGAACGAGAAAACAGAAATTCCTGGTATCCGCGCAGCTTCTTGATCAGAAGAACAAAGAAAAGAAGAATTCCATGGAAGGGCAGATGACGATGTTTGATTTCGTGGCCGAGGAAGAAAAAGAGAACTTCCAGGTGACGTTTCCAAACGTCGGGGAATATACGAAGGACGAGCTTCTCTACTTTGAAAAGGAGATGCTGGGCGTATACATCAGCGGCCATCCGATGGAGGCCTATATCGGCTTATGGGAAAAGAATGTAACTGCCAGGACGTCGGATTTCATAGTGGACGAAGAGACAGGCGAAGCGCAAGTCAGGGACGGCGCTATTGTCACCATCGGCGGTATGCTTACGGCGAAGACAGTTAAGACTACCCGGACCAATAAAATGATGGCGTTTGTGACAATCGAGGATCTGTACGGCAGTGTGGAGGTTCTGGTTTTCCCCAGGGATTATGAGAAAAGGCGGGATCTCCTGGAGCAGGATGCCAAAGTATTCATAACAGGGAAAGCGTCTATCGGCGACGACCCCGTAGGAAAGCTAATCTGTGAGCAGGTAATCCCATTTGAGGCCGTTCCCAGGGAATTATGGCTTCAATATCCGGATAAGGAGGCCTATTTCTCCCGGGAGCAGGAGCTTTTGGATCTGCTCAGGGGCTACGAAGGAAACGATCAGGTGATTATCTACCTGGGAAAAGAGAAGGCAAAAAAAGTGCTTCCAAGAAACTGGAACGTGGAGGCAAAGGAAGAGCTTCTGGATGCTCTCAGGGGAAAACTGGGGGAAAAGAATGTGAAGGTCCTCGAGAAGACAATTGATAAGGTAGGACGGAGAGGGTAGAGAATCAAGGATGGAGGATGCGTCCGGGATGAAAGCCTTCTGCCGGAGCGTCTCGCCTTCTCCGCGTCTCCTCTAGTTAAAAAAATATCATAAACCCCTTGAAAAGATGAAAAAAATGCATTAGAATAAGATGAATTGAGGTAATTGTCAGGGTTCAGAACAGTTACGGATTAAGGAATAACCAGTATTTGTTGATAGATATGGCGAGACGGAGGAATATACTATGACAAAAGAGGTAAAGACGATCGGTGTTTTAACCAGCGGCGGCGATGCGCCGGGAATGAATGCGAGTATCCGGGCTGTCGTAAGGACGGCAATCAACAAGGGGATGAAGGTAAAGGGCATTATGAGGGGATATGCCGGTTTACTTCAGGAAGAGATTGTTGATATGGACGGTACAAGCGTTGCCGATACCATCGGACGCGGCGGCACGATTCTTTACACGGCACGATGTCCCGAATTCACTACGGTTGAAGGCCAGAAAAAGGGAGCTGAGATTTGTAAGAAACACGGTATTGACGGTCTGGTGGTCATCGGAGGAGACGGTTCTTACCGCGGTGCGGGCAAGCTTTCTGCTCTCGGTGTAAACACGGTCGGACTCCCCGGAACCATCGATCTTGATATTGCCTGTACCGATTATACCATCGGTTTTGACACGGCTATCAATACGGCGATGGAGGCCATAGATAAGGTAAGAGATACATCCACATCCCATGAACGGTGCAGTATCATTGAGGTTATGGGACGCCATGCGGGCTATATTGCGCTTTGGTGCGGTATTGCCAACGGCGCGGAGGACATTCTTCTGCCGGAACGGTATGACGGCAACGAACAGATGCTGATTAACAGGATTATAGAGAACAGGAAGCGGGGCAAGAAGCACCACATCATTATTAATGCCGAAGGAATCGGCCATTCCGCTTCCATGGCCAGAAGAATCGAAGCGGCGACCGGGCTGGAGACAAGGGCAACCATACTGGGCTACATGCAGAGAGGCGGCGCTCCCACCTGTAAAGACAGGGTATATGCCTCCATCATGGGTTCAAAAGCGGTGGAACTGCTGGCCGAAGGAAAGACAAACCGGGTGGTAGCGTATAAGCACGGAGAATTTGTTGACTTTGATATTCAGGAAGCGCTTAATATGACAAAGGATATTCCGGAGGATCAGTACGAAATCAGCAAGCTTCTGGTAAGATAGAAGGATTGCAGGCCGGGAAAAGACAAAAAGATTGATAGGTATATGAAAAAGGCATACTGTCCGGAGGGCAGAATGCCTTTTGATGTGTAACGGATGGAGGATAAGATGGAGAATGCGGCAGGTGGTAAGCATGAGGAGAATATCGTTCTCTGCGGCGCCAATTCCTATGTGGAAAAATATTATTTTAACGAGCAGTTTGCCGGACTACCGGAGGGGATCAAGGAGGAACTCCATATTATGTGCGTACTCTTTACGGAAGATGTGGGAGGCGCCATGATGCTGGAATTTGCTCCGGACGGAACGCTGGAGTTCCGGATTGAGGCTGAAGAGACGGACTATCTCTTTGATGAGATTGGCAGCGGGCTTAAGGTAAAGCAGTATCAGAGGGAAAAGCGGGAGCTGCTGGAATCTCTGGAGTTATATTACAAAGTATTTATCCTCGGGATACCGGCGGAACAATTGCTGGAAGAGCGGGAGGAAGACGGAGAAGAACAGAGCAGATGAAGTTACGAATAGGAAATGTAGAACTGGAGAACAACGTTACACTGGCCCCCATGGCCGGAGTGACGGATCTCCCCTTCCGGCTGCTGTGCAGGGAGCAGGGCTGCGGCCTGATGTGTACGGAGATGGTCAGCGCCAAGGCACTTCTTTATAATAACAGGAATACGAAACCAATCCTGGCGGTAAGGGAAGAAGAGCGTCCGGTAGCCGTACAGCTTTTCGGTTCGGATCCCGATATCATGAGCGATATGGCGCTCCGGCTGGAAGAAGGTCCTTATGATATCATTGATGTCAATATGGGCTGTCCGGTCCCGAAGATTGTAAACAATGGCGAAGGCTCGGCTCTGATGAAAAATCCGAAGCTGGCCGAGGCAATCCTGACCTCGATGGTTAAAAAGCTTCATAAACCGGTAACCGTAAAATTCAGAAAGGGATTCGATGATTCCTGTGTCAATGCGGTGGAGTTTGCCAGGATGGCGGAGAGCTGCGGCGTCTCTGCGGTGGCGGTTCACGGGAGGACCAGGGAACAGTACTATTCCGGAAAAGCGGACTGGGACATTATCCGTCAGGTGAAGGAAGCGGTTAAAATCCCGGTTATCGGGAACGGCGACATTTTTACGCCGCAGGATGCCAAGCGGATGATCGACCTGACGGGCTGTGACGGTGTCATGGTGGCCAGAGGCGCCAAAGGCAATCCGTGGCTGTTTGGGCGTATCAACCATTATCTCGATACCGGAATTCTTTTGCCTCCCCCGGACAGGGAAGAGCTAAAAGCGACAATTATCCGCCACGGCAGACTGCAGACGGAATTCAAGGGCGAACACATTGCGATGCGTGAAATGCGGGGGCATGTGGCCTGGTATACGGCCGGTTACCCTAATTCATCTTCCCTTAGAAATGACATCAACAAGGTTGCTTCGATGGAGGAATTGATTACCCTGATTGAGGAACGCTTATAACGAAAAAACCCTTGTAAATAAACGGAAAACGCAGGTTCCGATTCTTGACAAGGGGAACTTTATCAGTTATAATAGTGCGATGCAATATTAGAACGATTTCGGAGACGAATTATCGGAAGGAAGGATAGTTGTCATGGCAGAAAAGAAAAATATTTTAACGTATGCAGGTCTTAAGCAGTATGAGGATGAGCTGCAGGATCTGAAGGTGAATAAACGCAGGGAGATCGCCCAGAAAATTAAAGAAGCAAGAGAGCAGGGAGATTTGTCCGAGAATGCGGAATACGACGCTGCGAAGGATGAGCAGAGGGATATCGAGGCCAGGATCGAGGCTCTTGAGAAGCTTCTTAAGAATGCAGAAGTAGTTGTGGAGGACGAGATTGACCTTGACAAGATCAGCGTTGGCTGTAAAGTTAAACTTCTGGATGTGGAAGAAGACGAGGAGATGGAATTTAAGATTGTAGGTTCCACAGAGGCCAACAGCCTTCAGAACAAAATCTCCAACGAATCTCCGGTAGGCCATGCGCTGCTTGGCAAGAAAGAGGGAGAAACCGTTCAGGTAGAGACACAGGCAGGAATGATTCATTATAAGATACTGGAAATCCAGAGAGTATCATAATTTAAGTTCACAAAGGAGTGGAAGAAATTGGCAGAGCAGAATCAGCAGAATAAGAAGGAAGAACAGGATTTAAACCAGCTTCTTAAGGTGCGCCGCGAAAAGCTGGCGGAGCTTCAGGAGAATGGAAAGGATCCGTTTCAGATTACGAAATTTGATGTTACGGCACACAGCACCGACGTAAAGGACAACTTTGAGACCATGGACGGCAAAGAGGTGACTCTTGCGGGACGAATGATGTCCAAACGTGTGATGGGCAAAGCGTCTTTCTGTAATATCCAGGATTTAAAGGGCAATATCCAGTCTTATGTTGCCAGAGACAGTATCGGTGAGGAATCCTATAAAGAATTCAAAAAGATGGATATCGGTGATGTAGTGGGAATCAGAGGTACGGTATTCAAAACTAAGACAGGAGAGATTTCCATTCATGCGGAAGCCGTAACCCTTCTATCAAAGAGCTTACAGATTCTGCCGGAGAAATTCCACGGCCTTACCAATACAGATATGCGTTACAGACAGCGATACGTTGATCTGATCATGAATCCCGAGGTTAGGGATACGTTTGTGAAGCGTTCCCGGATTATCAAGGAAGTCCGTAACTTCCTAGACGGCCGCGGATTTATGGAAGTGGAGACGCCAATGCTTGTTCCGAACGCAGGCGGTGCGGCGGCCAGACCGTTCACTACACATTACAATGCCCTGGACGAAGATGTTAAATTGCGTATTTCACTGGAGCTGTACTTAAAGAGGCTGATCGTGGGCGGTCTTGAAAGAGTCTACGAAATCGGCCGTGTATTCCGCAACGAAGGCGTGGATACGAGACACAATCCTGAATTCACCCTGATGGAATTATATCAGGCGTATACCGATTATTATGGAATGATGGAACTGGTTGAGACGATGTTCCGCGAGGTGGCGAAGAAGGTTCTCGGCACGGCGAAGCTCATATACGACGGTGTGGAGATTGACCTGGAGAAGCCGTTTGAGAGGATTACGATGGTGGATGCCCTGAAGAAATACAAGGGAATCGACTTTACGCAGATCAAGACGGACGAGGAAGCAAAAGCGCTGGCGGATCAGTATCATATTGAGTATGAGGCCAGACATAAGAAAGGCGATATCCTCAGCATGCTGTTTGAGGAGTTTGTGGAAGAGCATCTGGTACAGCCTACCTTCATCCTTGATCATCCGATAGAGATCTCTCCTCTGACGAAGAAAAAACCGGAGAATCCCGACTATACGGAGCGTTTTGAGCTGTTTATCACAAAGCGCGAGATGGCTAATGCCTACTCCGAATTAAACGATCCGCTGGATCAGATAGAACGTTTTAAAGCACAGGAAGCCCTGCTGGCGGCAGGAGATGAAGAAGCCAACTCAATGGATGAGGACTTTGTCAATGCCCTGATGGTTGGTATGCCTCCGACCGGCGGTATTGGTATCGGTATGGACCGTTTCATTATGCTGCTTACGGATTCCTACGCAATCAGAGATGTACTTCTGTTCCCGACTCTCAAAAGTAATGGCAAGTAAAAACCCAGTAAAATCAAGGCTTTGAGGGCACAAAAACCTTACATCAACATCAAATTTACTACAAATTTACTACAGTTTATTTGATATAGTGGGGAATAATGAGCTAATCAAGCACTGGCAAAATTAAATATTATGACTTAATAGAGTCCACTTTCTTGAAAGAAATTTCGAGAAGGTGGGCTTTTTTTGTTTCTGCAAGCTGCTCAGGTCATCAACATTTCAAAAAAGGAGAAAAACGATGCATTTAGAACAAGAAGAGTACATGAACATTGAACGAAGAGAAACTATTCAAGCAGAAGCAAGAAAGTTGAGAAAACAGTATTTCCGCTATAAGGAAGCAGAGATTGTTTACAGCATATCTCATAAGAAGCTTTTAGAGTTAGCAGATAAAGCAGGAGCCATTTATAGAATAGATGGTTATGTGCTTATCAATAGAGAGATATTTGAGGCTTATCTTGAAAGATTTCATATGCCGCCTCAGATAACTAAGACTGGAACGGAGGGAAAATCATGAGCGGTTGCATTTGGAAATACTCTCAGCACTTAGATGATCAGGATTTACTTTTTGCTAGAAGAGAATTTGTTACTTATCGAATGGCTCATGAGTATTACGGATTAGGCGAAAAGCCAACTATTAGAATGGCATGGGCTTCGGGAGCTGTTTTCAAGATAGGTAAGAGAGTGCTGATTAAGCGAGAGATATTTGAAGAATATCTAAGAGAACATTACAAGCTAGTAGAAAAATTAATTGATGAAGATGGAGGATATGACAATGTGTAAGGTTATCGCAATAGCAAATCAGAAGGGTGGCGTAGGAAAGACCACTACAGCAGTAAATTTAGGAATTGGATTAGCAGAGGCAGGCAAGAAGGTATTACTTATAGACGGAGATCCACAGGGTTCACTTACTATATCACTTGGATTCACTGAGCCTGACAAAATGGAAACAACTTTGGTAGATATTATTTCAAGCATTGTAAACGATGAAGATATTCCTGATGGGTATGGAATTATTAGATATAAGGACAAGGTTGATTTGATTCCTTCCAATATTGAGTTATCTGGTGTTGAGATTTCACTTGTGAATGTAATGAGTAGAGAGCTTGTTCTCCGTTCCTACATTGAGCAGATTAGAGCAGATTATGATTATGTGATTATTGATTGTATGCCTTCTTTGGGCGTTATGACCGTAAATGCGCTCGCCTGTGCTGATTCAGTACTTATTCCAGTGCAGGCAGCTTATCTTCCGGTAAAAGGCTTACAACAGCTGATTAAGACCATATATACCGTAAAGAGAAGATTAAATCAGAAGCTTGAAATAGAGGGTATCTTGCTGACTATGGTTGATAACAGAACAAATTATGCTAAAGAGATTGTTTTAGAGGTTAATGATGCTTATGGAAAAACAATTCCAGTATTTCCAATCGAGATTCCTTTGTCAGTAAGAGCCGCTGAGATAAGCGCAGTTGGAAGCAGTATTTATGACTATGATCCAAAGGGTAAAGCAGCATTTGCGTACTTGTCACTTACAAAAGAAGTATTGAAGTCTATGGAGGGGAAATAAGATATGGCAGCTAAAAGAGAGAAAATTCATTTTGAATCAGTAGAGGAATTGTTGGGAGCACCAATTACAAAGGAAGGTGCTAGTGAGATAAAGATTGAGCAGATTTTTCCATTTGAGAATCATCCATTTAAGGTGCTTGATGATGACCGTATGACAGAGCTTGTTGACAGTATCAAGCTTAATGGTGTTCTTTCGCCTGTAATTGTCAGACCGGATGATGAAGGAACTTATGAAATGATTTCCGGTCATAGACGTATGCACGCAGCGAAGCTTGCAGGACTTACAACGATTCCTGCAATAGTAAAGGAAATGACCAATGATGAAGCCGTAGTGCTCATGGTTGATGCAAATATCCAGCGAGAAGAGATTTTGCCAAGTGAAAG
>OGGQ01001726.1_pt1 | contig 27050 bp, 23 predicted proteins | sample 1571191 | NCBI WGS metagenome assembly OGGQ01 (sample SAMEA2582061, study PRJEB24529) | metagenome | biome: Human gut stool | place: China | collected 2011
AAAAGGGATGCCCCCGGGCCGTTTACTGGCCCGGGGGCATCCCTTTCTGAACCGGAACAGGGCATCTGCAGGCTCCGGAAAAGCCGGAATCACCGGTACTGGGCCTGATGCATTTCGTAATAGAATCCTTTCTGCCGCATCAGTTCACTGTGGGTTCCCCGTTCCACCACATTTCCGTCCCGCACCACCAGGATGCAGTCGGCATTTCTGATGGTGGAAAGCCGGTGGGCCACCACAAAGCAGGTTTTGTCAGCCATCAGATTCCGCATGGCAGCCTGGATCTGGTGCTCCGTCCGGGTATCCACATTGGAGGTGGCCTCATCCAGAATCAGCATGGGAGAATGCATGAGCAGTGCCCTGGCAATGGTCAGAAGCTGCTTCTGTCCTTTGGAGATATTGGTTCCGTCATCGATCAGCAGGGTATCATATCCCTGGGGAAGACTTTCAATATAGGTATGAATCCGTGCGGCCTTGGCAGCGGCAATGACTTCTTCTCTGGTGGCATCCGGGCGTCCGTAGGCGATATTCTCGTATATGGTCCCGTAAAAGAGCCAGGTGTCCTGAAGAACCATGGAATAGGCCAGACGCAGGCTTTTCCGCGTAATGGATGAGACATTTCTGCCGTCTACCCGGATGGTTCCGCTGTCGATATCATAAAAACGCATCAGCAGGTTGATAAAGGTGGTCTTCCCGGCACCGGTGGGTCCCACAATGGCGATCAGGCTGCCTTTGGGGGCGTTCATGCTGAAATCTTTCAGGATCACCCGGTCACGGCTGTAACCGAAATTCACATGTTCCAGCGACACGTTTCCTTCCACATGGGTCATCTCCTCGGCGTCCGGAAGGTCTGCCGGTTCCGGACTTTCATCCAGAATCCGGAATACCCTTTCTGCCGCGGCCAGAGAAGACTGGAGTTCTCCGTAGATTTCCGCGATTTCCCGGATAGGTCCGGTGAATTTCCTGGAATAGAGGACGAAAGAGGAAATTCCGCCGATGTCAATTTCTTTTTTCAGATACAGAATGGCTCCGAATATGGAAATCAGGGCCAGAGCCAGGTTGTTGATGGCATTGGTCCCAGGGCCGATGATGGTGGCATAATAGTCGGTTTCATAATAACGGTCCACCAGCTTTTTGTTCTGGACGGACATTTCCCCGATGACCCGTTCCTCCTGGGTATAGGCTCTCAGGGTTTTCTGTCCGGAGATCATTTCCTCCACGTATCCGTTGAGCTCGCCGGCGGCCCGGGATCTGGCCCGGAACATGGGCTGCACCATTCTGGTCAGGTATGCGGCCAGAACCAGAGCCAGCGGAATTGTGACGGTAAAGATCAGCACGAGCCTGGGGCTGATCCGCAGCATCATGATCAGGGAGCCTGCAATGGTGACGGTACTGGACAGGACCTGGACCACATCGTTGGAAAGAGAGGCGTTGATGGTATCAATGTCATAGGAGATCCGGCTCAGAATATCTCCGGTGGTATTCCGGTCAAAATAGCTGACCGGAAGTGTGGCCAGATGGTTGAACACATCTCTCCGGAGGGTGTATACGATCTTTCTGGAAAGAGTGATCATGGATACGTTGACCACATAGCTCATCAGAGAGCTGGCAGCATAGAAAAACAGCATCAGGATGCAGTAGCGGAAAATCAGCGGCATGTTCATGTTTCCGTCAGCGCCGTCGCTGATGAGATTGATGGCCTGCCCGGAAAGCCTGGGGCCGGCCAGGGCCAGAACATTGGACAAAAAGGACAGCAGCAGCACCGAGAAGAAGCGGGTCTTATGCTGCATCAGGTATCCGGCAATACGGATCAGGGTTCCTTTCCGTTTCATGCTGCGTCACCTCCCATCTGAATCTCACTGATTTCACGGTAGGCGGGACAGGATTTCATCAGCTCTTCATGGGTTCCGAGGCCCAGGGGAAGACCGTCTTCCAGCACCAGGATCTGGTCGCAATGCATAATGGAGCTGATCCTCTGGGCAATGATGATGGTGGTGGTGCCGGAGAAAGATGCCGCCAGATCCGTCCGGAACCGGGCATCTGTCTTGTAATCCAGAGCACTGGAAGAATCATCCAGAATCAGGAATTCAGGCCGTCCGGCCAGAGCCCTGGCAATCAGGACCCGCTGCTTCTGTCCGCCGCTCAGATTGGCACCTTTGGCAGCCACATCCAGCCCGTATCCCCCGGCTTCGGCAATGAAATCCGCAGCCTGAGCGATCCGGACGGCTTCGTCAATGGCTTCCTGTTCCAGACGCCGTCCCATATCGATATTCTGAAGAAGGCTTTCCCGGAACAGCACGTCATTCTGGAAGACAACGCCGAATTTTTCTCGGAGTTCCTTAAGGGGGAAGGTGCGGATATCACGCCCGCTGATGCGGATCTGTCCTTCGTCGGTGTCATAGAACCGCAGCAGCAGCTGTGCCAGGGTGCTTTTTCCGGCACCGGTGGGACCGATGATGCCCAGGGACTGCCCTGGCTTCAGGGAAAAACTGATGTCGTCCAGGTTTTTGACACGTTTGTTATAGGAAAAGCTCACATGGTCAAATTCCAGATGAAATTCCGGGTTTCCATCGGGTTCCGGTTCATTTTCTGAGCAGACTTCCATATCCGGAGGAGTTGTCATGACTTCTTCGATTCTTCCGGCGCTGGCCACGGCTTTGGAATACATGGTGATCAGACGGGAAACGGACATGACCGCATTGAGAATAATGGTAAAATAGGTAAGAAAAGCCACAATGGCACCGGGCTTCATATGACCGGAGGATACACGGAACGCGCCGGCGGCCACCACAAGCACAAGCCCCGTATTCAGAAGAAGATTGATGATGGGGCTGGTGGTGGCCATGGTGACATTGGCTCTGGTTTCATCGGCATTCAGCTGGGAATTGACCCGGTCAAAACGCCGGATTTCATGGTCTGTGCGGCTCAGGGCCTTGATGACCCGGATACCTGTGGCGTTTTCACGGACCACCCGGATCATGTTGTCTGCAGAGACCTGCGCTTTGGTAAACATGGGCACGCTTTTTCTGCTGACATAGATCACAACGACGGACATGAAAGGAATCAGCATACAGAGAATTCCGGAAAGGACCGGGTCGATGATCATGGTGACCACGATGCCGCCCACCAGAAGAATCGGCGCGCGGACTCCCATACGCTGCACCATGTTCAGCATTCTGTGGAGGTTGTAGGTATCCGTGGTCATTCTGGTCACCAGGGACGGAATTGTGAAACGGTCCACCTGGGAACTGGAAAGATAGGATATTTTATGAAAAAGATCATACCTCAGGGCTTCGATGGTATCCCTGGACACGGCGGCAGCCACCCGGTTGGCCCAGATGTTGCAGAGAAAAACCAGGGCGGCACAGACAATCATGGCAAGCCCCCAGAGCACCACCAGGGAAATATCGTTTTTGGGAGTTACTTCATCGATGATGTAAGACAGGATGTAGGGAATCAGAAGGTCGACAATGGTGCCGGAAAATTTGATCAGGAAACCGAAAGCCATGGTAGGCACATGCGGTTTCAGATACCCTGCAAAAAATTTCATGGCTGGCCTTCCTCCTGTGATTTTTTTATAAGTCTGGCCTTTTCAACCATTTCCTCCAGAAGACGGGTGAAAAGTTCCAGCTGATCTTCGGGAATGTCTTCCGTAAGACGGTCAAAAAATTCTTCGGAAAAGCTGCGGCTCATCAGGTGAATCTCCCTGGCCGCCGGCAGGGCGGTGACTTTCTTGGATCTGGCGTCATGTTCATCTTCCCTGCGGACCAGATATCCCATTTTTTCCAGTTTCTGAAGGATTCGGGATACCATGGCCTTATCGACATTCATATCTTCCGCCAGATGGCGCTGGCTGACTTCACCGTGAAAGCCCACATGGCGGAGAACCTGAAGTTCGGAAGGCGTCAGCTCCGGATGTTCCATGCGGGCCATGGAATACTTCTGGGCCAGCCGGTACAGTCTCCGGATGCTTCGGCTGATGGATGCGGAATGTTCCATAACGGAAAACCCCCTTTTCTGTTTTCATACGGAAAATTGTTGATATATCAATTATATAAAAGGAAAGTTGATATGTCAACAAAAAGACAGGCCTGAAAGAAATCCGGAAAGCATGGGACTTCATTGACTTTTCAGGGATATCGCTATATACTTACCCATGAAAATCACAAAAGAAGCTAGGGGTGCGATGACGCTGAGAATGGCACAGGCCAGAACCCTCATCACTTGAACCGGGTAATACCGGCGTAAGGAAGCAAGAGACCGGACAGATTCCGGCAGTTCAGCAGGACACCCCTCCTTCGTAATGTGCAAGGAGGTTTTTTTATGTTTCAGTTTCTGGTAACAGAGGACGGCGGTCTTACAGGCGCCGGCTACGGCGTATCCGTTCTGGCAGGCATCCTGTTCCTGCTGGCAGCGGCATTTCTGGCGGGACAGGGAAAAAGAAAAAGCGGCCGCGGCATGTCCGCAAGAGAGCTGACTTACTGTGCGGCAGCCATTGCCCTGGCGTTTCTGACATCTTATATCCGTGTCGTGAAAATGCCGTGGGGAGGTTCCGTGACTCTCTGCAGCATGCTGTTTATCTGTCTTGTGGGCTACTGGTACGGGGTGAAGGCCGGAGTCATGACAGGGCTTGCATACGGCATTCTTCAGTTCCTTCAGGAACCGTATGTGCTTTCGGGATTTCAGGTCTGCTGTGATTACGTGCTGGCGTTTGCGGCACTGGGACTTTCCGGACTGTTCATGAATTCCAGAGGCGGCCTGGTCAAGGGATATCTCCTGGGGGCTTTCATGCGCGGTGTGTTTCATGCACTCGGAGGATACCTTTACTGGATGGACTATATGCCGGATAATTTCCCGCAGCAGCTGACAGCAGTCTATCCGATCCTGTACAATTATGCGTATATCGGCCTGGAAGCACTGGCAACGGTGATCATCCTTCAGATTCCGGCGGTAAAGAAGGCCATGGAACAGGTCCGCCGCGCAGCCAGAGGATAGAAAAAGCTGCCTGCAGGCGGCCGGACAGCGCCGGAGGCGGTCAGGAAACTATTGACAGCCGGGGAGCGATATTGTAAAATTAAAAGCGATATCCTGCGGAAGATCCCTGCAGGATCACGCATTTCCGGCCGGACGGCCGGAAAAATTTATAATGAAATAGGAGTTGGTTTTTTTGGATTCAGGGCAAGCCCTACAGATACTTATTGTAATCGGGCTACTGGCATTGTCCGCATTTTTTTCTTCGTCTGAGACAGCCATGATCACGGTAAACAAGATCCGTGTCAGAAATCTGGCGGAAGCCGGACTCAGCAGTGCGGTCGTTTTATCAAAGATACTCGATAACCAGCCAAAGATGCTGAGCGCGATACTGATTGGCAACAACATCGTCAATCTTTCGGCATCTTCGCTTATGACGGTCATTGTGACCCGGGCGTTTGGCGATAAGTATGTGGGAATAGCCACAGGAGTGCTGACGCTTCTGGTGCTTCTGTTCGGAGAAATTACCCCGAAGACAACAGCCACTCTGTACGCGGAATCCATTGCGCTGCGGTTCGCGAAGCCGATTTATGCCATCATGCAGGTACTGACTCCGGTGATTTTCATTGTGAATCAGATGTCCATGGTGGTGCTGAAGATTCTTCATATTGATCCCAACAAAAAGCAGGATGCCATTACCGAGGATGAACTGAGGACCATTGTGGAAGTCAGCCATGAAGAGGGCGTCATCGAGTCGGATGAGAAGAAGATGATCTATAATGTGTTCGACTTTGGTGATTCGGTGGCCAAAGATATTATGGTCCCCAGGATCGACATGACATTTGTGGATGTCAATTCCACATACGAAGAGGTCATTGAGGTATTCCGTCAGGAAAAGTATACCCGGTATCCGGTGTTTGAAGAAACCACGGACAATGTGATCGGCATCATCAATATTAAAGACCTGCTTCTGGCGAAACCCGGACAGAAATTCTGTCTCCGGGATTATCTGCGGGAACCGCTGTATACCTACGAGTTTAAAAAGACCACGGAGCTCATGGTGGAACTGAGAAAGACACAGAATAATATTGCCATTGTTCTGGATGAATACGGTGCCACCGCCGGACTGATCACTCTGGAGGATATGCTGGAGGAGATCGTCGGTGAAATCCGGGATGAATACGATGAAGATGAAGAGGATCTCATCTGCAAGGCAGGACCGGATGAGTACATTGTGGAGGCGTCCACCAAGCTGGATGATCTCAATGACCAGCTGGGCCTGAATCTTAAGTCGGAGGATTACGACTCCATAGGAGGTTTTGTGATCGGCCTTCTGGATCATCTGCCTGAAACAGGCGAAGAGGTTACTTATGAAAATCTTCGCTTTGTGGTGGAAAAAATGGACAGAAACCGGATCGATAAGATCCATATTTATCTTCTCAGCAAAGAAAATGCTAAAGATGAGGAAAATTAAGATTATCTCTTGACTTTTTTTCTCAAACATTTTATATTTTAAACAACCAAAAAGGGAGTAGTTGAAATGTACCGTCAACAATCGCGGCTTTGACGCCTGGCGGTGCATACCGGACTCGGTAACGAGACTTTTTGCGGACAGCGGCAGCTGTCTGCAGAAAGTCTTTTTTGTTACAGGAAAAACGCCGTGTGCCTTCCTGTGCAGACTTCCGCAGGTCGGATACAGCGTGTCTGCTCCCGAAATCATAAGGAGGAAAATCAGTATGGAATTTCTTTGGAGCGGTCTTCTGTCCATCACATGGCAGCAGATCGTAATGTACGTGGTAGGCGTCATTCTGATCTACCTTGCAATTGAAAAAGACTATGAGCCGTCCCTGCTTCTGCCCATGGGATTCGGTGCGATTCTGGTCAATATACCGGCCAGCGGAGCCCTGAACCAGATGATGGAAGGTGTGGGAGAAACACATGGTATCGTTCAGTGGCTGTTTGAAACAGGAATCGAGGCATCCGAGGCATTTCCGCTTCTTCTGTTCATCGGTATCGGCGCCATGATCGATTTCGGACCGCTGCTGTCCAACCCCAAAATGTTCCTGTTCGGTGCCGCTGCCCAGTTCGGTATTTTCTTTACCATTGTACTGGCTGCAGTGCTGGGATTTGATCTTAAGGATGCCGCATCCATCGGTATCATCGGTGCGGCTGACGGCCCCACTTCCATTCTGGTGTCCCAGGTTCTGAAGTCCAACTATATCGGAGCCATTGCGGTGGCAGCTTATTCGTATATGGCACTGGTGCCGATCATTCAGCCGGCAGTGATCAAAGCTGTTACCACCAAGAAAGAACGTATGATCCAGATGCCCTATCAGCCCGGAAATGTAAGCCGCTTTACAAGGATTGCATTCCCGATTCTGGTTACGTTTATTGCAGGTCTGGTGGCTCCGGCTTCTGTATCTCTGGTGGGATTCCTGATGTTCGGCAACCTGATCCGTGAATGCGGTGCGCTGACGAGCCTTTCTGAAACGGCTCAGCACTCTCTGGCAAACCTGATCACTCTGCTTCTGGGAATTACCATCTCCTTCTCCATGAGAGCAGAGCAGTTCGTAACTCCTCAGACCCTTATGATCATGGCTCTGGGACTGTTTGCATTCGTATTTGATACCGTAGGCGGCGTTATGTTCGCCAAGGTCCTGAACCTGTTTTCCAAAACAAAGATCAACCCCATGATCGGTGCTGCAGGTATTTCTGCGTTCCCCATGTCAGCACGTGTGGTTGAAAAAATGGGAATTGCCGAAGACCGTACCAACCATCTGCTGATGCACGCCATCGGTGCCAATGTTTCCGGACAGGTGGCTTCTGCCGTAGCCGGCGGTATTGTACTGGGATTCTTTATGTAGGAGGGGAAACGTATGAACGCAAATGTATTGATGGCCCTCGGAATGATGTGGAAGGGCATGGTCGGAATTTTTGTTGTTATTGCAATTCTTGCACTGGTGGTATACCTGCTTTCCAAAACAGGTAGTCATAAATAAAAGAAGACTGTAAGTGTGGAAAAAGAGGGTACCCCTCAAGTCACGGAATGACTTTTGGGGTGCCCTCTTTTTCATGAATTGGAAGTCTTGCAGATTGTGCAGATGATACAAAAATTTACTGCTCTGAAGTGAATATTCTGAAGCACTGACAGACAGAGAAAAGAATATGGGAGCCATAAAAAGAGGGATGCACAGAGAAGCGGCCGGCCGGCCGCCTCAGCTGAGCATCCCTCCTGCCATTCCGCTCAGGGCGCACATGCCGAGAACGGTGCCGATCTGCACCGGCGTATCCGTGATTCCGCCGTTCTGGAGCCAGGACATGAGAAACAGGGCTGCAAAATACAGGAGACCGGTGAGAAGTCCCCACAGAAAACGCCGGCTTTTCATGACCTTTCCTGCAAGGATTCCTCCGATGAGGCAGGAAAGAACGTAGATGGCATTGATGCCGAGGCTGATCTGGGTTTCCGGAAGACGGAATCTGTAAAGCGCCAGGGCAAGGCAGAGCATCAGGATACCGGAAATCACGTAAGTGATCAGCAGGGTTTTTATGAGGAGCCAGGGTTTGGAATTCGCCATAAAATCTCCTTTCCGCAGGGAATTTCAACTGCTTTCTGCTCCAGTATATTCGGGAAACCGCCGGATTATCCCTATTGCATAATGAGAATTACTATGGTATAATCGGTTCACGAGTTTGAAAAAAGCAGGCGTACTATGCCCTGAGAAAGCGGGGCTGCCTGCCTGGATAGAAAAAGGAACAGGAGGATTCAGAAATGAAACACGTAAAGACATTAAGCTCCAGCACACTGAAGAACAGCATGAAGAAAGGCGGCTGCGGCGAGTGCCAGACATCCTGCCAGTCTGCATGCAAGACATCCTGCACAGTAGGAAACCAGAGCTGCGAGAACAGCAACCGCTAGTGGCGGCCCCGGAAAGAAAAGAGAGACTTCAGATAGACCCCTACGGTCATTATGATTGTAGGGGCTATTGTTGGTATAAGGGATTCTGTGTCCCCGGACAGGGGAATGCCCCGGCGGCCGTGTGAGGGAGTCCGGCGCGCCGGGCTCTTTTCTTTCAGGGAAAATGCCGGCGGATACGGAGAAAGATAGGAGAATCGATTTGATACACCAGTATATAAACAATGGCTACCATATAATTCTGGACGTCAACAGCGGTTCTGTCCATGTGGCAGATGCACTTCTTTATGATGTGGTGGAAGTGCTTTCAGAGCATGTGCAGGACATGGAGACACCCAGGAAACTTACAGACGGGGAGTGTCAGTGTGTGATGTCCGCCCTTGACGGCAGATACCGGAAAGAGGAACTTCAGGATGCCCTGTCAGACGTACAGGAACTGATCAATGCGGAAGAACTGTTCACTGCGGATATTTATCAGAATTATGTGGTGGATTTTAAAAAGAGACAGACAGTGGTAAAGGCTCTGTGCCTGCATATCGCCCATGACTGCAACCTGGCCTGCCGGTACTGCTTTGCGGAAGAAGGGGAGTACCATGGACGCAGGGCTCTGATGAGTTTTGAAGTGGGAAAGAAGGCTCTGGACTTCCTGATTGCCAATTCCGGCAGCCGGAGAAATCTGGAAGTGGACTTTTTCGGCGGAGAGCCGCTGATGAACTGGAACGTGGTAAAGCAGCTTGTGGAATACGGGCGTTCCAGAGAAGAGGAATGTAATAAGAAGTTTCGCTTTACGCTGACAACCAACGGAGTTCTTTTGAATGACGAAATCATGGAATTCTGCAACAGAGAAATGAGCAACGTGGTCCTGAGTCTGGACGGACGGAAGGAAGTCAATGACCGGATGCGTCCATTCCGCAACGGAACGGGAAGCTACGATCTGATTGTACCGAAGTTTCAGAAGTTTGCCGCATCCCGCGGAGACAGGGATTATTTTGTGAGAGGAACATTCACAAGACATAATCTGGACTTTGGAAAGGATGTGCTTCATTTTGCGGATTTGGGCTTTGAAAAGCTCTCCGTTGAACCGGTGGTGGCACCTCCGGAAGCAGAGTATGCCATCCGTGAGGAGGATCTTCCTGAAATTCTTGCGGAATATGACCGTCTGGCGGCAGAATTTGTGAAACGGCAGCGGGAAGGACGCGGATTCAAGTTCTTCCACTTTATGATTGATCTGAACCAGGGACCGTGTGTGGCGAAACGTCTGTCAGGATGCGGATCCGGTACGGAATATCTGGCCGTGACACCCTGGGGTGATTTTTATCCCTGCCATCAGTTTGTGGGCATGGAACAGTTCCTTCTGGGAAATGTGGATGACGGGATCACCAATACCAGAGTCCGCGATGAGTTCAAGCTCTGCAATGTGTATGCCAAGGAAAAATGCAGGAACTGTTTTGCCAGATTCTACTGCAGCGGAGGATGCGCGGCAAACTCCTACAATTTCCATGGTTCCATTACGGATGCCTATGATATCGGATGCGAAATGCAGAAAAAGCGGATTGAATGTGCGATTATGATCAAAGCCGCCCTGGCCGATGAAGAGGCAGGGGCGTCTGAATAAATTAATTTAATGGTTAAGGAGAAAAGATCATGGAGAGCAACAAAGGAAAGGGCCTTATAGGGCTCATCTGTCTTCTGGCTGTTGTGGGCCTCTTCGGATATTTCGGTTATGACACTCTGATGAAGAGCAGGCTCGTGACCGACGAAAACGGAATCACGTCCCAGGAAGGCGGAATCAAGCTGGGACTTGACCTGGCAGGCGGTGTCAGCATCACTTATCAGGCCAAGGAAGAAAATCCCAGTGCGGAAGACATGTCAGATACCCGGTACAAACTTCAGCAGAGGGTGCAGAATTACAGCACTGAGGCAGAGGTTTACCAGGAAGGCAGCAACAGGATCAACATTGACATTCCCGGTGTGTCGGATGCCAATGCAATTCTGGAAGAGCTTGGAAAACCCGGTTCTCTTCAGTTCCTGGATGAGAATCAGAACGTGGTTCTGGAAGGAACCGATGTGGCCACCGCCAAAGCAGCGATCTACAAGGATCAGCAGACCGGTGAGCAGAAGTATGAAGTGGCTCTGACCTTTACGGATGAGGGAACTCAGAAGTTTGCAGAGGCCACGGCAGCCAATGTGGGAAAACAGATCGCCATTGTATATGACGGCGTGATCTATTCCAATCCGGTGGTGCAGCAGGCCATTACCGGCGGACAGGCATCCATTACGGGAATGGCATCCTATGAAGACGCGGAGCAGCTGGCCTCCACGATCCGTATCGGATCTCTTTCCCTGGAACTGGAAGAAATCCGTTCCAACGTGGTAGGAGCCAAGCTGGGTCAGGAAGCTATTTCCACCAGCCTGAAGGCAGGCGTCATCGGTTTCGGCATCGTCTGCGTATTCATGATTGCAGTATATCTGATCCCGGGTCTTGCGGCGTCCATAGCCCTCTGTCTGTATGTGGCCCTTATGATCATCCTGCTGGCGGCATTTGAAGTGACGCTGACGCTTCCCGGTATTGCGGGCATCATTCTTTCCATCGGTATGGCGGTGGATGCCAACGTCATTATCTTTACGCGTATCAAGGAAGAGATCGGAAACGGAAAGACCGTGAAATCCGCCATCAAAACAGGATTTTCCAAGGCCCTTTCCGCCATTATCGATGGAAACGTAACGACACTGATCGCAGCTGCAGTGCTTTACTGGAGAGGCTCCGGTACGGTAAAGGGATTTGCAACGACCCTTGCCATCGGTATCATTCTTTCCATGTTTACAGCACTGTTCATCACCAAGTTTATTCTGAACTGTTTCTTTGCTCTTGGATGCCAGAGCCCGAAACTTTACGGCATCAAGAAAGATGGAAAAACCATCAATTTCCTTGGAAAGAAAGCCATCTGCTTTGCCATTTCCGGCGTGCTGATCATCGGCGGATTTGTGGGAATGGGACTGAACAAAGGTTCCATCGGCGGAGCCTTCAACTATGGTCTGGACTTTAAGGGCGGTACTTCCACAAGCGTAACCTTTAATGAGGATATGTCCCTGGAAAGAATTTCCAGCGAAGTGGTACCGGTGGTTGAAGGCATCACAAAAGATGCCGATGTGCAGACGCAGAAGGTGGCAGGAACCAATGAGGTGATCATCAAGACCAGAACCCTGAGCGTGGAAGAACGTCAGGCTCTGGATGAAGCCCTTGTGGAAAACTTCGGCGTGGATGAGACAAAGATCACTGCAGAGAGCATTTCCGGCGCAGTCAGCAGTGAAATGAGGTCCGACGCAGTTGTGGCAACGGCCATTGCAACCGTATTCATGCTGCTTTATATCTGGGTACGGTTCAAGAATATCCGGTTTGCCGCCAGTGCGGTTCTTGCACTGGTTCATGACGTGCTGGTGGTGCTGGCATGTTATGCTCTGGCAAAATGGCCCGTGGGCTCCACAGCCATTGCCTGCCTGTTAACCATTGTGGGATATTCCATCAACGCCACCATCGTGATCTTTGACAGAATCCGTGAGAACCTGCGGCTGAAGGGACCGAGAGCGGATCTGGCAGAAGTGGTGAACCTGAGTATCACACAGACCTTTACAAGAAGCATCAATACATCCCTGACCACATTTGTCATGGTTCTGGTGCTGTTTATCATGGGAGTTTCTTCCATCCGTGAATTTGCGCTTCCCCTTATGGCCGGTATCATCTGCGGAACCTATTCTTCCGTATGTCTCACAGGAGCCATGTGGTATCTGATGAGCGTGCGGCATTCCAAAAAAGTCGCAGCCAGAGAGCAGGAAGAAAAGAAAGAGGAACAGGCAAGAAAAGCTGCAAAGAGATCTGACGGGAAGAACGGACAGGAATAAGAATGAAATATCAGATTCTGACAAAGGACGGACGTGCCAAAAGGGCCGTGATGGAAACGGTCCACGGCACGATCCAGACACCTGTTTTTATGAATGTGGGCACGGTGGCGGCCATTAAAGGCGCCGTTTCCACCGATGACCTCCGGGAGATCGGGACTCAGGTGGAACTTTCCAATACCTACCATCTCCATGTAAGGACCGGCGATACGGTCATAAAAGAACTGGGAGGCCTTCACAGGTTTATGAACTGGGACCGTCCCATTCTGACGGATTCCGGGGGCTTTCAGGTATTTTCCCTGGCGGGCCTGCGGAAGATAAAAGAAGAGGGAGTATATTTTAATTCCCATATTGACGGCCATAAGATTTTCATGGGGCCGGAGGAGAGCATGCAGATTCAGTCGAACCTGGGATCTACCATCGCCATGGCTTTTGATGAATGCGCTCCGCATCCCTGTACCAGGGAATATATGGAAAATTCCGTGGCAAGAACCACCCGGTGGCTGGGGCGGTGCAAGGATGAAATGGCACGGCTCAACAGCCTTCCCGATACGGTAAACCGGGAACAGCTGCTGTTCGGCATCAATCAGGGGGGAACCTTTGAGGACATCCGGATTGCACATGCGGATGCCATTTCCGCCATGGACTGTGACGGTTATGCCCTGGGCGGACTTGCAGTGGGGGAAAGCCATGAGGAAATGTACCGGATCCTGGATGTGACGGTACCGCATCTGCCGGAAAACAAACCCACATATCTGATGGGAGTGGGAACGCCGGCCAATATCCTGGAATCTGTGGACCGGGGCGTGGACTTCTTTGACTGTGTGTATCCCACCAGGAACGGACGTCACGGACATGTATATACGAACCATGGAAAACTGAATCTGTTCAATGCGCAGTATGAAAAAGACATGCGGCCCATTGAAGAGGGCTGCGGATGCCCGGCCTGCCGTTCCTACAGCAGAGCTTATATCCGCCATCTCCTGAAGGCAAAGGAAATGCTTGGCATGCGCCTTTGCGTGCTTCATAATCTGTATTTCTACAATACGATGATGACAGAGATTCGGGAGGCCATTGAAAACCATTGCTACGCCGCCTACAAAGAGAAAAAACTGGCCGGCGTGCTTGGACATAATAAAGAATAAGCAGTAAGGAAAGAGAGGTGTTACGATGAACAGCCCGGCATTTTGGATTGGATATGTTCTTCTGATCGTTGCGTTCATGTATTTCATCGCAATCAGACCGCAGCAGAAGGAAAAGAAAAAAATGCAGGAACTGATGGCCAGTATTGCAATCGGCGACAGTGTTCTGACTTCCAGCGGCTTTTACGGTGTAATTATCGATATTACAGACGATACCGTTATCGTGGAATTTGGAAACAACAAGAACTGCCGGATCCCCATGCAGAAGCAGGCGATCGTTCAGGTGGAAAAACCGGAGGCATAAAATTCCGGACAGAAGACGGAAACTTTTCATGGAACGCAGAAAATCTGCGGCCTGGAAGTTTCCGTCTTTTTATAATGCAGGAAGCTTCATTCGCTGTATAATAAAATGCCTGGCCCGGAGCATACTGGGCGGAAAAGGAAATGCTGCTGAAGCGGAGGCCGAAGGCAGAGAATTCTGCAGAGCAGTTTTTTTATGTGGAACCGCTAAAAGATGCGGCATACCGCCGGCGCAGATGGGAAGAAACAGGGGCAAAACCGCAGAAAACAGGGGGATTGTGCAGATTTGACATATAATATTCAGTTAGTCTTGACAAAAATAGGCATAATAGCCTATAATGTAGAGGAAATTCAGATAGAGCTATCATACAGCACGGGAACGAACCGTGTTTTCATTTGACTTATTTAGTTATTCGTATAACCAACTCTCACCTCATGGGAAACCAAACTGCCGGAGTCTGTTTTTTCCGGGATTCCGGCGTTGGCAACCTAAAAACGGGTGGTATCGCCATGGAGAAGCAGACATTCAAAGTCCTTTTCCCTGGCAGGAAGATCTTTCACAAGAGAAAACATCAGTTCCGCTGCATAGTATCCCATATCAAACAGAGGGATATGAAGCGAGGATATCTGCGGATATACATTCATCAGAAACGGAGAGGACGCAAGGCAGATATGCTTGATCTTCTGGGGAACCTGGAAATCCCTGCGAAGAATACATTTCTGCATCAGAAGACCGAATCTCTGATTGGGCGTCAGCGCAATGTCAAAGGAATGCGTTTCCAGATAACGGCTGACCGGCACCGTGATTTCCGAATCGGGACCATCGGTTGTGGTGCTGCAGACGATTCGTTCGAAGTCACATTCAGGATAGAATTCATCCAGTGCCTTGATGATGAGATCATATTTATTGTGAGGCGTTTTTCCGTTGATGGTTCTGGTAAAATAGCGGATGCGCCTGAGATTGTAGGTGCGGCAGAAACAGATACAGGCATTGATGACATGCTCAAAGGCCTTTTTGGGAGACATGCCTGGTCCGATCACTCCGTTTTCGCTGATGATCACATAGGGAATTCTGTTTTTTTCCAGGACGGTGGTGTCAACCGGCTGATTGTCAAAGGCGATGAAAATAACGCCGCAGATAATATTGGAATAGTAATACCGGAGTATTTCAGAATTTTCCGGATCCCGGCTGTCGCTTAACAGTGTCAGGGTATAGCCGATTTCATCCAGATGTTTTTTGATTCCTTTCAGAGCCGTGCCGAATCCGGAATTTTCGTAGTTGTTTCCGGGGAGCAGCCCCACAGACGTACAGTCCTGCTGCCGGATGCTGCGGGCGGAAACATTGGGAAAGTAGTTGAGCCGCCTGGCCGTATCCAGAATCTCCTGCCTTTTTGCCTCGCTGATGCGTTTTCCGGCGGTATTGTTGATAACATAGGAAACCGTGGCCTGTGAAACATGGCAGGCGTCAGCGATATCCTTGGCGGTGACGGTGCGTTTCTTTTCCATAAGCAGTACCCTTCCATAATCGATCAGAATAAATTCCGTGCGGCACCGGGCCGCAGGGAAAACAACATTATTGTAGCAGATAGATGGTTAAATAGCAATGGTTAATCGTATAACTTGCAATTAAAGAAAAGAGCAGGTTCTGGGCTGCGGTTGACCATGGCGCAATATAAAAAGGAGAGGTTATGATGAAAAAGAGATTATTGGCAGCAGTCATGGCGGCAGTCATGGGACTGACTCTGACGGGATGCGGAGGCAGCGGACAGAGTACAGGGGGAGATGCGGTTCAGGCAGAGACGGAAGACGGTGTAGAGAGAAAAGAGTACACAGTGGTCTACTCTGCGGAACTGGCGCACATCAATTATCTGAAGTCGTCCCTCAGCACCTGCACCAGGTTCACCGAAAATATTGTGGATGCCCTGGTGGATTTTGACAGGTACGGCGTGACCATTCCGTCTCTGGCAGAAAGCTGGGAGGTTTCCGATGACCAGCTGACCTACACCTTTCATCTGCGGGAAGGAGTCAACTGGTATACGTGCGACGGAGAGGAATATGCACCGGTGACGGCTCAGGATTTTGTGGATGCGGCCAGATGGCTTCTGAATCCGGACAACGCGTCCACCACTTCCAATATTTTCTATAACGTAATAAAAAATGCAGAAGAGTATTACAACGGGGAGATTACGGATTTTGACCAGGTGGGAATCCATGCCGTGGATGAGCATACGGTTGAGTATACGCTGTACCGGCCCACGCCCTATTTCCTCACGATGACGGCCTACTCCTGCTTCCTTCCGGCCAACGGAAAATTCCTGGAGGAGTGCGGAGATGCGTTCGGAACCAGCGCAGAGACCATGCTTTCCTGCGGTGCCTATATTCTGACCACATTTGAACCGGAAAGCCGCAGGGTTCTGGAAATGAATGAGAATTACTGGGACAAAGACAATATCTTTATTTCCCGGATCAATTACAACTATAACAAAGAGGCCAAAACGCTGGCGCCTGAGCTGTTCCTGCGGGGAGAAGTGACAGAGGCGGATATTCCCGCAGAGATTCTGGACGAATGGATGGAAGACGAAGAGCGGAAGAACATGATGATCATGAAGCCGTCCAGCACCAGCAGCAACTTCCTGGGCTTCAATTTCGAGCCGCTTTATGATGAGGAATACGGTCCGGAAAACTGGAAAAAAGCGGTCAACAATGAAAACTTCAGAAAATCCATTTATTACGCTCTGGACCGGGAAGCAGCGGTGATGACCAGCTATCCTTATGAATACAAGGACCAGATGCTGAACACCATTACGGTGAAAAACTTTGTCAATGTGAACGGCGTGGATTATACAGAGCTGGAACCGCTGAAGGAAATTACCGAAACGGATCAGTTCCAGCCGGATGCGGCTCTGGAATACAAGGAAAAGGCCATGGAAGAACTCTCCGGCAGTGTGGAGTTCCCTGTGACCGTGGTGATGCCCTACAGTACAGGAAACCTTGCTCTGACCAACCGGGTACAGGTGGAAAAGCAGCAGCTGGAAAATCTGCTGGGAACCGATTATATCACCGTGGAGCTGGTTGCCTATCCGCCAACCAATTATCTGAAAGAATCCAGAAGTGCCGGGCAGTTTTCCCTGATGGAAATGGGATGGGGACCCGACTATACGGACCCGGCCGGCTATGTGGAAGTCATGACCCATGACACTTCCATCGGCACCAAATACAGCCGCCCGTATCTGGCAGAGGACCTGAAAGATGAAAACGGAAACAGCATTTATGAAAACATGGTCAACGAAGCCAGAAATGAGACAACGGATATCAACAGAAGATATGAGCTGTTCGCAGAAGCAGAGGGGTATCTGATCGAACATGCGCTGGTAATTCCCCTTTATGCATCCGGCGGCGGATACCGGGCCACTTATCTGGATCCGTTTTCCGGTCACTGCACACAGTTCGGCAGAAACCTGGACAAGTATAAGGGCGCCAGAGTGCTGGATAAGCCCATGAGCCAGGAAGAATATGCAGCTGCGGAGAAGCAGTATCTGGAAGAGCGCGAGGAAGCTCTGAAGAAAGCTGCATCACAGCAGTAAAAGAAAAGCAAGAGGGAAGGAAATGAAAAAGGAGGAATCACACATGAAAAAACAGATGGCGGCAATGCTGGCAGCATCCATGCTGGCGGTATCTCTTGCAGGATGTTCCGGAGGCAGTGAAAGCGGAACACAGACCGGTGAACAGAAGGAAATGACCGAATATTCCACTGTCTATACCGCGGAAATTGATACGCTCAATTATCTGAAAACCACCAACAGTGACAGTATCGCTCTGTTTTACAGCATTCTGGACGGTCTTGTGGAATTCGACCGGTTTGGGGAAATGATCCCCTGTATTGCCACAGACTGGGAGATTTCCGACGACGAACTGACCTATACATTCCATCTCAGGGATGACGTGAAGTGGTATGACTGGAAAGGCAGCGAGGTGCGTGCCGTCAAGGCTCAGGACTTTGTGGACGGAATCAAGTGGATCCTTACCAAGGACAACGCGGCCAGCACCAGTAAGACCGTGTATGATGTCATCAAAAATGCGGAGGCCTATTACAACGGTGAAATCACGGACTTTTCTCAGGTGGGAGTCCGGGCTGTGGATGACAGGACCGTAGAGTATACGCTGGAACAGCCCACACCCTATTTCCTGAAACAGCTTTCATTCCCCTGCTTCTTCCCGGTCAACGGAGAATTCCTGGCAGAACAGGGCGACATGTTCGGTGTGGACAAGGACTGCATGCTGTACTGCGGTGCCTATCTTCTTACCAGCTTTGAACCCCAGAGCGAGAGGGTCATGGAAGCCAACCCCAATTACTGGAACAAGGATATTATTTCCATCGGCAGACTCAACTATAAATACAATGCGGAATCCAATTCCATCGGAGCCGAGCTGTTCCTGAGGGGAGAAATCAATGATTTCGTGCTTCCAGGAAGCATTCTGGACGAATGGATGAATGATCCGGAAAAGAAAGAAATGATGCGTCCCAACAACCTGACCAACATGTCTTATTTCATCGGCTTCAACTTTGATCCCAATTATGGAGAAGAATATAAGCCGGAAGACTGGAAAACAGCGGTCAACAATGAAAACTTCAGAAAATCCCTGTTCCATGCCCTGGACCGGGAAGCAGCCATCATGACCGTTGAACCGTATGATCCCCAGAGCAAGCTTCTGAACACCTTTACAAGAAGAGAACTGGTACAGGCAGACGGCGTGGATTATACCATGATGGGAGGTCTGGCAGCCTATACCGAGGGCGATTCCTTTGATGCGGAAAAGGCAGTGGAATATAAGGAAAAAGCCATGGAAGAACTGGCAGGAAGCGTTACGTTCCCCATCCAGATCCTTCTTCCGTTCAGCACTTCAAAAGTGGATACAGCCAACCGGATGCAGGTAATCGAGCAGCAGATGGAAGGCGTTCTGGGCACGGACTACATTGATATCATTCTGGAATCTCATCCGTCCACAGGTTTCTCCAAGCAGGTAAGAAACCCCGGTGCATATTCCATGATGGAACTGGGATGGGGATCTGACTTTGCAGATCCGCTGGGAATGATGAATCCGGTTCATACGGCAGCTCTGGACGGCAGCTACATGAGAGTCAGCATGGCAGAAGATCTTCAGGATGAAAACGGAAACAATATCTTTGAGGCAGCTCTGGATGAAGCCAACAAGGAGACCAAGGATCTGAAGAAACGGTATGAAATGTTTGCCGAAGCAGAATGCATGCTTCTGGACCACGCGATTCTGATTCCGTTCTATACATCCGGCGGCGGATACCGTGCATCCTACCTGGATCCGTTCTCCGGCTATACCAGCCAGATGGGCAGAAACGGTGCCGTCAAATTAAAAGGCGCCGTAATTCTGGACAAACCCATGGGCATGTCTGAATATCCTGCAGCATTGGAACAGTATGAGAAAGACAGGGAAGAAAGGATGAAAGAATAAATGCTGAAATATTCCTGCAAACGAATTCTTCAGTCCATGGTCACTCTGGTGATCGTGGCGACAGTGGTATTCCTGCTGCTGCGCCTGATGCCGGAAGAGGGCTATTTCGCAGAAGGCTACGATAAAATGGACGAAGCACAGATAGAAGCGGCCCTGACGGACATGGGACTGCGGGATCCGCTTCCGGTACAGCTTAAAAATTTCTTTGTGGGTCTGCTTCATGGAGACCTGGGAGAATCCATTGTTTTCCGGCCGAAGGTTCCCATTACCAAGATTATCGGGCCGAAAATTCCGTATTCTCTGTATTTCGGACTTGCTTCCATTGTTATTTCCCTGTGCCTGGGACTCCCTCTGGGAGTCCTGATGGCCAGGTTCAAGGGGAAATTTGCGGACAATCTGGGCTCTGCCTATGTGGTTCTCATAAAGGCCGTGCCGGCCGCCGTATATTTTCTGTTTCTGCAGCTTTATGTATCAGACGCCCTGAAGATTCCCATGCTGTTTGACGAGAGAAAGCCGGTGAGCTGGATTCTTCCCGCCATCTGTATGTCCCTGGGCGGCATTGCCACCTACGCCATGTGGATGCGCCGGTATATGGTGGACGAACTCAATAAGGATTACATAAAGCTCGCAAGGGCCAAAGGACTCAAAAATTCACTGGTCATGTCCAGACATATCGTAAGAAACGCGTTTGTTCCCATGGCACAGCAGCTTCCCACACAGATCCTCATGACCATTTCCGGCTCCATCTATGTGGAATCCCTGTTTTCCATTCCGGGCATGGGAGGACTTCTGGTGTCGGCGATCCAGAGACAGGACAACACGCTGGTACAGGCTCTGGTACTGATCTATTCCTGCATCGGTATCCTGGGACTGTTCCTTGGCGACCTGATGATGGCTTTGTGTGACCCGCGTATCAAACTTGGTAAGAAAGGCGGTGGAAGATAATGGGAGCAATGAAGAAAATTCAGAATATTGAAGACAGCATGACAAAGATCACTCAGGACATGTTTGAATTTGCGGAGTATGACGAAGGCGCCGCAGAGCGCACCGGTTATTCCAATTACTCTTACTGGGCTTCCACCTGGAGGGTATTTACCAAAAACAAAGTTGCCATGTTCTTCCTGACGCTGCTGGCGGCTCTGATGCTTTTTACCTTTATTCAGCCGTACCTGCCGGCACAGAAAGATCCCATTGAAGTTTACATCAATGAAGAAACCGGCAAACAGGACAGGAACCAGCCGCCCAGCGGAGAATACTGGTTCGGAACCAATTCCATCGGTCAGGACCTCTGGGCCAGAATCTGGAGCGGTACCAGAACATCCCTGTTCATCGGCCTTGCGGTGGGACTGTGGGACGCCTTTATGGGAATTGTCATCGGTTCCCTCTGGGGCTATGTGAGGAAAATGGATGCGGTGTTTACGGAAGTCTATAATGTCATACACAATATACCCAGTTCCATTATCCTGATTCTGGCGTCTTACCTGTTAAGACCCAGTGTGGGAACCATTATTTTTGCCATGTGTCTGACCGGCTGGCTTCCCACTGCAAGATATATCCGCAATCAGATCGTTATCATCCGTGACAGGGAGTTCAACCTGGCTTCCCGGTGTCTGGGTACACCCACAGGCCGTGTGATCACCAGAAACCTGCTTCCGCAGGTGGTATCCGTTATCATGATGAGAGTGGCTCTGGCCATTCCGCTGGCCATCGGCCAGGAAGTGTTCCTGACCTATATCGGACTGGGACTTCCCATCAGTGTTCCGTCTCTGGGCAACCTGATCAACGAAGGACGTATTGTCATGATGAGCCCGTCCCTGAGATACCAGCTGATTTTCCCGTCCATTATTCTGTCCCTGATTACAATTTCTTTCTATGTAATGGGCAATTCCTTTGCAGACGCGGCAGATCCGCGCAACCATGTCTAGGAGGTGGCCGCAGATGTTTGACTATTCAAAAGCAGAAAAAATACTGGAAGCCAGAGATGTGGTTGTAAAATTCAATCTCCGGGGCAGAGTGCTGACAGCCATCCGGGGGATTTCCATGGAACTCTACAAAGGCGAGAGCCTTGCCATTGTGGGAGAATCCGGATCGGGAAAATCTGTGTTCACCAAGACGTTTATGGGACTTCTGGACCAGAACGGGTGGGTGGATTCCGGGTCCATCCTTTACAGCGGAGGGAAATACCGGGAAGACGGCATTGACCTGGTTCCGCTGAAAAAGGAAAAGGACTGGCTGAAGATCCGCGGCAAGGAGATTGCCATGGTCTTTCAGGATCCCATGACAAGTCTGAATCCGCTGAAGACCATAGGAAAACAGATTCAGGAGACCGTGGAGCTGCACCAGGGAATCCGGGGGGCAGAAGCCAGAAAGAAAACCATGGAAATTCTGGAAGATGTGGGCATCAGTGATCCGGAACGGCGCTACAGACAGTATCCCCATGAATTTTCCGGCGGTATGAGACAGAGGGTGGTCATTGCCATTGCCGTGGCCTGCAATCCGGAGATTCTGATCTGTGATGAGCCTACCACGGCCCTGGATGTGACCATTCAGGCTCAGATTCTGAAACTGCTCCATAATCTTCAGGAAAAATACAGCCTGACCATAATTTATATTACCCATGATCTGGGGGTAGTGGCCAACGTGGCCGACAGGATCGCCGTTATGTATGCCGGAGATATTGTAGAGGTGGGGCTGTGCGAGGAGATTTTTTACAATGCGAAACATCCCTACAGCTGGGCGCTGCTTTCTTCCCTGCCCCAGCTGGGAGTCAAGGGCGAACCTCTGTACTCCATCAAGGGAACGCCGCCCAACCTGTTCAATGAAATCAAGGGAGATGCCTTTGCACCCAGAAATCCAAGAGCGCTGAAAATCGATTATGAGATCAGACCGCCGTATTTTGAGGTAAGCCCGACCCATAAGGCAAGAACCTGGCTTCTGGATCCCAGGGCGCCGAAGGTGGAACCGCCGGCGCTGATTGCCAGAATGTTTGAAAAATGGAAGGAGGTGTCTCCGGATGCCTGAAAAGAAAAATAAAATTCTGGAAGTCAAGGACCTGAAGGTGGTTTTCGGTTCCGGGAAAAAGACATTTACTGCCATTGACGGCGTGAGCTTTGATATCTATGAAGGGGAAACCTTCGGCCTGGTGGGAGAATCCGGTTCCGGAAAAACCACCATAGGACGGGCCATTATCCGGATCAATGAAGCGGCCGGAGGAGAGATTCTCTATAAAGGTGAGCGGATCAGCGGAAAAATTTCTCCGGAAATGGACAGAAAAGTCATCGAAAATATTCAGATGATATTTCAGGATCCCATGGCATCGCTCAATGAAAGGGCCAAAGTGGATTATATCGTTTCCGAAGGCCTCTATAATCTGCATAAGTTCAAGAATGAAGAAGAAAGAAAACGGATCGTGGAACAGGCGCTGCTGGATGTGGGCCTTCTTCCGGAGTTTGCCAGCCGGTTCCCTCACGAGTTTTCCGGCGGCCAGCGGCAGAGGATCGGAATCGCGCGTGCTCTTGTGATGGAGCCCAAACTGGTGATTGCCGATGAGCCCATTTCCGCTCTGGACGTTTCCATCCGGGCCCAGGTGCTGAACCTGCTGTCCGATCTGCAGAAAAAGAAAGGGTTTACGTATCTGTTCATTGCCCATGACCTGTCCATTGTCAGGTTTATATCCGACCGGGTGGCAGTGATCCACAAGGGAAAAATTGTGGAGCTGGCAGAGACGGAGAAGCTTTACAGCCATCCGCTTCACCCGTATACAAGGGCCCTTCTTTCGGCGATTCCTCAGCCGGATCCGCTGGTAGAACGGAATAAAGTGGTTGAGGTTTATGATCCGTCCTGTCATCACTATGAAACAGACAAACCGGAATGGACGGAGATTGAACCGGGACATTTTGTACTGGCTAATCATGAGGAACAGGAAAAATACAAGGAGATATTAAAGAAAGCATGAAAGTTACAGTCAGAAAAGAAATGGAGGATCTCAGCGATGCAGTCATCATACCGTTTTCCGGAGAGCCTGAACTGACGGCGCATATTCCGGAAGCGCTCCGGGGACCGGTTGAGACTGCCCTGCAGGCAGGAAAACCGGGAACTGCATGCGGCTCTCTTTATTCGCTGAATATGGTATACGGAGAAAAAATCGTGAAAATTGTCCTGGTGCAGCTGGGAGACGGCATCAGCACCAGCCGGGAAGTATTTCTGGCACTGGCCAAGGCCTTCAAAAACTGCCGGGAGGCGAAGGCGGCCGTGACGGCTGTATTTGCGGACAATGCAGGAGAGATCATCCGGTGCCGGGAGATCATGCAGAAACTGTGCGAACTGCCGTTTCTGGTATCCTATGAGTTCAATGCCTACAGATCCGTTCCGTCCGTGTGCGGGATGCAGGAGACGGTGGTGGTCACCGGCATGGACCACGTGGATGAGATTGCGGCAGAAGCAGAACATGTGGCGGAAAGCACCATGTTTGCCAGAGATCTGGTGAACCATCCATCCATGTATATGACTCCGGACCAGCTGGCAAAAGAGGCGGCTGCCATGGCTGCGGAAACCGGGCTGGAGGTGGAGATTCTGGACCGGACACAGGCCGAGGAACTGAAGATGGGGGCGTTTCTGTCTGTGGCCAGAGGAGCCTCTGCGGAGCCGAAGGTGATTGTGCTGAGATATCGCGGCGGAAAAGACGGAGAAGCGCCGGTGGCCCTTGTGGGAAAAGGGGTCATGTTTGACAGCGGCGGCTACAGCCTGAAGTCCAAGATGGCCACCATGCACGATGACATGGGCGGAGCAGCCGCAGTGATGGGGGCCATAAGAGCCATCGCGCTGGAAAAGCTTCCGGTGAACGTGACGGCCGTGGTGGCGGCATGTGAGAATAAAATATCCGGAGATGCCTATGTACCGGGAGACATCCTGTTTTCCATGAACGGAAAGACCATTGAAATGCTCAACGCGGATGCCGAAGGCAGGCTGACTCTGGCGGATGCCATTACCTATGCCATCCGGAAAGAAGGCGCGGAGAAGATCATAGATATTGCCACCCTGACCGGCGCGGCAAAAGGTGCCGTGGGAGGAAGAAGTGCCGCGGTTCTGTCCAATGATGAGGAACTTTATGAGGAAATGAAGGCTGCATCAGAGACGGCCTGTGAAAAGATCTGGAGACTGCCTGCGGACAAAGAGCTGTTCCCGGTGCTCCAGTCGGAAGTGGCGGACATCAGAAACAGCAATCCGGGCAACACCATGGGCGGAGGAACCATCGTGGCAGGCCTGTTTATTCAGGAATTTGTGGAAGGAAAACCGTGGATTCATGTGGATATGGCTCCGGTGAACTGGCTGCCGGAAGGAAATTCCTACTGTATCCGGGGAGCATCCGGATATGGCGTGAGTCTCCTGTACGAGACAGTGAAGATCATGGCACAGTAACAGGAAAGAAAAAGAAGCGTTCCGGCAGATCGGTAAGACCATGCCGGGCGCTTTTTCAATTATACAGAAAACTCCGCTCTCTGCATAACAAAAGGTTCTGCGCGGACCGCACCGCGGCCGGACAAAGACGGAGAATCCCGCAGAGCAGAATCCTTTTTATGGGAGAGCGCCTGTATAAAATGTCTGCATAAGGCGGAGGACGGGCGGGAAAAATAAGCAATAAGCCATATTGCAAAAGGTATGGTTTGATGATACAATACCTCACCGGTGCCGGTGAGGCACAAAAATCATACCCCGACAGGAGAAGGAAGAATGAAACAGCAGAATTCTCAGATATGGAGAGAAGATATCAAGAAATTTAAGGAAAAGACAGCCGCATTTTATGCAGGAGAAATAGACAAGGCATCTTATAAAGGAATTTCCGGCTACTACGGAAGCTACGCCCAGAAGGGTGGAAAAAGGAGCATGCTGAGACTGCGCATGCCTGCCGGACAGGTAACGGCAGAAAAGATGGCATTTGTGGCCCGAATGCTCCGTGAGCATCATATTTCACTGGTGCATTTTACCACATGCCAGACCATCCAGCTGCATGATCTGGAGGAACAGGCCGTATGCAGAATCATGGAAGAGGCACTGGAAAACGGAATCATCACCATGGGAGGCGGAGGAGATTACCCCAGGAATGTCATGTGCTCTCCGCTTTCCGGTACGGACCCGGAAGAATATTTTGATGTTCAGCCGTGGGCAAAGGCCGCCGGCGAGTATCTTCTGGGATTTCTGAAGGCAGAAAAACTGCCCAGGAAGCTGAAAGTGGGATTTTCCGGATCTCCGGCCAATGTGACTCATGCCACGTACCGGGATCTGGGGTTTGCGGCAAGAGAAGACGGTACATTTGATGTCTACAGCGCCGGGGGCCTGGGAGCCATGCCGAAGCTGGGGGTGAAAGTGGCGGAAGGCGTAAAGCCGGAAAAGATTCTCTATTATGTAAAGGCCATGTGGCTTACATTCCGGGCCTATGGAAATTATGAGAACCGTGCAAAAGCCCGTACCAGATTCATGCAGGATGCGCTGGGAGGTCCGGAGCAGTACAGGAAGGCATACCTGGAAAAACTGGAGGACGTATTTGCGTCCGGAGAAAATCTGGATCTTTCCGTAAAGGCTGAGCCGGTGCTGAAAAAAGGAAACGGAACCAGAGCAGACGGACCCAGGGTGCGGAAACAGAAACAGGAAGGCTGGAAAGCGGCAGTGGCAAAGGTTACGGCTGTTTGATAAAATAGGAGAGAATGGGAAATGAGCAGATTAAGTTATCATAAGAAGGCAGAACGATGGGACGTATGGGAGGTAAGCTGTCACGGTCCCGAAGAGGGCAATCCCTTTGCAGAGCATTGGATGAAGGGCAGCTTTTCCTGTGATAAGGAAACTGTGGATGCCGATGGTTTTTATGATGGGGGTGGTATTTATAAAGTACGTTTTATGCCTTCTTATGAAGGGGAATATACATTTAAGGTGACGGCGGATTTTCTGGAGGAAGAAGAGTGCGGAAGTTTTTCCAGCATGACGGCGGGTGCAGGGAATCATGGCCCGGTGCGGGTGGCGGATACCTATCATTTTGCCTATGAGGATGGAACACCCTATTATTCAATAGGGACTACCTGCTATGTATGGGATCTGCAGTCGGATGAGCGGATTGCGCAGACGCTGGAAACTCTTAGAAACAGTGCATTTAATAAGATACGCTTCTGTATTTTCCCCAAGCATTACGACTATAACCTGGGAGAACCCAGATCCTATCCTTATGAAGGAACACCTATGGATTCCAGTGTGCTCACAAAGGAAAATTTCTGGGATTATGTGGGCAATGCACAGGGAAATGACTGGGATTTCTACAGGTTCAATACGGAGCATTTCCGCCATATAGAGAAGTG
>OGGQ01001754.1_pt1 | contig 26798 bp, 19 predicted proteins | sample 1571191 | NCBI WGS metagenome assembly OGGQ01 (sample SAMEA2582061, study PRJEB24529) | metagenome | biome: Human gut stool | place: China | collected 2011
CAAGGTCCATGTAAATGTTCTCCATACCGCGGATCATGCCGGTGTTGTTCATCACATCGGAGACGCCGGGGTGCCCGAAATGAACGGCTTTATGGCGGTAAAGCTTGCAGCGGTCAAGCAATTCATCATAGTCGAAATCGTCCGGGTCCGGCACGGGCCAGTTTGCAATGGTCTCGTCGTCGGCTTCCGCCAGCGGGAAATCGCAGTGGTCCCAATAACCGCCGTCCTGGTTTGGCACCCAGCGCTGTACAGCGCCGGTGAGGGGATGGACACGCCGTCCCTCCCGTGGAGAAAACAGCGGGCGGCCCGTGTAGCGCGGCATCAATTCCTTGAAGTCCACGCCCAGCGCGTCATCCACAGCATCTTTGTCCGCCGGTACGCCCAAAGCCGCCGCAACACGCTTGTGAATGGCGGGGTTGGCAAGATAATTGACGGGCACGCGGTCTGCTTTTTCATGGTTGAACGTGCGCAGCACACGCTCCTTGGCGGTCATGCTTCCCTGGAATATTCCGATCATTGCAGCCTTTTCCTCCTTTTGTACGGCACTGCCGTCCTGTCAGCGCACAGGGAATTCACGCGCGAACAGTGCCGCCATATCCTGTGCATCCTCCATGCAGGACGCGTCGTACCATACGATGGTTTTCTGGCTCTTCAGCAGCTCGAAATTGCTCTCGATCTCCCCGCGCGTCAGCCGCAGCACGGGAACAGGCCCCGCCAGCGCCTCGCGGTTGCGTTTATAGACCTCGACGGCCCGGTCGGTGTTGGGGTCGGACGAAAGCTCCATGGCACGGATGCCCGGGATAGACGCAATGGCGGGAAGTGAATGTTCGCTGAGCGCATGCGTGTGCATGAAGGCAGAGTCATAATGCGTGCATATTTTCTGTGTGAGCGGGCGGCCGAATTCCTCGAATTGCGCCCGGGAGATCATGGTCGTGGTGTCCTCGGAGAGCTGTCCCACGGCCCTGCCGGGCAGCCATTCTCCAAAGCCGGTGATGGTGCCGCCGAATACCTGTCCCGCGGCTTCAAGCTGCTTGTCGTAATACCATACAAGCGCGTGCGCGCAATACTTCAGAAGCTCTTTCAGCGCGTCGGGGTCTTCATAAAAGTCATAAAAGAAATCGCTGCCCCGCAGCGTGTTTGCCATTTCCAGGGCGCCCGAAACACCGCGCGTCATCGGGAAAAACTGTCCTTCATACCGTTCGCGCAGATATGCGATGCCGTCCACAACAAGGCGCAGCGACTGGTTGGCTTCATCCATAGCCAGGGCGGAAAGCCCGCATGCGTCTTCCAGCACCGGGTCCTGCCAGCTGGTGTCCTCTCCAAAAGTGACCTTTCCGCCCAGGAAGGCGCTGTGCTCCGCAATGCCGTACCACGGCGCGAGGGCCGGCAGGGTATCGTCTGCCAGGCCGTCCCGCAGCGCCATCGCATGCAGCAGCCGCGCGGCGCGGTCATCCAGATAACAGCGCATGTCCTTGGGAAAGTTATAGTCTGTAAGGCACAGCGCGGGCTGGGGCTGGGTGGCAATTTCCTTTACCTTCAGCAGTGCACAGCCCGCGGTGTTTGTTTCATAAAAGGCGCGTGTCTTATCGGCCACCGCCTGCATCCTTGCCATATCCATATACCGGTACGCTCCTTTTCCGGGAGGTTATCCCTTGATGCCCGAGGTGGCCACGCCTTCGGTGAGATATTTCTGCATAAAAGCGAAAATCAGGAAGATGGGAACCAGCGAGAGTGTGGACATTGCAAACAGCGCGCCATAATCCGAACTTGAGGTTTGGTCACAGAAGAGTTTCAGCGCCAGGCTGATGGTGTATTTTTCTGTGCGCTTCAAATACAGCAGCGGCCCCATATAATCGTTCCAGCGGTTCATGAACGAGAAAATCGCAACGGTTGCGATGGCTGGAGTGGAGAGCGGCAGGATGATGCGCGAGAAGATGGAATAATACGAGCAGCCGTCGATTTTCGCCGCTTCGTCCAAATCCTTGGGGATACCATCCATGAAGTTCATCAGCAGATAGACGAAAAAGCCCTGTGTAGCAAAGTAAAATTCAGCAATGAGCGGGCTGTATGTATTGATCCATCCCAATTGATTGTACCACAGGTATTGCGGGATCATCAGGATCTGCCCCGGCAGCATCATGGTGAGAAGCACCAGCGCAAACAGCAGGCCCCGCAGCCGAAAGCGCAGGCGCGAAAGCCCGTAGGCCACCAGAAGTGAAGACACGATGGAGCCGACCGTTCCCATGGCGGCCACGAAAAATGTGTTTTTGAAGAAGGTGGCAAAGGTCGTGTGAGAAAAGCCTTTCCAGCCGTTGGCGTAGTTTTCCAGCGTGGGCTGCGTAGGCAGCAGCTGTCCCGCAGTGTGGAAGATCGTGCTGCTTTCTTTAAAGGAGCTCATCACCATCCACAAAAGGGGATAGATCATCACAAAACCGACCGCAAGCACTACGGTGTGGTAGGCAATGCGGGAAATCCTTTTTTTTGCGCGCATGTTGTTATTCCCCCTTCTTATTCATAGACCCAGTATTTTTTCGTCTTGAACAGGAGGCCTGTGAACAGCGCTACCAGCACGAGCAGGATCCAGCCCATGGCGGCCGCATAGCCGACCTTGCTGTACTCAAAAGACTGCTGGTACATGTACAAAACGTAAAACAACGTGGAATTCATGGGTTTCCCGTCCGTGATGATCTGCCCCTGGGCAAACACCATAAAGCCGTTGATGAGCTGCATGACGAGGTTAAAGAAAATCGTGGGCGTAAGCAGCGGCAGCGTGATGCGGAAGAAGGAGTAAATGCCGCCGGCGCCGTCCACACGCGCCGCTTCGTAAAGTTCCGGGGGAATCTGTTTCATAGCGGACAGAAAAATGAGCATGGACGAACCGAACTGCCAGACTGCCAGCAGAATGATGACCCACAGGGCGGCTGTGGTACTGCCCAGCCATGCGAACTGGATGCCGAGGAGCTTGTTGACAAGGCCGTCCACCGCGAACATGCGCTTCCACAGGATGGCAACGGCCACCGAGGAGCCCAGGATAGAGGGCAGATAATACGCGGCACGGTAAAACGGTGTCAGCTTGGTGCCTTTCAGCAGAATCAGCGCCACGATCAGCGCAAACACCAGTTTGAGCGGCACAGAGATGAATGCGAATTTCAGCGTGACGCCCAGTGCCTTGTAAAATGTGGGGTCCTGGAAAATGTCGATGAAGTTTTTGAGACCCACCCAGCGGGCGGGCTTTAGAATGTTGTAATTGCAGAATGCGTAATACAGGGATGTTGCCACCGGGACAATGACAAAAAACAGAAAGCCGAAGATAAAGGGGGCCGAAAAAATATAGCCTGCTGTTTTTTCTTTATAAAGCCAGCCGTTTTTTGCGTACCCCAGCTTGGAATTTCGCTCTTTTTTCATGTTGACCCTCCGCGTCGTTTGATAAAAATGCCAGCCGGACTTTTGGAAAAGGCCGGCTGGCGGTATAGATTCCTTACTGGGCGGCTGCCTCGCTCATAATGCGGTTGCCTTCTTCAAACAATTCCTGTGCAGCCGCTTCAGCCGTGATTTCGCCGTAGTACACTTTTTCTTCAAGGTCCGTGATCAGGCTGGTGACCTCGCTGCTGCCGGCGCCAGCGGGCGGGTTGGCCGGAGAGCAGTTCGGCGTGATGACGTCGTTGATGTAGGTGAAAATCTTTTTCTGGATATCAGAAAGGCCCGGCTCAATGGCCTTGGCAGCCTCGCTGGAAGCGGGCACGCCCGGCTCGGCCATGATGATCTCGTTCGCTTCGGGAGAGTTGATCCACCAGTTCAGCAGGGCGACGGCCTGGTCGATGTTGCCGCCCTGGTTGGGAATGCACCAGCTCATGGCCTCGCGCAGGTAGTTGGATTCCTTCGGCTTTTCCAAAGGCCAGGTGGTCAAGGCAAGCTCAATTCCCTCCGGAGCGGCCTGCTGCATGGCATCGGCCTGGTTGGAGTAAAAGAAGCTGCACCAGGAGCTCGTTTCCGGAGTGGTGCCGTAAATGATCGGCTGCTCTTCGGTGGCGTCCAGGCCGACCGTCAGGCTGTAATCCATCAGCCAGCCCTCTTCACGGCCGCGCTCAAGCAGGGCGAAATAGGGCTGCAGCTCTTCGGCGCTTTCCACGCCGAGCTTGTCTGTCTCAAACAAAATCTTGCCTTCGCCGCGCACCAATGCTTCAATCATTGTGGCTGGGTTGCTGATGAAGCTGCGGTAACCTGTTTTTTCGTAGATCTCGGCGCACTTTTCAGCGAACTGATCCAGGTTCATATTGTCCTCAATGGTGATGCCGGCTTCGTCCAATAGGGTTTTGTTGTAAATGACAGAAGGCGAGTTCGTGCCCGCGCATACACCGTACAGTTTGCCGTCGATGGTCGTGGCGGCAAGAACGGATTCAGACACATTGGAAAGGTCCAGCGCGCCGCTTTCCACATACGGCATCAGGTCGACGAGCAGGTCGCCGTCCACGTACTGCTGGTAATAAGCGCCCTGCAGCATGGCCATGTCCGGCATGTCATTGCTGGCGGCGGCTGCGGACAGCGCCGTCAGGTGGTCGCTGAAGCCGTTTGTCTGGCTTTCGATGGTGACGCCGGGGTTCTGCTCCGCGTAAAGGTCCAGAGCGCTCTGGAATTTTTCATTGCGTCCCTGGCTGCCCCACCAGGCTACGACAAGGTCGCAGGGTTCAGCCGCCGTGCCTGTGCTGGAAGCGGGTGCAGCGGAATCTGCGGATGTGCCGGTGCTGCTGGACGTGCCGCCGCAAGCGGCCAGGCCCAGGGCCATCACGCAGGCGAGCGCCATGGCGGTGATTTTTTTCATCTTCATAACATTGCTCCTCCTTTGTTTCTCTGTAACGTTTTTCCCGGATTGGGTTTAATTTAATTATATATTTTGTATATTTTTTTCCTATTTGCAAAACCGAGGAAAAACGTAAAAAAACCTACTTTTTGCAGAAAAGCCCGGCCTATTTCCAATAGGACCGGGCCTTTCTGTGGGGAGCGTCTTAATTTCCGCAGCCTCTGGCGCAATTTTTACTTTTTGCAGTCCGCGCAGGCCTGCGCGCCGTATTCTTTCATCAGCGCTACATAGGCGCGGTAATTTTCCAGCGGCGTGCCCGGGGGCGTCTGATGGTCCATCGCCGGCAGGTATTTGCCTTTGCGGATCGTTGGCAGCAGGCGCTCCAGCTCCGCGCGGATCTCTGCCGGAGTGTGGAACATACACATCTTGTCAAAGCTGCCAATCATGAGGAAATCGGGGTACAGATCACGGATCTTGGCCACATCCACGCCGGACTGGCGCTCCAGAGGCAGGATACCGTCGATACCCGCCTCGATGAACCAGGGCACCGCGCTGGTAATATCGCCGTCGGAATCGATGAACACACGGGTGCCGTGTTTCTTGATCTCCGGGATCAGGCGGCGGTAATATGGCAGAAGAAATTCATCAAAAAGCGCTTTGGAGAGCATGGGCCCGTGGTTGTAGCTCATGTCCTCCGCGATGGTCATGAAATCAGGCTTCACATATTGCGCCATTTCGTCCACCATCCGTACCTGCCACTCTACAAGCTCGTCACAGATGTGGTGGTACAGTTCCGGGTAGTCATAAAAGGAATAAAAATGCTGTTCGATGCCGAACAGGACGCGCGGCCACCAGAAGGCGCCGTCCAGCGTATACCATACAAGCGTGTCGCCGCTTTCGTGCGGGGCGCGCAGCGCATTCAGCTGGGACGCAAGGCGGGATACTGCATTTTCAGGCAGCAGATAGGGACGTACGGCGTCATAGTCTGATTCATCCGTGATGATGCCGCTGCCGTGCGAAGCATCCTTGGGGCAGCCCTCTGCCTTGTGGGCCAGCCAGAACTGTTTGTGGTGTGCCAGGCCGAAATAGTCCTGCATCTGACGGTCATCCAGCCCCTTCGGCAATCCTTCGCCGTACCAGCCGTCCAACGTTTTATCCCACCAGTACGCCCACTCCAAGACGGGCATCCCATCCACCGGCGCTCCGTCCATAATGGCATGGAATTGTTCTCTAACATTCATAATGCTACCTCTTTGTCTCAAGTTGATATCTGTGCGGCAGAAGAATACTGCGGCAGCCAGTGAAAACGGCGGTGCTCCGGCAGAAAATGTCCCCGCTTCCAAAAGGAGGCGGGGAATTTTCTGTAAATGCTGTTTACAGGCCGGCCGTTTTTCAGCCGTTCGCAGCTTTGTAAGCGTTCATGGTTTCGATATAAGCCGCCTCGGCGTCTGCAACAGAGGGGAAGTATACGTCATTCAGGAAGGCTTCCAGATCTTCTTTGGAAATCTCGCCCACCACGTAGCTGACTTCCATCTGCTCTTTCTGGGAGGCGATATCGGGGTTTTCTGCAGCCCAGTTGTCAATCTCGGGGCATTTCACAACAGGGATGTCGATTTGTTCGACAGCAGCCTGGAACGCCGTCAGGCTGTTCATGGCGAACTCGTTCAGTTCAGGCGTATTGGCAAGGGAAAGAGCCTGTCCCTGGTAAGCATTGGCGAAGTTCATATAAGTGCTTACATCGGCGGTGCGGTTCTCCTGCTGCTCAGCAGTAACGATCAGCTCGCGCTTCGACAGATCGTAGGACTCATAGTCGGTGCCCTGCACGCCGGCGGCGATGGTGACAAAGCCCTCTTCGCTGTTGGCCCAGTCCAGGAAGGACAGGATACGCGGCAGCTTTTCGGGGTCCACATCAGCGTTGATCATCCAGCCGCCCCAGGTCGCGGCAGCGGCTTCATTCCGGGGCTTTTCGTCGTTTTCTCCCTTGAGCGCGGGATGGAAGCTGTAGATCTCCGCGGCATTGGGAACGTCCTTCGCGGCAAATTCAGGAATATTGGTAATGCCGCCATGCAGCAGCGCAACGCGGCCCTGCTTGAACTTGGTCTGGTCGTCGTAATATTTGTTGGTGAAGAATTCAGGGTCAATGATGCCTTCAGCATACATTTTGCGCATGAAATCCAGATAGGGCATGTAGCCGTCCATTTTTTCCTTGATCTTGTATTCGCCGTCGCGGTCGGGCAGGTAGGACGCGGCGTGCTGCAGGGAGAACGGCAGGAAGGGGAAGATCATCCAGCAGTCCGCCCACAGGCCGTACGGGGAATACAGGAACGTATCGTTCTTGCCGTTTCCATCCGGGTCCTGTGTAGCGACCAGCTTGCCGTATTCATAGGCTTCCTCCGGTGTGGTGGGCATGTCCACGCCGAGTTTCTCCAGCCATTCGTCATTGGAGATCACGCCCCAGGAGGCGCTGCCGGTGGGACGGGGCACGGCATAGATCTGGCCGTCGGCACCGCCGACACGGGCCTTGCCCCACTGGCCTTCGCTGATGTTGGCCATCAGGTTGGGATAGTCTTCAATGTACTCGTCCAGCGGGAGAATCAGGCCGTCATTGGCCCATTTTTCGTAGTTCTGGTCGAATTCCCAGGTGTAAATGATGTCGGGCAGATCGCCGGAGGCCATTACAAGCTGCAGGCGGTCGGTATAGTTGCTGATCGGCGGTGCTTCGATCTCCAGCGTGACGCCGGTCTTTTCAGCCACGGCCGCCAGCATGGGGTTGTCGTCAAGAACGATTTCAGCGTTTACGCGGTTCAATACGGTGATCGTGATGGGAGAATTATCCGGCTCCGCGGAAGCCGTGGAGCTGCTGCCCGTGCCGGCCGCAGACGCGGAGGCGGCGGGTGTGGAAGAAGAGCTTGACGAACATGCGGTGAAGGGTACCATCAGCATGATCGCGGCAAGAGCCAGGGCTAAAATGCGCTTTTTCATGGAACATCCTCACTTTCTTTCATTTGGGTTTCTATTATTTCTGCACTGCCCGGTGCAGAATAATACAGGAAGAATATACAGGCGGACTCAGCCTTTTACAGAGCCCATGAGCATCCCTTTCATGAAATACTTCTGCACGAAAGGATATACGCACAGGATAGGGATGATCGTAAAAATGATGATTGCCATTTGCAGTGTGAACGGCTGCGCCAGATCTTCTATCGCAGTGGCGGACTGATGCACCATGCTGGTGCCGCTTTCCGCAACCATCTCGCGGACGATCAGCATCAAGGGCCATTTGTCACGGCTGTTGATATACATGGTGGCATTGAAATATCCGTTCCAGTGTCCCACAGCGTGGAACAGCGTAAAGGTGGCCAGCGCGGGCTTGCACAGGGGGACGATCACCTTCCACAGGATCTGCAGCTCGTTGGCACCGTCGATGTAGGCAGCTTCTTCCAGGCTGGGAGGGATGGCCGCCACAAAGTTGCGCATCAGAATCAGATTATATGCGCTGATGGCGCCCGGCAGGATCAGCGCCCAGTAAGTGTCCAGCAGCTTGAGATTCCGAATCAGCATATAGTTGGGGATCATACCGCCGTTGAAGAACATGGTAAAGGTGATCAGGGCCATGATAACATTGCGCCCCTTAAGATTGCGCTTGGAGAGCGGGTAGGCGGTGATGCAGAGCAAAAAGATGTTGAGCGCGGTCCCCACAACGGTGACAAAGATGGTGGAGAAATATCCCGTTTTCATCAGGGGAAAGGTGAACAGCTCTTTGTAAGCGGTGAATGTGACCTCCGGCGGAAAAAGGCGCAGAGGGTCAGCCAGATAATCTTCATAGGGGGTGATGGAATACATGAATACATAAAACAGGGGGAATATGCAGACTGCTGCGCAGAAACCGAGGAAAAGGTGGTTGAAGATGGAAAATGTCCTGTCTCCAAACGACCGTTTGATTTTGTTGGAACGTTTTGCCAAAGCAAGCATGCCGGGGCGCCTCCTCTCAAATTAGAAAATCGTTTCTTCACCCATTTTTTTGGAGATGAAGTTTGTCGTCAACAGGAATATCATGCTGATAACAGACGCGAACAACCCGACGGTGGTGGCGAAGGAGAACCGGCCGCCCAGCAAGCCAACACGGTAGGTGTATGTTTCAAATACCTCGGACACGGCAAGGTTTTGCGTGTTCTGCAGCGTATAGATCTGTTCAAAGCCGTTGGACATGATGCTGCCCATGCGCAGGATCAGCATCAGGATAACAGTGGTCTTTATGTTGGGCAGCGTAATATGGATCAGGCGCTGCCAGCGGTTTGCGCCGTCAACTGTGGCGGCTTCATACTGTTCCACGTCAATGCCTGTAATGGCCGCAAGGTAGATGATGGTGCCCCAGCCTGCTTCTTTCCAGATGGAGGAGATTACCGCGGTGGTGCGGAAATATTTGGGGTCGCCCAGGAAAAAGATGGGGTCAAATCCCAATTGCTGGATGATCTGGTTCACCACACCCCACGTGGGGGAAAGGAAGTTTACCAGAATGCCGCCAATCACCGCCCAAGAAAGAAAATGGGGAAGATAAATGGCGGTCTGCGTTATTTTTTTGAACCGTTTCCCGCCAATCTCGTTCAAAAGCAGAGCCAGAATGATGGGAATGGGAAACTCGAATACCAGCCGGAGGAAACTGAGGCAGAAGGAGTTCCAGAATACGCGGTAAAAATCGTTGAGACCGAACATATATTCAAAATTTTCCAGCCCGATCCATTCGCTGCCCAGAATGCCTTTTTTAAAATTGAAGTCCTTAAAGGCGATGATAACGCCGTACATGGGAAGATAATGAAAAATCAAAAAATACAGAACGGCGGGCAGCAAAAGCAGATATAAATATTTGTACCGCCAGATATACCGCATGGAAGCCTGGAACCGGCTGTGCATCGTTTGCGGCTGCAACCGGGAGTGTCTCATAAGGTGACCATCCTTCCTTCAAGCGCGCGTCTGCCGCGCACCGTGTCTCTTTTCGAGTCTTATTGTACGGCATGCCAATGGGATTTGAATATAGCAATTTGATTAAATGCACAATAAATTTTTGATAGTGGATTGGTTTTTGTGCAAATGGCGGTATAATATTATTCAAAAAATAAATTTATTATTGCAATCCTGTAAATAAACCGTAAATGGCGGCAAAATTGCCGGGTTCTGGCAAAAAGCAGCGGCAAAAGAGGAGGGCGGCGACGCCCCTTTTTACTGCGGTATACCGGCAAAATACCGCTTCGGCTGCAAAGAACAGGTCGTGTTGTGCAAGGCGCACAATTAATATCACTGGCTTGGCTATTTTACTATTGCTTTAAACGGTGCGGATGCTTTATCATGCAAGTGAAAGAAGGCGCCCCGATGTTGGAATGGGCCGTCTTCAGAGTACAAACCACGAGGGATATTAGGGAGTGAGAAATATGTTGAAGCAGGAATACGCACAGCATATTGCGGAAATGTCGCAGCGGGTACGGTGCGAAGAATGGGCGGAGCTTGAAAAAAACAAAGAAGATTTTTTCGAGACAGGGAACACGTGGGCCCTTTCCTGGCTGGGGCATCTGACGGTGCTGGACGCGGCAATGTATCATTATACAGGAAAAGCGGAATGGCTGGAACGGGTAAAAGAATGCCTGGGAATATTTTTCTCCGTGCAGGATGAGCTGGTGCAGCGCTATGAGGATGGCTCCTTACCTTTTATATATAAGCAGGAGGATGGGAAGCCCATCGAAGGTCCCTCTAAAAATCCGCTGGAGGTGTTGGAGGAAAATGATACGGACCCCTGGCATTTCCAGGTGGTGGAAACGATTTTCTCATTTACTCCGGTGCTGCGCGGGCTGTACATCATCGGCCGCGACGCATTCACGCAGGCGGAATGGAACAGGCTGGAGACCTTGTGCTATGCGGAGATCAACCACATCTTCCGCGACTGCGAATGGGGACGGCACAACCGCGCCACATTGCGGGCCATCGCGCTGCTGCTGTTTGCAAGGCTGTTCCCGCAAAACGCGTCCGCCGCGCGCTGTCTGAAGCTGGCGGATATGCTGTTTGAAGACAGCCTCGGCAATTGGTCCATCGAGGACGCCACAAGCTATCTGGGCCTGTGGGTGAACAGCATCGCGGAGTACACCCAGTACCGCGGTGTATGGAATTTCCGGATCGAGCAGATCCTGAGCTATTACTGCCATTACTATACGGCGATGCTTCTGCCGTCGGGCGGGCTGCCGGAATTCGGCGATACAAGGTTCGATTCGGGCACTTCCACGTGCCTGAGTTTGGGTGCGATGGAGCTGATGGCAAAGCGGCACAATGACGGTGTGCTGAAATATGCCATTGAGCGCCAGTTCCGCAACATGGTGAAAAACCGTACCATGGACAACGGCGTACAGTATGAACGGGGCATGACGAATGCTTTTGTATGGGCGGACGACAGCATCCAGCCGGAAGAACCGGGGCTTCTGAGCTGTGAGGTGCTGGACGAGCTGGTGGGAAAGAAGGCTGTTTTCCGCGACGGCTGGCGTGAGGATTCCACCTATCTTCTGTACAATTACAGGGACGTGGGGCCCTACGGCAAACTGACAAGGGATTACTTACAGAATACCATCCCCGTCCATGCGGAAAAGCCGCATCATGGGCACGCGGATGAGCAGTCCATCTGTGCGCTGTGCTCGGGCGGTGCGGTGCTGCTGCGGGACGGCGGCTACCGGGACAGCTTTACCACGAACGGCCATTACCGTGCAGACTTTTACCACAACCGTCTGGTGATGCGCAACGGGCGGATGTTCCGGGAAAACGGCTTTTTGGAATATGCTGAAAATATCGGCGATTATCTGCCTGTGCGCACGGAAAAGCTGTTCTTCCATCAGTTTGCAGGCGCTGAGGTCATTAAGACGCGGCTGTATGACGATTTCCACAATGCAGACGCCGACCGCCACATCGTTTATCTCAAAGCAGCAAATGCGTTCGTAGTGGTGGACACCGTGCATCCCCGGGCAGCGCAGGAAATGACGACAGGCGTGATGTACCACGCGGAACATATTTCTCCGGTGGAGCCGGGCGTGTACCGTGTGCAGGAGGAGACGGCTGAGGGGCTGATGCATTTCCACCGCTACAAATCCGCATCCCGCGCCCACGCGCAGCAGTCTCTGTGTATTGCATTTGCCGGTGAAGGCGTTTCATATTCCATGGAGGCACAGCGCCGCAACTACCGACAGGAGACGGCGCTCTCCTGCTATACGAGCCGGTACTACGGCGCGGATGAGTATTATTCCTATGTTTCCCTGTTGATTCCCGAAACAGGCGAAACGAAGCAGGAGATAGAGGCGCAGCGCGCCCGGGCGCTTGGAATCGTCCATTCCCTGCGTACCGCTCACACCCGCATGGGACGCAGTCTGACGGTGCAGCTCAAGGCGGATGGGCTGGAGTATACCATCGGCATCCAATGCGACGACGGGGCGTGTATCGAGGACAAAAATCTGCGCCCAACATACTCTTACGAGGTGGGGCGCGCAAGCTACGGCGCGTTCGAGACGGATGCAAAATTCCTTGTCAGCGACGGCCGTACCTACGGTATGATCGATGGGAGCCGTGTGGATCACCGCGGTAAGACGCTGTTTTCCGCCTATCCCAACCGCTGCAACCAGCTGGACTTTGTGACAGTGCTGCAGCGCGCGGGAACATGGGGCAGCTATGAGGATGTATTGGCCGGGCAGCCGGAACATTAAAAAAGAAACAAAGGCGTCAACGGAAGAAAGAGGGAGATACGCATGGAAAAGAAATATATGCTGCATTTTTTCCACGAACGGAATTACGAGCCCCAGAGCCTGCAGGCGTTTGAGCGGGAAGCCGTACAGGCCGCGCAGGCAGGGGCGACACACATGTACGTAATGGATGTGCCCAAGCGCTTTGAGGATTGGTCGGCCCATCCGGGCGACCCCTACCCCAACTGGGGAATGCTTCAGACCTGCCTGTTCAAGCTGGTGGTGCCAAGGGCACTGGAGCCCTATTTGGATGCAGACTACGCGCGCAGAAACCTGGAGCTTGTGCGCAGGCGCAGCGAAATTGTAAAAAAATACGGCATGCAGGCGGCTGTGGTCGTCATCGACCCGTTCTATCTGCCCGAACAGGCGTATCTGGACCACCCCGCCTGGCGCGGCCCGCGATGCGACCATCCGCGCCGCTCCCGCGACATGTATTTCTCCCCCTGTATTGACAATGAAGAGGTGCGCGGGCTGTATTATGAAGCCATGCAGCGCCTGTGCGCCGAGGTGGACATCGGCTTTTTCCAGATCATCACCAACGACAGCGGCGCGGGCGTGTGCTGGTCCACGGGCTTGTACAACGGTCCCAACGGGCCCGAGGCCTGCCGCAAGGTGAGCATGGCGGACCGGATTGTTGGTTTCCTGCAGGTCCTGTACGACGCCGCTCGCTCCCAGGGGCGTGAAACACTCATTGATATCACAAGCGATATCTTCGGCTACAAGGCGCCGGAGGCTTCCATGGACGCCGCTTGGACCAGCCTGAAGCCGGGCCAGCTTGTGACGGGCCGTGATATGCATGGAAAAAAGCCGGTATACCATATGCTCAGCGACCTCATCGAGCATGTGCGTCCGATGCAGACGTTGCCCATGACAGTGGATTTCGTTCGCAAGCTGCATGCGGCGGCCGGCTCTGAAAGCGAATACATCAAGGCTGTGATCCACCGCTCGGAGTTCAATGAGTATATACGCATTTTGGACGCATACCGCGAGATGCGGCCTCAGGATACCGCACAGCTGATGAATGTTCTGCGGCATGTGGCGGCACAGATCGTGGGCGAAGCGCAGGCCTCCAAGCTGCTGGATGCATGGTGCGCACTGGATGACGCGGCGCGGATCATGTCCGACCTGCATTTTGACAATTTTATCTGGATGCCGCTGATCGCGGAGCGCGTCATCAACCGTCCTCTGGTCCCGGTACCGGCCGCACTCACCGAAGAGGAAACAGCATATTACGCTCCGTTCCTGTTCCAGGCGACGACCGAAGAGCAGGCCCGTGACCTTTTGAATATCCAGGGCATGGATTTTGTGAGGGGTTTCACGGCCACGCGCATTCTGAGGCTTTCTGTACTTAAAATGGCGCCGGCTTTGGAACGCGCCGCCGTACTGTTTGAAAGCATTGAAACCGATGACGACGCAGTGCGGGGCAAGCTGGCGGTCACAGCCCGGCGTGTGCGTGTGCTGCTGTGTCTGTCCCGTACGCTGAGCAATGCCGCCTGCTACCAGGACGTGCTGGATCACACCAGGCCGGACGAGCAGCCCGCATACAGCACAGAATGGCCCATTGAGGGCGACGCGCGCATCAGCAGGCTCAACGAGCTTGCGCGTGCAGAAATAGATAATACTTACGAGCTGCTTCGTTTGATGGATGGGGAGCCGGGGGCATTCTTCCCCATAGTGGCGGACGATGCGCATGAGGACGCGTTCCTTCTTTCTGCGCAGCTGCCCCGGCAGCTGGTGCAGAAAGCACAGATCATGCTGGCGCACATGCGCGATGTGGATAAGATCTACGAGAGCAAGAATAAATAAGAAAATAAATTCCCCCGTGGCAATGCGGGGGAGCAAGAGGCGATTACAATGAAAAAACCATGCCGCCCGGCAGATATCTGCGCGCATTTGGGCGATGATTATGACCGTTACCTGGGGGCCATCGTGCCGCCGTTGTTCCAAAACACACTGTTCACCCGCAAGCATGAGGAGCATGGGTACAGCTACTCGCGCATCAACAATCCCACCATCGAGATCCTGGAAAAAAAGCTGGCTGCGCTGGAGCATGCGCCCGCAGCACGTGTGTTCGCCTCCGGCATGGCGGCCATCACAGCCACATTGTCCTCACTGCTGCACTCGGGCGGCCATGTGCTGGCTCTGCGCAGCGCCTACCATCCCGTCATCGGCTTTTTGGATACAGAGATGAAAAAGTATGGCGTGGAGGTAACATATCTGGAGCGCTTTACGCCGGAAGAGATCGAGCGCAGCCTGCGGCCGAACACCAGGGTGTTTTATCTGGAATCCCCATCGTCCAATATTTTTCGGGTGCTGCCGCTGCGCGAGATCGCAGCCCAGGCGCACGCCTGCGGCGCGGTAACGGTGATCGACAATACCTGGGCAACGCCGTTGTACCAGAAGCCGCTGGAACTGGGAATCGATTACAGCATCCATTCCGCGACCAAATATCTCGGCGGCCACAGCGACGTGCTGGGCGGCGTGGTGCTGGGCAGCGAAGAGTGTATGGACGCTCTTCGCGGCGGACAGCGCGCTTCCTGGGGCGCGTGCATGGACCCGTTTGCCGCATGGCTGCTCATCCGCAGCCTGCGTACTTTGGAGGTGCGCATGGCGCGGCACAGCGCCTCGGCAGATAAGGTGGCGCGTTTTCTGCAGGAACATCCCCGCGTGCGCAGCGTGTGCTACCCGGGCCTGGAAACAGACGAAGGACATACGCTGGCTCAAACACAGATGACAGGGTACAGCGGCCTGATGAGCTTCGTGCCGGATGCAGACAACGAAGCCATCCACGCGATGGTAAAATCCCTCGATGTTTTTGAGGAGGGGCCGAGCTGGGGCGGCTTTGAAAGCGTCGTAAACACGCCGGGCCTGAACCCGAACCGGGAGATGTTGCAGTTTGAAGGAATCCCGCAGGGACTGGTGCGCATTTCGGTGGGGCTGGAAGACGCGGATACGCTCATTGAGGACCTGGACCGCGCGCTCAACACGCTGCCGCGCTGAATGAGAGAAAGGAAGTGACAGGGAGATGGACCGCACGGAATTATACCGGGTGAGCACGCAGATACTGGAGAATATCATCAACGACGAAAAGAATGACAACAACATCCTGTTCGATATGGATATCTGGGATTGGTCCCAGGGAGTGGCGCTGTACGGCATCTGGAAATACTACAGGCTCACCGGAGAACGGCGGTATTTGGAGTATCTGACACAGTGGTTCGATACCAAGCTGAACAGACCCATCGTACACAACATCAACACGATGGCGCCGCTGCTCACACTGTGCTTTTTGTACGAGGAAACAGGCAGGGAAGAGTATCGTGACTACTGTGAGTCCTGTGCAGAGTGGCTGCTGGACGGCCTGCCAAAAACCGAGATGGGCGGGTTTCAGCATGTCACCATCGACTCTGACAACAACCAGCAGCTTTGGGCGGACACGGTATTCATGGCGGTGCTGTTCATGGGGAAGATCGCTTCCATCACGGGCGACGAGCGGTACGCGGGAGAATGCAAAAAGCAGTTTATGCTGCACATACACTATCTCTCGGATAAAAAGACAGGGCTGTGGTGCCACGGTTGGTCGTTTGAGCGCATGGACAATTATGCAGGCGCATTTTGGGCGCGTGGAAATTGCTGGTTCACCATCGCGGCGGCCGAGCTGCCGGGCCTGCTGGAGCTGGAGGAGTGGGAGAGCGACCTGATCCTGGATGCTTACCGCGCACAGGCGGCGGCTCTGTGCCGCTATCAATCCCCGGATGGGCTTTGGCACACGCTGGTGGACCGGGAAGATTCTTATCTTGAGGTTTCCGGCTCCTCGGGCTTCGCCTACGGGCTGCTGAAAGGTGTTCGCGCGGGGCTGCTGCCTGCGTCGTGCAGAGATGCGGCGCTGTGCGCCGCACAGGCGGTGCGGGCTCATATCGGGCCCGACGGCCTGGTGGGGCAGGTGTCCTACGGTACCATCGTGGCGGATACGCTGGAATATTATAAAAATGTTCCTCTGCGGCCCACAGGTTATGGCCAGAATCTGGCGCTTATGATGCTGGTGGAGCTTTTGGTGTGGGACGCGCAGGGCCTGCTGTGAGTTGCCCACGCGGAACACAACATATAAATAAAGAAGGTAATGAGAATGGATTTATTGCAGCGCAGCGTTGCAGAATATGAAAAAGAATTTGAAATGCTGGAGAAGTACCAGATCACCGACCCGCAGGACCCGGATTTCGGCGGATACTACAACAAGGATTTCGGCGTAGTGGCGCAGAACTGCGGCTCAGCCGCGGCAAAACCGATGACGCTGTATTTCTGCCCTCAGAGCCGGTATTACAAAGCCCCCCGCGCACTGGCCTGCGCCGACGGCCTGGTGCAGCATCTTCTGAACCACCTGCACCCCGACGGCACGATGGACTATTATTCCTGCAATTTTCACTCTGCGCCGGACACAGCGTTTGTCACACTGGCGCTGGCAAAGCCCGCCAAGCTGGTAAAGGCCGAGACACCAGAGGAAAAAGCATTTCAGAAAAAGCTGTTTCTTGTGTTGCGCCGCATGGGCGACGGCATGGTGGAGGAAGGGTTCCATACTCCGAACCACCGCTGGGTCATCTCGGCCGCGCTGGCACTGCTCAATACGCTTATGCCCGACGAGCGCTATGTAGCGCGCATCGATCAGTATCTGGCCGAGCATATTGATTGCAATGAGGACGGGGAATATGCCGAGCGTTCAGCGGGCGGATACAACGAGATCAACAACCGCGCGTTGCTGATTTTGGCGCAGGATCTGGGAAAAACAGAGCTGCTGGAATATGTGCGCCGCAATCTGGAAATGATGCCCGTCTTTTATCACACGGATTTTTCTATCTTCACCGAGAACTCCCGTCGGCAGGACAAGGGCACCGCACCCTACGCGGAAAAATATGCTTACCAATACCTGTTGTGCGGCCATGCACTGCATGATGAGGCGCTGCGCGCCATAGGTACGGCGCAGCTTGAGGCCTGTATCCGCTGCGGCCGGCCTTTTCCGCTTGCGGCAGAGGACCTGATGCTGTTTTCGGAGGCCTTTCAAAACCTGCCCGCCCCCGCCGGTCCGGAGTTGTTTGAGGTGGACCGGCTGCTGAAGGGCTCGGGCCTTTTGCGCCTTTCCCGAGGAGGCCTCAACCTGTGGGCGGTGGAGCGTCAACCCGCGTTTCTGTTCCTGAAAAAGGGCGGCATCGATTTTTACATCAAGGGCGGCATCAGCTTTTTCAACTGCCGCCACCTCTTGATGGAGAATATCCGTCCCTGCGGGGACGGTTACGAGATGGAATATGAGGGCACGGGCCAATATTATCAGCCCTTCGGTGAATATCAGGGCACGAACGACTGGTGGGAGATGGATCACTCCAGGCGCAGGACGTCCGGTCATCTTTCAGTGAAGGTGAAAGCCACCGTCACGCCGGTGGACGACGGCTTTGATATCCGCGTGCAGACCTGGGGCTGCCCCGCCTCCACCATCCGGTTTGAGTTCGGCATTCTGCCCAATGTACTTATCCGCGGCGAAGGATATCGCATTCCGGCGAATGCCGGAGGCTCTTTGGTCGCCACAAAGGGCGAACTGGAATTGTTTGACGGAAAGGATACGGTTTCCGTCGGGCCGGGGTTTGCTGTGAATGACGTGATCAAGGGGCTCTTTGGCGCCGTGCCGGCGTCGGAGGACCGGTTCAACCTCTATTTCAACGACGTGACAAATTTTGACCGCCGTTTTTCCATCCGTGTGAAATAATACCGGCGCTGCGGGGCGCGAGAGTCGTTTTTGCGCTCTGGCTGAAAGGACTTTTGACAAGGACCGTAAACCCATATACTATTAAAGAGTGAAATTTTGCAGGCAGGAGTGCCGTGCGCCGCAGCAGCGGCATGCGGCGCCGGCATTGGCCTGCCGGAAAAAGCGGGAATGTGGAAAGGGATACGGTGGAGGATGAAGAATTCTTTTTTCAGAAAATATAAAAATGAGTTTGCACTTTACAGGATCAGGAAAAAACTGCTGACAATCATTGCGGTGCTGCTGGTGGTTTTTGCCATGCTCACGATGCTGCTTTTTTATTTATCTGAACGCAGCTCTTATCAGAAAAACATGGCCGAATCCAACGAGATCATGGCGAGCCAGATGGCGTCCGTATATGAGCTGTACATGCAGAACGTTAAAGAGATCGCACACGATACAGCCTTCAACAATCAGGAGCTGTTCCATCTTTCGGCCGGGGAGCGGCAGGATCCGCAAGCCAAAACAAAGATATTGGACATGCTGGGTTCCATCAGTGTGATGAACCCGTATGTCCATTCGGCATATCTGTATTATGAAGAAGAGGGAATGGTGTACAGCTCTATCTCCATGCCATATTCCATCACTCCACTGGAAAATTTTGGCGATAAAGTGGTTTTTGAGCAGGATTCCGCAGCGAAGCCATATCAAGTGGCTCCGCATCTGCTTCATTCCACAGCAGCAATGTCGGATCTGCGCAAGCAGCCGCTCATCATCAGCTATGTTGTGCCGACGGCCAGCCGGAACGGCACAGTCTACCTGTGCGTAAATGTGAACACCCGTTCGCTGTATTCAATGATCCTGCGGGATTTTGAGCTGGAACAGAATAAGAATTTTTATATCGTCGACAAGGGAGGCTACGTGGTTTTCCATCGGGATTCGGAATATCTGTTTGTGAAACAGAACGAGCTGCCTCAGAAGGATGACGTGATCCGTTCCGAGGCATATTCCAGCATTTTAGGCTTCACATTTGTGTTTGAGAGCACGGTGCCGCCGCTGGAATCCGGCCTTCTGCGGTTTTCCTCCTGGATTCTGGGTGCGTTGTGCGTAACGATGGTCGTAGCCATCGTATCGGTTATATATTCCACTCTGCCCATTCGCAAGATGGTGCAGGTGGCTAAAAAATCGAATCTGAGGGACTTTCTTGCGAAGTCGGGCGGTTCGGCCGATACTACGTTTTGGGACAGGTCGATGCAGGAGTGCAAAAACCATGTGGTGGGAGTGTTCCGCATCGCATCTCATGCGGACGCCGAGGAATTTTTGAACCAAAGCATCAAAATGTCCGCGGAAAACGAGAAGGATTACCAATTCCTCGTCATCAAGATGTCCGACGAAACCATAGCCATCATCTTCGGCAACATCCGCCATTACGGGGACATTCAGTTTCGCCAGCATGTGCGTACCCAGTGCGAAAAAATGTGCGCCACATTCCGGGCGGGGGAAAAAGCTTACTGCGTGGTGTCCCAGGTGAAAACAGGAGTGGAACAGCTGCGCGACGGTTACCGGGAATGCTGCGAGACCTTCCGCTACCAATATCTGTTCCCTCAGCAGGTGATCGTTTGGGAAAAAATCGATACGACTCTGCCCGGCTATCCTTTCCCCGTACGTCACGAACGGCACATCATCAACAATCTGATGGCGGGCAAGGGAGAGGCGTGCCTGCGGCATATTGACGAGATATTTGCGGATTTCCGCAGTGGTGATTACCTCATCAAGGACAGCGAGATCAACCGCTATTTGGCCGTGATGCAGGAAAACATCTCCCTGCGGCTGGAGACTCTGCCCATCCCCATAGAACGTCCCGCACGGCATGGTTTTGACGCGTGCGTGACATTGGACGAGGTGTACACGGTATTTGTGGGCTATGTCCACGAGATTCTCGTACAGATCACCAACCGCCCGCGCGAGCCGGAAAATAACGTCAACACAGTGGTCCTGGAATATATCGAAAAGAATTTCTGCCAAAATGATATCTGCCTGAGCAAAATTGCAGAAGAGCTTTCCCTTTCGGCAAACCTCATCAGCCGCATCGTGAAAGAGGCTTCCCACCGCAGCTTTTCCGAGTATATCACCTATAAGCGTATTCAGAGAAGCAAGGAGCTTTTGGCGGACGGCTCCATGAGCATCAATGCGGTGTCCGAGGCGGTCGGTTTTACCTATCCTTATTACTTTATCCGTAAATTCAAAGAGCTGGAGGGCGTTACGCCGGGCCAGTACATTGGCGCGCAGACGCCTTCGGACGGCTGAATTATCGCTCTCATAGCCGGGCGCGGCGCGGGAAGGAGCAATAAAATGGAGAAATTGCTGCTTGACGGCAAATGGGAACTGCATTACGCGCCCGAGCATGCGGGAAAGACGACGGCGCAGGCGGTGAAGGAAGACCCGGCCTATACGCACATTGAGGCGAACGTACCGGGGAACGCGGAACTTGACCTATACGCAGCGGGCAAAGCACCGGAGCCATTTTGGGGAACGAACCTATATGCGTTCCGTCCCTATGAGTTTTACGAGTGGTGGTACACGCGCACGTTCGTTGCGCCGCAGGCGCTGGCGGATCGCGGCGCGGTGCTGTGCCTGGACGGCGTGGACACCTTTTCGACGGTGTATCTGAACGGGACGGCAGTGGGCGAGACGGACGATATGATGCTGGAATACCGGTTCGACGTCACAGAAGCGCTGCGGGAGGGTGAAAATGAGATCGCCGTGCACATCCGCTCCACGGTGAACGCCGCCCGGAATATGGATTATCCCATGGGCGTGCGCGGCCCGGGGTGGGAGCACACGGACGAGATGATCTGTGTGCGCAAGCCGGGCCATATGTTCGGCTGGGATATCGCGCCGCGCTTTGTGTCCGCCGGGCTGTGGCGGAGCGTTTCCATCTGCCCAAAGCGGGACACATATTTTAAAGAAGTGTACATGACAACGCTGCGCGCGGACAGGGAACGTGCGCAGGTACTGCTGAAGTTCCGTTTTGCAGCGGAAGACCCGATGCTGGAGGGGTTTGCGGTGCAGGTGCGCGGCACGTGTGCGGAAAGCTCTTTCTGTGAAACGGTACGCGTGAAGTTCTGCTCTGACGAACTGAGCTTCTGGGTGCCGGAGCCGAAGTTGTGGTGGCCCAGAGGTACGGCCCGGCCAGCCTTTACCGCACGCAGGTGGAGCTGCTGCACCACGGAGAGGTGCAGGACGTGTGGGAACTGAACCTGGGGATCCGTACATTCGAAGTACAGACGAATTTTGTGCCGGGTGACGACGGAGAATTCAAGGTGCTGGCAAACGGCGTGCCGATCCTTTGCAAGGGTGCGAACTGGGTGCCGCTGGACGCGTTCCACAGCCGGGACGCGCAGCGGTATGAACAGGCGCTTTCGCTGTTCCGCGAGACGAACTGCAATATCGTGCGGTGTTGGGGCGGGAACGTCTACGAAGACCACGCGTTTTACGATATTTGTGATGAGAGCGGCATCCTGGTCTGGCAGGATTTTTCGCTGGCATGTGCGATCTACCCGCAGACGGATGAATTTGCAAAGATCATCGAGCGTGAGGCTGCTGCGGCAGTCGTCAAGCTGCGCAATCATCCCAGCATCCTGCTCTGGTCCGGCGACAACGAAGTGGACGCGATGTACTACAACTTCGGGTACGATCTGCCGCATGTGCGCAACAACCGCCTTAGCCGCGAGGTGCTTCCGCGCGTGGCGGCATCACATGACCCATTCCGCTTCTTTCTGCCGTCCTCGCCATATATTCCGCTCACAGTGTCGGGTGATTTGAATGTGCCCGAGCAGCACAACTGGGGGCCGCGCGACTATTTCAAGGGGGACTTTTACCGCCATTCCAGCGCGCATTTCATCAGCGAGATCGGGTATCACGGCTGTCCGGCGGTGTCGTCTCTGCGGCAGTTTATCCCGGAAAAGGACCTTTGGCCCATCCAAAATGACGCATGGGATGCCCACAACACCGAGTATACGCTGTGCATCCGGGACCGTGGGTACGACCGCAACCAGCTGATGGTGGACCAGGTGCGGGATATGTTTGGTACGGAATGCGAAAGCCTGGAACAGCTGGCCATGCTGTCGCAGATCAGCCAGGCGGAGGCGAAGAAATTTTTCATTGAACAGACGCGCCTGAAAAAATGGCGCAGGACGGGGATCATATGGTGGAATATGCTGGACTGCTGGCCGCAGATCTCGGATGCGGTGGTGGATTACTATTTCCACAAAAAGCTGGCGTTTTACTACATCGGCCGCGTGCAGCAGCCGGTGTGCATGGTCTGCGCCGAGCCGGAGAACTGGTGCCATAAAATCTTTTTGTGCAACGATTCCAACGAAGCGCACACCGTGCGGTATATCGTGCGGGACGGCGAGACGCGGGAAGCGCTGTGTATGGGCGAGGCTGTGTCGCCCGCCAATGAAAATGTCTGTGTGGGCAAGGTGAAGACCTATTCCGGCGTACAGCGCCTGATCGTGATGGAGTGGACGCTGGAGGACGGCCGGCGGGGGGCGAACCACTATGTGACAGGCTACCCGGCTTTTGATGCCCGGCGGTATGCCGTCTGGCTGGGGATCATCGAAAAGCTGGACACACCGTTCGACAGCGCGGGATGTTTTGCGTAAAAGGGCCGGAAAGACCCGGAGGAGAGACAGCATGACGAGCAGAGAGCGTGTTGAGGCGGCGCTGGCCTTTGAGCCGGTAGACAAGGCGCCGCTGGAATACCATCCGTGCGGGCGGGGCCTGTACGAGCACGGGGAAGCGTTTCGGCGGCTGCTGAAAGCCCATCCCGGCGATTTTGAGGATTTTTCGGACATGCCCATTCCGCGGCCGCCGGCAGAGGCCTGCGGCCCGGACGGAAGCTATCATGAGTACAAAACAGACGCCTGGGGCGTTACGTGGGAATCGCGCATTTTTGCCATGACGGGCCATCCGTACCGGCAGCCGCTGGCGGACTGGCGCGCGCTGGAAGGCTTCCGCTGTCCGCCCCACGCGCTGGCGGAGGATGCGGCGTTCGCCTCTTACGCAAAGCGCATCGCCCGCGTGCGTGAAACGCGGTATGCAAAAGACGGATGGTTCGGCTTTTTTGAACGGATGCATGCATTGCGTCCGTTTGAAGACGTGCTGATGGACGTGTACGACAATGAACGCGAGATCAACCGTCTGGCCGATATGCTGGTGGAATATGAGCTGGAGGAGCTGCGCCTGATGTGCGCGGCAGGCGTGGACGCGGTGCAGTTCGGGGACGATTTCGGCACGGCGCGGGCGATGCTGTTTTCGCCGGAGGTCTGGCGTTCGTTTTTCAAGTCGCGCTACCGCCGTTTGGTCCAATTCGCCAGAGAACAGGGAAAAGCCGTGTTTTTCCATACCTGCGGGTACGCGGCGCCCATTCTGGAGGACCTGCGGGAGATCGGCGTGAACGCGGTCTGGCCGCAGCTGACCGCCTATGATATGGAGGAGCTGGCTGCGCGGCTGCGCAGGCTTGGGCTGGCCTGCGCGATACACGTCGACCGCGCGAATGTGATGACGCACGGCACGCCCGCGGATGTGACGCGCGCCGTGCATGCGGCGGCAAAGGCGTTTGACGTTATGAACGGCGGCGCATATTTTTATGTGGAGACGGACAACGGCTTCCCGCTGGAAAATATCCGTGCCTTGCTGGAAGCCATTGGAACATACAGGAAAGAGGCCTGAAGGAAATGGGACGCAGAGAAGATTTTGCGCGTACGATGCGCCATGAAAAACCGGAGAACCTGATCATAGATTTTGGGGGCAACCCGCTGTCTTCGATGGAGGGGGAGAGCGAGAACAAGCTGCTGGAATTTTTAGGGCTTGGGAAAAAACAGGGCGGGGACCTGCCGTTTGGAAAAACACGGCGCCTGGACGAGCGTCTTTTGAGATATTTTGACATTGACACGCGTTCGGTCGGCGAAATATTTACCCCGCAGGACTCACATTTTCAGACGATATCGGAAACGGAGTACATCGACGAATGGGGCATCCGCCGGCGGTTTACCGGGCTGTACTGGGAAAGCGTGAACACGCCGCTGAAAGGCGCGACGCTGGAAGAGCTGAACGCCTACCGGTTCCCGGACCCGGACTCCATTGATGAAAGGCAGATCGCGGCGCACGCGGCGCGTGCAAAGGAGTTGTACGAGACCACGGACTATGTCATCTGTGCGGAGCACCCGGTTTACGGGATCTTTGAGCTGGGGTGCTGGATGTGCGGCTTTGAGGATTTTCTGTACCGTATGGCGCTGGACGAGGAATGGATACACCGCTTTTTTGAACGTGTGCTGGAATACCAGAAGAAGGTCATCCAGCGGTATTACACGGCGGTGGGGCCGTACATTCACTACACGTCCAGCGGGGACGATTTTGCAACGCAGAACGCGCCGTTCGTTTCACCGGACATGTTCCGGGAACTGATAAAGCCGTATTTCAAGGAGCGCATCGCCTATACCAAGCGTTTTACAAAGGCGAAATACCTGCACCATTCCTGCGGAAGCGTATACAGGCTGATCGACGACCTGGTGGACTGCGGCGTTGAGATCCTGAACCCGATCCAGCCCAAAGCGGCGGACATGCAGCCGCGCGGGCTGAAAGCTGCCTACGGGGAAAAGATCGTCTTTCACGGCGGCATCGACACACAGGAGCTGCTGCCGTTCGCCAGCGAGAGCCAGATCGAAGAAACAGTACATGAGACCATCGAGATCCTGAACCGGGACGGAGGCTATATCTTTGCCGCGGCGCACAACATCCAGCCGGACGTGAACCCGCGCAGCCTGACCGTGATGCTGAACGCGGCGCGCAAGTACCGCAGGGCGTAAAGGGCGTGTGTGACATTTGCAAAATGCACGGCTTGGGGGGATGGAGGATGGCGGAGCAGGCCTTCCCGGCCGCAGGAGGAAAAGCAGAATGGAACAGCTGTATATCGGCATCGACATGGGAGGAACGAAATGCGCGGTGGTGGCAGGGCACGCGGACGGAAAGATTCTGCGGCGCATCGCGTTCCCTTCGGGCAAAGACGCACATCCGGACGAATTTCTGCCCCGTTTTTATGAGGCGATAGACGCGCTGCTGCGCGAGTACAACGGCGGCGCGGCGCCGGCGGCCGTGGGTGTGAGCTGCGGGGGCCCGCTGGACACGCGGCGCGGGGTGATTCAGGCTCCGCCGAACCTGCCGCTGTGGGACGAAGTGCCCATCTGCGCGCTGTTGTCGGAGCGGTATGGGTGCCCGGCATATTTGCAGAACGACGCGAATGCCTGCGCCATTGCGGAGTGGCGGTTCGGCGCGGGGCGCGGAACAAGGAATATGGTGTTCCTCACGTTTGGCACAGGGCTGGGCGCGGGGCTGATTTTGGACGGGCGGCTCTACGAGGGCACGAACGGTATGGCGGGCGAGGCGGGACATCTGCGGCTCGCGGCGGACGGCCCGGAGGGCTACGGCAAGCGCGGCAGCTTCGAGGGCTTCTGCAGCGGCGGAGGCCTGCGCCGGCTGGGCGCGCAGCGGCTGCGGCAGCTGCGTGCGGAAGGCGGGGACGCGGGGTTCTGGCCCGCGCCGCGCGCGGCGGAGGCCGTGACGGCAAAGGACATCTGCACGGCCGCGCAGGCGGGCGACGGGACGGCGCAGGCCATCGTGGAGGAAAGCGCAGCATATCTTGGCATGGGCCTGTCCGTCCTCATCGATCTGTTCAACCCGGAACGAATCGTCATCGGCAGCATTTTTGCAAGGGCGGAGGCGCTGTTCCGGCCGGGCATGGAGGCGGTGATTGCCCGGGAAGCGCTGGCGCAGAGCGCGGCGGTGTGCTGCGTTGTCCCCGCGCAGCTGGGCGATTCCATCGGAGACGTTGCGGCCCTTACTATCGCGATTGAATTTTCACAGAAAAACGGGAAATCTGTCACTGATTACGGTGCATAAAATCATACGGGAAAAGGGCGAGAGAAAATGATTCAGATCTACAACGGGACACTGACCTCCAAGGAACGAGTGCTGCGTACATTCAACCATGAAAAAGCAGACCGTGTGCCCATCGGATACTTTGCAAACCCGGGCATCCAAAAGCGCGTTGCGGCGGCTTTGGGCGTACTGGCGGACAAGGACAGCGTGAATGATGCGCTGGGCGTGGATTTTAAGGGCCTGATGCCCGCCTATACCGGAAAGCCTCTGTTCACGGCGCCGGGGCCGGAGCGCCATGTCCACCCGCTCACCGGAGCCGTCACGCGCTGGGTGGCGAACGAGGACGGCGGCTACTGGGACTACTGTGATTTTCCGCTGGCGGAAGCCGACGACGAGATCATCGCAAACTGGCCCGTGCCGGACCCGGATGATTTCGACTACGACGGCCTGCTGGAAAAGTGCAAAGCGTATGGACACAAGGCCGTCTACTTTGGACATCCCGGCATTTCGGACGTGATGAACAACACCGGCATGATCCGCGGTATGGAGAACATTTACATGGACCTTG
>OGGQ01001757.1_pt1 | contig 26779 bp, 25 predicted proteins | sample 1571191 | NCBI WGS metagenome assembly OGGQ01 (sample SAMEA2582061, study PRJEB24529) | metagenome | biome: Human gut stool | place: China | collected 2011
AAGAACATCACCTACACCACACCCAAGGGAATGAAGTGCCGGGACGACCGGCTCCACGAGGAAAAGTACACCAAGGAGGTCATGGAACATGAGTTCAGAATCCGGGCAGCGATTTTCCATGGAGGAATTGAAGCGGAGGAACGCTCCGCAGCCGATACCAACCCAAACCTGTCCCAGCAAGGAGGAGTGGCAGGAGCTGCTCCATCGGCTGGACGAGCTGGAGCGGCCCACAGCGGCCCACACGGCCCTTCTGCAGGAGGCTTCCAGCGGGAGGGAGCCGTGTCCCACCCAGGCACAGATGGAGGAACTGGCGCGGGATGTGGCAGAGATACAGGCGCTGCTGCGACAGGCTGGGAAGAAGAAAGAGTTTTCTATTTCTCCGCCCAGTCTGAGAACGGCGATGTCAGTCATGGTATGGCTGGCTCTGATTTTGCTGGGGACCATGGTGGGTATGGTGGTCTTGCAGGTGATCTGGTCCGGCTTGGCCGCTCTCTGGAGCGTGATCAGGATTCTGATTCCATAAGGGATGCCACCACCATGCACCAGCACACTGACACCAAAACGCTCCGGCAGGAACGACAAAAGAAAATCGCCCTCGGTCACAAGGAGGACGATCATGAAGACGAACAAAACTGGCAGCAGACCATGTGAAATATGGAGGAAATACAATGTTTTTATTTAAAGGCGATACGCTGAAGCATGAGACGGAGATCCGCGGGGTCAAGTACATCACCGTCAGCCACTACAATGGCGACCGGGATATCTTTGAAAAAATTGGAGGGCTGATTGCACAGTCCTTTTCTTCATCAGAAGTAGACAAATTTACGAAGGAATCTTCATTGGGTTCTGATATGGATACGGAGGAGGATTAACGGTATTGTGTGTTGCTAAGGAGGCGAACGCTATGAAAGAAAAAGAAACGGCGGCGATCTACTGCCGTCTTAGTCAGGACGATGGAAGCGTGGGTGAGTCCGGGAGTATTCAGACGCAGAAAACCCTGCTGACTCAGTATTGCAAAGAGCATCAAATTGAAATCGGTGGCTACTACTGCGACGACGGATGGAGCGGGACCAACTTCGACCGTCCGGAGTTCAAACGGATGCTGGAGGACATCGAGAGTGAAAAGATCAACCTGGTCATCGTCAAAGACCTCTCACGGTTCGGACGGGAATACGCGCAGATGGGTCTGTATATCGAACACTACTTTGAGGAAAAGGGGGTCCGCTTCATCTCGGTGGCAGAAAACATCGATTCCAAAAACGGGATCGACAATCTGGTGCTGCCCTTCACCAATGTGATCAACTCCTTCTACGCCCGCCAGGCCTCCACCAAGACAAAAGCGGCGCACCGTGCCAGAGTGAAAAGCGGCATGTTCATCGGGAGCCGGGCACCCTTCGGCTATCAGAAAGATCCCAACGACCGCCATCACCTGATCGTGGATCCGCCTGCCGCCGATGTGGTGCGGGACATCTTCCAGATGTTCGCCAATGGGATCGGCTATGTGCGGATGACCAAAATACTGCGGGAACGGGGCGTCTTGAATCCTCAGGCCTATTTCAACCAGAACAATCCGGACTACTACAAGAACAGCGACTACTGGCGCAAGCCCTTTGACTGGCATGCCACCTCTGTTCGGGCCATCCTCAATAATCCGGTCTACATGGGCAAGGTGGTCTTTGGCCGGAGTAAGACCAAGGGCTTCTTTGACAAGCGTCGGGTGGAGGCCTCCGAGGAGGAGTGGGTGGTAGCGGAGAATACCCACGAGCCCCTGATTACCCAGGAACTCTGGGACACGGTGCATCAGATGATGAAAGCCCGGCGGCGGGAGAACGGAAAGGGGGAGGTGCAGCCCTTCGCAGGGCTGGTGAAGTGTGCCGACTGCGGCTCCTCTCTGAATGTGAGCTACGATAAAAAGCATGGAAGATATACGGGGTTCTCCTGCTGGGTCTACAAGAATTACGGCAAGGAGCGATGCACCTCCCACGCCATCGGCTGGAAAACACTCAACCAGCTGGTGTTGGAGGACATCCGGCGCAATGCCATCATAGCCCGCACCAACACGGGAGAATATATGGACATGCTTATCGCCGCAAAGACGGAAAAGAAGAAGGCGGAGACAGACCGGTGCAGGCGGGAGCTGAAAAAGGTGGATAAGCGGATTGCGGAACTGTCCAAGATCCTGACCAAGCTCTATGAGGATGCTGCCCTGGAGAAAATCAGCGAGGAGCGATACCAGGCCATGGCGCCGGGCTATGAGCGGGAGCAGGTGGTGTTGAAGGAGAAACGGGAAGAACTGATGGCGGAGATTGCCCACAGTGAGGAGATCTACGAAAATATTGAGGCCTTCCTGCCGGTGATCTGGAAGTATACCAATATCACCGAACTCACACCCCACATTCTCAACGAGTTGATTGAGAAGATCGTGGTGCATGAGAAGGTGGTGGCGGAGGATGGGAGCAAGAGCCAGCAGGTGGATATCCACTACAAGTTCATCGGCTGTGTCAACTGGAAACGGGAGCCCGCCAGTTACGAAACGATAGAAGCAGCCGTGCTGCAGGAACATCAGACGCTCAGTGAGCAGACCGCTTAAAGACGACCAGGGAGAGCCGCACATATGCGGCTCTCCTCGAAGTTTTTTGTTTACAGCTGGTGTGCGAGAAGCCACGCAAGCAGGTCCTCGTAGCCTTTTTCTCCGGCGGCCACCTGAAGTATGATATCGGCTAACTCTTGCTGCGTATAGGACAGTTCTACGCCGTTGACCGCCAGAAAAACCAGCATGGCGTGGGCACCGATCCGCTTGTTACCGTCTATGAACGGATGATTTTTCACCAGACCGTAACAGAGCCGGGCGGCCTTCTGCTGGAGGGAGGGATAGGCGCTGGTGGTGCCGAACCCCTGAAATGGCGAATTGAGGGCGGAGTCCAGCAGCCCCTCGTCCCGCAGTCCCGGACTGCCGCCAGTCTCATCCACCAGGTGCTGATGGAGCAGCAGTACCTGACGCTTGCTCAGGAACTTCATTTGGCCAGCTCCTCATAGGCCGCCCGGTTTTGCTGAATGAGCCTCGCCGAGACCTGCATGACATCTTCGTCCTCGGCGGCCTGTATCTGCTCCGCCTGGCTGAACTCTACGATCAGGTAACGGGGCACATTATTTTTCAGAATGACGGCAGAACCCTGCTCATCCACCAGACGGGCCACTTTGGAGAAATTCTGGTTGGCCTCCGTAATGGACACCAGGGTGTTGGAATTGATCATCATACAATCACACTCCTTCTGTCTTTATTATACGCTGAAATAGGATGAATTCAACCTATAATTTTGAATATAGGAAAAGTACCGCTTCCATCATGTATCCTTACCGACAACCAGCGGTCGCGTGTTCAAGTCACGTTTCCAGCTCCAAAAAGGCCCCTTATCGAGAGATAAGGGGCCTTTTTGTGTGTAAAACAGAGGCTATTCCACGCCCAATTCAGAAAGGGCATCCCGGAGACGGCGCCATTCTTCAAGCAAGTCATCTCGTTTTCTTTCTCCGCTTTTTGTAATACGGTAGTATTTTCGTGTTGGGCCGTCAGATATGGTTCCTTCATATTGCTCCGTACAGCCCTCCTTGCACAGCCCCCGAAGCAGGGCATAGATGGCGCTTTCTTGAGTACCGGGAAAACTTTCGTGGATACGGCGCAAGATCTCGTAGCCATATACATCCTCGGAAGAGAGAATATGCAGTAAACATAATTCAATGAGATCTTTCTTCAACATAGGGATACCCCCACGCCAATCAAGCCAGCGATCCCGATAATGCCCAGATTGTAGGCATATGAAATCATCCAAAGCGAAGACGAAGCACCTAAGGTAGGGGAAACCAAAAGGGCAAGTACCAGAACACATTCCGCCAGCCCGGTTAGCCCCATCACATACAGAGAACACCACCGACGGTCGGATAATCTGCCTTTTATAAGCCCCAATAATCCAAGGGCTGCCGCAGCTGTGCCAGCCAACAGCAGTGTCCCATAGGCGATTCTGCCGTACTGCTCAGGGGGGATGAATGTCCAAACCTGCATAATCAGACTTGCCATGATTCCGGCAACCACGGCCATGATTACCAGCAGGACAAGCAGCATGGGCAATAGTCCCTTTGGGAAGGAAAGTTTACGCTCCTCCCCATGCTCAGGCCGAAACCAAATCAGCGAAACCGCTGCCCCCAATATAAAAAGGGTGTATATCAGCAAGCTGGGAGAATGGCTGAAATTTGCCCGCAAAAGGAGAAATTCGGGCAGCAGCAGGCAAAGCGCCATGACACCAAACACAACCAGCCAGCGGCAGTAGGCTTTGGGCTCTGAAAGCAGTTTGGCAGATTGAACTGGATTTCCTAACTCTTGTATGGGAATGAATTCCTGTTCTTTCCAATTTTGAACAATCATTTCATTATAATCGGCCAACACTTCATCGGCGTCTGATTTTGGCAGCCTCCAACGTACGGCACGGGAAAACTTTTTAAGATAAGCTTGCTTATCCATAATTGCCAACTCCTTCTGCTACTATAAAAATATCTATTATAAATAATATAGTAGTTGCGCATATAGTATAGCACCACGAAGAAAACAATGTCAAGGCTGTGCGTCCGAGCCGCGTTTGAAGGACCCAGCCGCCAAAAGCGCCTTGTCACATGACAAGGCGCTTTTTTGTACACATCAGGAGTTAACATCTTGGAGTGAACTTGCGGGGGGGTAATCGGGGTAAAGCCACCCTTGGCCACACCCAGCGTGTGAGCGCAGCGGGTGTGGCCATTTGTGTATAGTGTCCGTTTTATCTGTGTGCTTCACTCCAGAAAACCAGATCTTTTCATGGGGGTATATCAGGCACGAATGAGATTCCAGGTAACGGATGGAGTCAGGCCCGTATACCGTTTAAAGACACAATAAAAGTAGTGCTCGGAAGAATAGCCCAGGTCGGCTGCGGTGACTGCCAGCTGAGGGGAGGAATCGGCAGAGAGGAACATGTCCAGGGTTGTTAAAATGCGTTTGGTGTGCAGCAGATCCAGAAAAGTGGCATGGAAATTTTGAGAAAGCACCCGGGAGAGGTAGGAGGCGTTGACGCCCAGCTGTTTGGACAATTGGGTCAAATTCACCGTAGCGTAATTGCGCTCAATGTGCCGGATGGTACTGGAACAGATAGCGGGATTCTGCCAGGTGTCCCAGCGGCTGTGCAGGCGTTCAATTTCTTCACAGGTCTGCTGGATAAGGGCAGGCAGCTGCTCAAACCCGCTGGACGTATAGGTTCGGTTCATCCAGAGCAGCAGTTGGGCAGCCTGCCCCAGATGAAAGATCCGTCCGCAATACTGCTTGCGCGCATAGAGCAGGATTAAGTAGCGAAAAAAGATGTCACTGCCGCCGCTTTCGCGGTTGAACAGCAGGTCCAGACCCTTGTTCAGTTCCTCACGCACCAGGGCCTCGTAGTCCTGGGCAAAATAGGGGTCCCCTTTGTACTGAGCCAGGGAATGGAAAATGGTATCAATACTGTATGGAAGTTGAGTATTCATAATTTTATTCCGGTTCGCTGCCCAAAGAGGCGTCTGAAGGGGCAGCGGTTGTCATTTGAGGCTGAGAAAATGCATTTTGCACATGGTTGGCAATGAGTTTGGAGGCCTCCTCCTTATCCCGTTTGCAGATGGCGTCAAAGATGGCAATGTGCTCTTTGCAGGCGGCCTCCATGCGGTTGGGGCGCGAGATGGCGTATTCCCGAAAGACGGAGGTGTAGGACAAGAGGCGGTCCATGATATCAAGAAGCCAGATGTTCTTGCTGGCCCGGGCGATCTGGGTGTGAAAGCGGGAGTCGTACTTGTGCAGGTGGTGAATGTCCTTTCGCTTGGTATAAAAGCTGATGAGGGCGATGGACTCCTCCATGTCGGTGATGTCGTCGGAGGTGGCGTGGTCGATGCACAGCATGAGCGCCAGACGGTGGATATCAGCCAGGACAATGGACAAGTCCTGAATATCTTTGTTGGTGAGAGAGCGGATCTTGGCCTTGCGTCCGTGACTGATTTCCAGAAGACCGTCGCTGCTCAGCTGGAGCATGGCCTCCCGGATGGGGGTGCGGCTGATCTGCAGCAGCTTGGCAATCTGGCTCTCTGTAATTTCATTGGTAAAGGTGTTGAGGAGGATGGCCTCCTTCAGGGCGGCATAGGTGGCGTCCTTGAGTGTGGAATACTCCTTGCAATAGTCTTCAAAACGCTTGACAAAATCCGTATATTGCTCCTCTTGATTCATGCAATCGGTCTCCTTTCCTGCGGAAATATGGGTCTCTATACGTGCATTTTACCAAAAGATGTTTTTGTTTACAAGTATATTTTATGTAAAAAAATAGACTATTTAAAAAGAAAGTGAAAAGACAGGCCCCATGGAGTGTGCTATGATGGCCTTGAAATCAGGGGAAGGAGAGAGGTAAGAGATGAGGAAAACGACGCAGCTGAAGCAGCTTTTGCTGCAAAAGAATGCGCTGCCCTGTCCGGGCGTATACGATGCGCTGAGTGCGCGCATGGTGGAACGGTGTGGGTTTCAAGCTTGCCAGATCTCCGGCTTTGGGATATCGGCCTCCTCGCTGGGGATGACGGACGCCAGCTTTACCTCCCTGGAGGAAGTGGTGCGGATTACGTCCAACATTGTTCGCGCGGTGCACATCCCGGTGATGACGGACGCGGACACAGGGTATGGAAACGCGGTGAACGTCTGGTGGACCACAAAGCGGCTGGAGGAGACCGGAGCAGCCGGCATGAATCTGGAGGACCAGTGCCTGCCCAAGCGGTGCGGCCACATGGCGGGAAAGCAGATCATTTCCCTGGAGGAGATGGTTGGGAAAATCAAAGCCGCGGTGGACGCCAAAACGGATCCCGACTTTGTGATCAACGCGCGCACCGACGCAGTCAGCGTGTGCGGGATTGACGAGGCGATCCGGCGGGGAAACGCGTACCTGGAGGCCGGCGCGGACATGGTCTTTGTGGAGTCCCCCGGAAGCGTGGAGGAGATTCAACGGGCCATCCGGGAGATCCGGGGGCCTGTCAGCATCAACATGCTGGAGGGGGGACGTACGCCGCGGCTGACCTTTAAGGAGCTGCGGGAATTGGGGGCGGCCCGGGTGAGCTGTCCCATGTTCACCTCACTGATTGCGGCCTACGCGCTGCAGGAGGGGCTGTCCTACTTAAAGGAGCACGGCACCAGCGAGGGCTTTTCCAGCCTGATGTCCTTTGAGGAGTTCAAGACCTTTACGGATACGCCTCTGGTCCGGGCCATGGAGCAAAAGTACATTGTGGATGAGATGGAGCGGCGGAACGAAGCCACAGCAAAATAAGAAAATAAAAGAAGAAGGGTAATAATATGCGCAGTGCCGAGCAATTTCGCAAACTTCTCCGGGAGCCTGGCCTGATTCAGATTCCGGGCTGTTATGACTGCATTACAGCAACCATGGTGGAGCGGAGCGGATTTCCCGCCGCCTATCTCACCGGGTCAGGGATCTCGCTGACGCTTTCGGGAATTCCGGATATGAATACCATCAGCTATCTTGAGGTTCGCCAGGTGGTGCAGAATATTCGCGGTGCGATTCAGATTCCCATGCTGGTGGATATTGACACCGGATTTGGGGCGCCGCTGAATCTCTACCGCCTGACCAAGGAATTTGAGCAGCTGGACATTGCGGCGGTCCAGATTGAGGACCAGAAGGTACCCAAGAAATGCGGCCACGAGCTGGGCCGGAAGCTGGTACCGGATGAGGAGATGATCCAGCGCATCCATACCATCAGTGAGAACCGGCAGGAGAACGGACTGGTAATTGTGGCCCGCACGGACGCCCGTACCGTGGTGGGGCTGGAGGAGGCCATCCGCCGGGGGCAGCTGTACTTAGAGGCGGGGGCTGACGTAATTTTTGTGGAGAGTCCCGAGAGCTACGACGAAGTGAAGCAGATTACAGCCGGAATTTCCGGCCCCGTTCTGTTCAACAACGTGGAGGGCGGAAGAAGTCCCTTCCTGTCCAGAAAGGAGCTGGAGGACGCCGGGGTGAAAATCGCAATCTACCCCAATGCGCAGACCCGGGTGGTGGCCAAAAAGTGCATGGAGCTGCTCAGCACGCTGCGGGACACCGGAACCACAGCGGGGATGGACGATCAGATGCTGTCCCACAAGGAGTTGTGGAAGATGTTCAACAGTGAAAAGTGGGTGGCCATTGAGAAAAAGTATCTGACGCCCTGACAGGGCGCGGCACGGCTGAGGCCGGGGGATGGAGAACGCAAGCAGGCTGACCATAAGGTTGTGAAAGGGAGTGGTTCATGTGTACACAGAAATACAGACCGTGACGGGGCGCTTTCCCATCGGGAAGCTGGAGAATGTACTCATGCATGAGCACATCGTTCTGGGCTATGCGGGGTGGTTTTACGATCCCCGCTGTGCGGAGTTCCGCCATGACGAGGCAGAGCGGCAGACCCTGGACAGACTGAAAAAGCTGCGGGACCGGGGGGTAAATCTGGTGGTGGACCCCTGTCCCATTGAGCTGGGGCGCAACCCGGCATTCATGCAGGAGGTGTCCGAGAAGAGCGGGGTGCAGATTATGTGCTCCACGGGGTTTGATCTGGAGGCCCGGGGCTGCATGTCCGCCTTCCGCAATGCCTCGGCCGAGGAGATCCGGGACATCTACCTCTATGAGATTGAAAACGGAATCGGGCCGGAGCACATTAAGCCGGGCATCATCAAGGTTGCAACGGGCTACGGCCAGATCTCGGACTATGAGGACCGCTGTATCCGCGCCGCGTGTATGGCCAGCCTTCAGAGCGGGCTGCCCATCATCACCCACACGGAAAAGGGGACCATGGGACCGGAACAGGCCCAGGCGTTTAAGCGGTACGGCGTGGCGGCCAACCGCTGCCTCATCGGGCACTGCTGTGCAAATCCGGACCTGCGCTATCAGAAGTCCATACTGGACGAGGGCGTGTATGTGGGCTTTGACCGCTTCGGCAATGAGTGGCATGGAGATGACTACTTCCGCCTGGCCACGCTGACGGCGCTGATCCACATGGGCTTCTCCAACCGGCTGTTTCTTGGGACAGATTCGGTGGCATTCCTGCTCAAAGAGCTTCCGGGCAACCGGAATTATGAACATTGGGATCCGGTCCGGCTCTTTGATGTAATCATTCCGCAGTTGAGAGAGCGAGGTGCATCGGAGCAGGACATTCAAAATCTGACCCGTGACAACGCAAAGCGATTCCTTTCCGGAACCCCCATTGGGACATGACATGAACTGAGCAACATACAAATGACTGCAAAAATAAGGAGGAACGAAAAATGAAAAAAATGTTTGCGCTTATTTTGTCCCTTGCCATGCTCCTGAGCTTAGCCAGCTGCGGAAATACCTCACAGCCGTCCAATTCCGGATCCTCCGGACAGAGCACCTCAGGCTCGGGCGCCGGTTCCGCGGATGAGAGCAATCCCCTTGGCCTTTCCGAGAAGATCACAATCAGTTACTCCCACGTTCAGAGTACCACGTCTCCCACCCACCTGGCTATGGAAGATTTTGGAGCATATCTGGAGGAGCAGTCCAACGGCTGGGTCACCCTGGAGATCTTCCCCGCCGGCCAGCTCTACAACGACTCCACGGAGATTGACGCCATCGTAGGCGGCAATATCGACATGGTTTCCACCTACCTCAGCAAGCTGACCAGCGTGGATACGGACACCCAGTACTGCCTGGCCCCATACCTGTTTGACAACGTGGAGGAGATGGAGGCCTTCTATACCTCCGAGTATGCCGAGCCCCTCTATGAGAAGATCAACGCCCTGGGCCTGAAGGTGGTCAACGTCATGTTCGGCGGCGAGCAGTACTTCATGAGCAACGGGGATTCCGTGCGGACCATTGACGGCTTTAAGGGCAAGAAGGTCCGTGAGGGCGGCGGCGCCATGACTCAGGCCCTGTATGAAGCGCTGGGCGCCTCTGTGACCACGGTCAACTTCAACGAGCTGTACACCGCCATGCAGACCAACCTGGTGGATATCGCGGTTACCTCTATTGACTCCGCCGTCAGCATCCAGCTGCAGGAAGTGCTCAAGAGCGTCTCTGCCTACAAGATCCAGTACGCGCCCTACATGATTATGTTCAACCAGGCCACTTGGGACTCCTACCCCGAGGCGGTTCAGCAGCTGATCACCGACGGCCTGGAGATGGCCCGGGTGAAGCAGCTGGAGTACACCGAGGAAACCTGTGCCGCTGCCATTGAGACAGTCAAGAGCGCCTGCGACTTCTATGAGGCCACCGATGAGGAGATCGACCAGCTTAAGGCGGTCTGGCAGCCCATCGTGGAGGAATATGTCTCCAGCACCTGGATGGACGCCATTGCTGCCTTCCGGGAAGCGAACAAGTAAACTTCAACCAGTGTCTGCCGGGGAGCGTGTCCGCATCCCCGGCAGACCCTATCAAACACGGAGGACGTGAAGCTATGTGGAAAAAGTTTCTTGCACGCTATGAGTTAATTGAGGATGTGCTGGCGGGAGTCGGACTGATCTGCGGCGTGGGAATCATGTTTGTGGGCGTGGTGTCCCGGTACATATTCAACCACCCGCTGACGTTTGTGGACGAAGTGGGGCCGATTTTTATTGTCTGGAGTACCTTCGTGGGCTATTCCATTGCCCTGCGCAAGGACGAGCACATCAAGATGGATATTCTGTATGTGGCAGTCAAGGGTAAGTGGAAGCGGGCCATGGATCTGTTCAGCTATATCTGCGGAGCGGCGTTTGCCTTTTTCATGATGCGGTACGGGTTTCTGGCCATGATGATGCAGCGCAACATGAACCGCGTGACACAGATTCTGGAAATTCCCGTGTGGATCACCTATCTCATCATCCCCTTTATTGGCGCTGTGCTGCTGATTCGCTACATCGGGATGATTGTGGCCTTTTTCAGACCGCGGGGCGCAGAGAGCGGCACCGGGTCCGAGAGCGAAGCTTCGGGGGGATGACAGATGGAGAAAGTATTGATTCTGCTGGCAATTTTTGTAGTGCTGATGCTGCTGCGCGTTCCCATCGCCGTATCCATGGGACTTTCCAGCCTGATTGGCTTTATGCTGATCGGCTATAATCTGACCACGGTGGGATCCACTCTGTATACCGCTGTGGCCAGTACGTCCATGATTACCATTCCGGGCTATATTTTTGCCGGGTCCATTATGGCAAACGGAGGCATATCAAAGCACCTGCTCAACGCGCTGAACGCGTGGATCGGGCATGTGCCGGGGGGCGTGGCCATCGCCACCGTGCTGGCCTGCGCGCTGTTTGCCGCCATTACCGGATCTGCCTCCGCCACCATCGCCGCAGTGGGCGGCCTGATGATCCCCGCCATGGTGGATTCCAATTATCAGAAATCCTTCTCCATGGGCCTGGTGGCTAGCGCGGGGTCTCTGGGCATTCTCATTCCGCCCAGCATCCCCATGATTCTCTATACCACCATTGCCGGGGTGTCGGTGTCCAAGCTGTTTGCCGCCGGCATGCTGCCCGGCCTGATCGTGGTGGTGGTTTTCTCCATTTACATCGTGATTTTCAGCATCATCCACAACCAGAAGGGCGGCAGCGCGGACAAAAAGGACCGCTGGAAGAAGACCCTGAAGGCGCTGCCCGCCGTATTCCTGCCGGTGGCCATTCTGGGCTCCATTTATTCCGGCATCATGACGGCCACCGAGGCCTCCGCCTTTGCCTGTGTCTATGCCATTCTGGTCTCCGCCTTCGTATACCGGGAGTACAGCTGGAAGAAGTTCATTGAGGCCATTCGGGATGCCAGCAAGTCCACCGCCATGATTTTGTGGATTGTCACGGCCTGCTCCATGTTCTCCCTGTTCCTGACGGCCACCCGGGTGCCCCACATGATTCTGGAAATTGTGGCGGCGTCCAATTTCTCCGCCATTGAGATGGTGCTGATCTGCAACCTGATCCTGATCTTCCTGGGGTGCTTCATGGACGGCGTCTCCATTATGCTCATTGCCGCTCCCCTGATGGTGCCCGTGGTGGGCGGACTGGGCTACGATCTCATCCAGTTCGGTATTGTAATGACCATCGGCATTCAGGTGGGCCAGCTGACGCCGCCTGTGGGCATCAACCTGTTCCAGGTGGCCGGCATGCAGAAGGAGTCGGTTGCCTCGGTGATCCGGGGTGCAATCCCGTTTTTGCTGCTGCTGGTGGCGGTCTGGGCGCTGGTCACCCTGGTACCCGGAGTCACGGAAATTGCAACCACCTTGTTTGTGTAACCGAATCGGTATTCTGAGCTAGTACGGGAGGGTTTTCGTTGGTTACAGTATATGCTCCGCTGGGCATGCTGGGATATGGGTTCCCGGTCAGCTCCATGGAAGCGGCATTACAGCACGGATTTGATGTTATGGCAGTGGATGCGGGGTCGGTGGATCCCGGACCCTATTATTTGGGCAGCGGAAAGAGCTTTACTTCCCGCACCATGGTGAAGCGGGATCTGAAGCTTATCGTTCAGGCGGGGCAGAAGGCGGGGGTGCCCATCCTCGTCGGCAGCGCCTGCGGCGCCGGAGCGACCCCGCATTTGGACTGGGCCATGGAGATCCTGGAGGAGATTGTCCAGGAGCTGGGCATCCACCCGAAAATTGCCCGGATTGATGCGGAGCTGGAGAAAGAGGACGTGCTCCAGGCCTTTCGCGAGGGCCGGGTGGAAAACTTTGAGACCACGGGCCAGCTGAAGGAGCAGGATATCACCGACTGCACCCACATTGTGGCGCAGATGGGCATTCAGCCCTTCATCAAGGCCCTTGAGGGCGGTGCGGACATCATCCTGGGCGGACGGGCCTATGATGCGGCGGTGATTGCGGCCTACCCCATCTGGAAGGGGGAGGACGTGGGCCTGAGCTATCACATGGGCAAAATCATTGAGTGCGGCACCGCCGTGGCCCTGCCCAGAGAGTCGGACGGCATGATCGGCGTCATCGATGGGGACTCCTTTGTGGTGACTCCGGCCGATCCCAACAAGATCTGCAAGCCGGATACGGTGGCCGCCCATACGCTCTATGAGCGCAGCAGCCCCTTCACCACGGAATTCCCCGGCGGCGGCCTGGACATGAGCCAGTGCAGCTTTACGGGGGAGAACAACGGGCGCAGCGTCCGCATCCGGGGGACGCGGTTTGTGGAGCCCAGCCGACTGACCCTGAAGCTGGAGGGTGTGCGCAAGGCGGGGCACCGGAGCATCTGCCTGGCGGGCATCCGGGACCCCTTTGTCATCCAGAACTTCCCGGAAATTGAGGAGAAGGTGCGGGCCAAACTGAAGCGGGATTTGCCCCAGTTCCAGGAGGGGAGCGACTACCGCATTCTGTTCCGCCGCTACGGCGCGGGGGAAATTATGAAGGAGCGGGATCCGGAGCGCTGGGTTCCCAAGGAGATCGGCCTGGTCATCGAGGTGCTCTCCCCGGATCAGGAGACGGCCAACACGGTGTGTGCCCTGGCCCGGTCGGGGATTCTCCACATGGGCTTTCCCGCCCGGCGGGCAAACAGCGGAAATCTGGCCTTCCTGTATACCCCGGCGGAGTTTCCGGCGCCGGAGTGCTATGAGTTTGCCCTGTACCACCTGATGGTGGTGGATGACCTGGTCAAACCCTTTAAAATCACATGGATTGAGCCGTAAGGGGGGGCGCGCTATGAAGTTATTAGACGCGGATGCCATTGTCCGCAGCAAGGACGCGGGCCCGTTCCGCATCACACTGGACGTCATTTTCAACAACCGGGAGCAGTTCGAGGCCATGAAGGCCTCGGGGGTGTGGAACACGGAGTATCTGTGCAGGCTGTGCCGGCTGCCGGAGGAGGATGTGGACGAGTGCCTGTGCTATGAGCCCGCAATGGCCTTCAAGCTCACCTATCAGCGGGCCATTTCCTCGGGGGCCTTCGGGGACAACGATATTTACGGCTCCCAGCAGCACGTGCCCCTGTATAACGTGGAATTTTGAGAGAGAGGGAGTGCCGGTATGTATGTAAAAGAGCCTGCCCGCAGCTACCGCTACAACGACCCGGAGGACGCGGATTTTTCCAAAATTATTGCCCCGGAGCACACGGCCCTTCTGATGATTGACATGCAGAACGACTTCTGTTCTCCAGAGGGGAAATTTGCCCAGGCGGGCCGGGACGCCACGGAGATTTTGAACATTGTTCCGGCCTGCAAGACGCTGCTGGAGGCGGCCCGGGCAGCAGGCGTCTTTGTGGTGCACATTCAGCAGAGCACGCTGCCGGGGGAGCAGAGTGACAACGGCGGCTGGCTGGCCTTCAAGACCCGGGACGGAAAGGCGCCCACCTATGCCACCGTCAATACCTGGGGCTGGCAGCACATCCAGGAGCTGGCTCCCCGCAACGACGGGGAGGACGGGCGCTATTATGAGCCCATTGTACCCAAGTTCCGGCCGGACGGCTTTTTGAACACCAACCTGGACGCCATCTTACAGGCCAACCGCATCCAGAGCGTAGTCTGCTGCGGCTGCACCACCGAGGGCTGCGTGATGGCCACGGTGATGGGCGCGGCGTTTCACAACTACTACACCTGCGTGGCGGAGGACGCTGTGGCCACCTCGGTGGACGGGGCCCATGAGCGGGCCATCTGGCTGATGAAAAAGCGGTATCTGGTCCGCCCGGTGGAAAAAATCATCGCCTGCTGGGAATCATAAAGAGGCATTCCCCCTGCCGCACAGGGTGCGGCTTCTTGACAGTCCGCCGGCCGGCTCCTTCCATCCCATGGGCAGCGGAAAACTTACGGCTTCGGCGGAAGAAAAAGGCTCCTTGTCTCAGGACAAGGAGCCTTTTTCCGTAAAATATGGGGAGGTTTCCCAAACGCGGGCCTGTCAGCGGGAGCTTGATTTCGGAGGGCAGTCTGCCTCCTGGCGGCAGGCCCGGGCGGGGCAGCGGCCCTGGCCTAAGTGAAACGCCCGGGACAGCAGCCAGCCCACAAAACCCATGTACGCCATGGAGCTCAGGGGAGTTGCGGTAATCAGGCATGTGCCGGACGTACAGCCCGCCAGGCGGTAGGAGAGATAGCCTGCCAGTATTCCGCCCAGGACGAACAGGACGGGGGAGAGAAAACTTGTACGGTTCTGTTTCATAGGGCTGCTCCTTTCGGTTTTCTGGCCGCATCATACCACGCCGCCCCGCCCGGTACCGTGACCTTATCACCCAGGGGCGAACAGGGTACGGCGGCGGACTGTAATAAAGTCACGGAACCGCCGGGCCTGGTGCACTATAATACCTACACAAGCCGGGACAGGCCGGGGGCGGGGGACCAGCCCCGCCGGATTCCGGCAATACATATGAGGTGAAACCATGGGAATACTTGACTTTTTCAAAGGGGAGGACATAAACCAGGGGGTCCAGGAGTACCGCGCCACACCGGGGGCGCTGCTGCTGGATGTCCGCTCCCCCCAGGAGTACCAGGGAGGCCATATCCCTGGGAGCAGCAACCTTCCCCTCCAGGAGATCCGGCGGGCCAAGGAGCTGGCCGGGCCGGATACGCCGCTGTTTGTCTACTGTCTCAGCGGTGCCCGAAGCCGCCAGGCGGCAGGAATTCTGGGGCAGATGGGGTATACCTGTGTCAAGAACATCGGCGGAATCTCCGCGTACAGAGGAGAGGTTGAGCAGTAATATGAAGGTTGTCATTGTAGGCGGCGTGGCGGGGGGCGCCACCGCTGCGGCCCGCATCCGCAGACTGGATGAGCGGGCGGAGATTGTGGTATTTGAGCGGTCCGGATATGTCTCGTACGCCAATTGCGGGCTGCCCTACTACATCGGCGGGGTCATTCAGGACCCGGAGGAGCTGACCCTCCAGACGCCGGAGAGCTTTTTTGCCCGCTTCCGGGTGGACATGCGGGTACACCACGAGGTGACCGCCATTTACCCGGAGCGCAAGTGCGTCTCAGTGCGCAATCTGGACAGCGGGCAGGAGTTTGAGGAGTCCTACGACAAGCTGCTCCTCTCCCCCGGCGCCCACCCCACCCAGCCCAAGCTGCCGGGGGCGGGGATGGAGAAGATCTTCACCCTGCGCACCGTGGAGGACACCTTCCGCATCAAGGAGTACCTCCAGAGTGCCTGCCCCAAGTCCGCTGTGCTGGCGGGGGGCGGTTTTATCGGGCTGGAGCTGGCGGAAAACCTGCGGGAGCTGGGCATGGAGGTCACCATTGTGCAGCGGCCCCGGCAGCTGATGAACCCCTTTGACGAGGACATGGCGGCCCTGCTCCACAGCGAGGTGCGCCGCCACGGGGTCAAGCTGGCGCTGGGCTATACCGTGGAGGGCTTTGCGGAGAAGGACGGCGGCGTGGAGGTCCTGCTGGAGGGAGCTGCGCCGCTCCATGCGGACATGGTGGTGCTGGCCATCGGAGTGACGCCGGAGTCCCGGCTGGCCCGGGAGGCGGGGCTGGAGGTGGGCATCAAGGGCAGCATCCTGGTCAACGACCGGATGGAGACCTCCGTTCCCGATATCTACGCCGTGGGCGACGCCGTTCAGGTCAAGCACTTTGTCACCGGCCAGGACACGCTGATTGCTCTGGCCGGACCCGCCAACAAGCAGGGGCGGATTGCCGCCGACAACATCTGCGGCGGGGACAGCCGGTATTCCGGCTCCCAGGGCAGCAGCGTCATCAAGGTCTTTGGCCTGACCGCCGCCGTCACCGGCATCAACGAGGCCGCGGCCAAGCGGGCGGGCATTGCGGCGGACAAGGTGGTGCTCTCCCCCATGAGCCACGCCGGCTATTACCCCGGCGGCCGGATCATGACCATGAAGGTGGTCTTTGAGAAGGGGAGCGGCCGTCTGCTGGGGGCCCAGATCGTGGGCCGCGAGGGAGTGGACAAGCGCATTGACGTGCTGGCCACAGCCATCCGGTGCGGCATGGGCGCGGCGGAGCTCAAGGAGCTGGATCTGGCCTACGCCCCGCCCTACTCCTCCGCCAAGGACCCGGTCAACATGGCGGGCTTCATGATTGAGAACCTCACCCGGGGGCTGGTGAAGCAGTTTGATCTGGAGGATGTGGCGCAGCTGCCCCGGGACGGCAGCGTCACCCTGCTGGATGTCCGCACCGGAGAGGAGTTCCAGGCCGGACATATGGACGGCTTTACCAACATCCCGGTGGACGAGCTGCGGGAGCGGATGGGGGAGATTCCCACCGGCCGGCCGGTCTACTTGGTCTGCCAAAGCGGCCTGCGCAGCTACATCGCCTGCCGCATTCTCGCCGGGCATGGGTACGACTGCTATAATTTCTCCGGAGGCTTCCGCTTCTATGAGGCGGTGACCTCTGACCGGTGCCTCATCCGCCGGGCCACCGCCTGCGGTATGGACCAGCCGTGACCCAAACAAAAAGCAGCAGGACACACGCCATGGACGGGGCGTGTGTCCTGCTGTTTTGGGACAAACAGGGAGAGGAGGTTTCCCGTTGGGCAGGTGTTCCCTGCGGGAAAACGAACCCGGGATCTGGCCTGTTCCTGTCCGGACATAGTACTCCAGAGGGGCAAAATTTCGGTGTCCCAAGGGAAAACCGTTGAAACTATGCGGAAGAACGCATATAATAGAAAACAGATTGAATGCGGGGAGGCGTGCTATGGAATACATTACCGTGCGGGAGGCAGCCCAGAAGTGGAAGGTCTCTGAGCGGCTTACCCAGCAATATTGTACGGATGGGCGCATCCAGGGGGCCAAAAAATTCGGCGGTGCCTGGGCCATTCCCGCCGATGCACCCAAGCCGGCAGATCCCAGAAAAGCCGTAACAGGGGAGAAGGCAGCGTCGGCCGCACCAAATTCGGACCCGCCCCAGCCGGTCCCCCACCTGCCCCCTATGCCCCTGATGAACGCGGCCTTTCAGCCGGGACACTGCATGGAATATGTGCAGGGCATTGAGGACAAGCGGCTGCGGGACATCGCGCTGGCGGAGTACCACTACTTCAGCGGAAACCCGGAGCAGGCGGCGCAGGAGGCGGAGATGTACCTCTCCCATCCGGAGCTGTCCCTGCGGCTGTCAGCCTGCCTGATCTATGCCTATGCCAATCTCTCCATCGGGCAGATCCAGCGGGCCCAGTACACCCTGGCGGAGGTCCGGAACACGCTGGCTGCTGCGGACGAGAATATGCCGCCTCAGCTGCGGGCCTCGGCTATCTTTATTGTGACCACCGCTGCGGTGCTCCTCCACCTGCCCCTGCCGGAGAAGGTGGACAGCCTTCAGTCTCAGATTCACCTTCTGCCCCCGGGCCTTCGGATGTTCGCACTGTATGTTCAGGCCCACTATACCTACCTTCAGGGGGAGTACGGCAGGAGCCTGGGCATGGTGGAGACGGCCTTTGCCATGCAGGAGCAGACCTTCCCCATCCCGGCCATCTATATGCACCTGGTGGCGGTGATGGATCTGATGAGTCTGAAGCAGCCGGAGCAGGCCCAGGCCCACCTGCTGGCGGCCTGGGAGCTGGCCCGGCCGGACGACCTCATCGAGGGATTTGGGGAGCACCACGGCCTGTTGGGCGGAATGCTGGAGGCGGTGCTGAAAAAGGACTGGCCGGAGGATTTCAAGCGGATTATTGCCATTACCTACCGCTTTTCCGCCGGCTGGCGGAAAATTCACAACCCTCAGACAGGGGATACCGTGGCCGACAATCTCACCACCACCGAGTTTGCCACTGCCATGCTGGCGGCCCGGGGCTGGACCAACCAGGAGATTGCCGACCACCTGGGCATCTCCCCCAACACCGTCAAGCAGTACATCTCCATCACGTTGAAAAAGCTGAATATCCGGCAGCGAAAAGATTTGAAACAGCACATGCTGCGCTGAAGGCTATGCCTGCGGAATGCCGCAGGCATAGCCTTTTTTCGTGGGGAAACGGGTGATTTCAAAGAAAAATTTTTGTGATATAGTTTAAATTAAGACAACAACATGCGGTTTTGTCCGCGCTGGAAGGACGGTGCAGAGAGCAGGAAACGCCAGGGACGGAGAAACGGGGAAACCATGTGGGAAACAGCAGCGTGAGGGGGAAATGTCTGTGGAAAAGAGAGACGGCTTTCTGGAGTCAAAAATACAGACCCCCACTGCGCCCCGGAATTTTCTTGTCCGGGAGCGGCTGATCCAGCAGCTGAACGAGGCGGAGGAGCGCCTGATCATTGTCAATGCGGGGATGGGCTACGGAAAGACGGTGCTGCTCACCCACTATGCCAAGCGGTATCCGGACAAGTGCGCCTGGTACCACCTGAGCGACACGGACAACGACATCATGGTGTTCGCCCGGTATCTCAGCAAGTCGGTGGCCAAGGTGCTGCCGGAGTTTGCCCCTGACTTTTCCCCCTACCTGGCGCTGGACCAGAACGAGGGGCTGGTGCAGAATCTGGCGCTGGACTTTGCCGCGCTGTTCCGGAGCCTGGAGGACCGGGAGGTCTGCCTGGTTCTGGATGACTTCCAGGTGATTGAAAACGACTGGATCTTTCAGTTTCTCAACATTATATTGGACCATCAGCCAGGGGGACTGCGCCTGTTTCTGTGTATGAAGAGCGCCCCCCCGGCTTTTTGCGCCCGTTACCTGCTGGAGCGCAGCGCCCTGGTGCTGGGGACGGACAGCCTGGCCTTCAATCTGGAGGAGGTCAAGCAGCTCATCGGGGAGTACACCGCGCCGGAGAATCTGGAGCAGGTGGCCCGGGCGGTGCAGACCCACATGGAGGGCTGGCCCGCGGGGGTCAGCTTTGCCATGCTCTATTTCCGCCAGCGGCAAATTCCCATGACGGAGCGGGAGATTGAGCAGGCCTGCCAGCAGAGCTATCTCCAGGACTACTTCATGCACGAGCTGTTCCGAAAGCTCCCCTTTGAGCTGCAGCACTTTCTCACCAGTACCGCGGTGCTGGACTACCTGCGCCCGGACGTGTGCAATGCTCTGGCGGGAATTGACAACGCGGCAGGGCAGCTGTCCTATCTGGAGCGGGAAAACCTGTTCATTCTGCGCATTTCCGGCAGCGGCCACCTTTACCGCTGCCATGGCCTGTTCCGCAACTTTCTCCTCACCCAGCTTCAGCCCGCCCAGCGCAAGCGGCTGCTGGAGAAGGCCTCTGATTTCTACCTGCGCACGCCCGACAAGGCCCAGGCGGCGGAGTACGCCCTGGCCTGTGGGGACGGGGAGCGGCTTCAGAGCGCGGTGGAGACGGCGGGCCGGGAGACTCTGGACCAGGGGCGGCTGAACACCCTCCGCCGCTGGCTGGAGGGCCTGTCCGCCGCCGGGACGCCGCCCACGCCGGAGATTCTCCTCCTCCGGGGGCAGTACCGGGAGCGGATCGGAGACTGGGAGGGTGCGCTGGAGCTGGTGGAGCAGCTGATCCGGATGGATACGGACCAGGCGGGGGAGCGGTGCATTCTGGAGGCCAAGCTCCTGTGGGCCCAGATTGCCCGGGAGAAGATCTCCCTGCCCAGGAGCCTGGCTGTGCTGGAGGAGATCCTGCCCAAGCTCCGCCCTCAGCGGACCTCCCTGGCCCCACTGCGCCGCCAGGCGGCCCGGCTGCGGCTGCAGGAGCTGATGGATTTGCGGCAGTATGACCGGGCGCTGGAGCTGGCCCTGGCCGATATGGAGGAGAGTGCCCTGCGGGGGGACGGGGAGGACCAGCGCTGGAACCGGGAGATGGTGGTCATCTGCTCGTTCATCATGGGGGACTACCGCCGGGCCATCCAGATGTATATGGTTTTGCGGAGCAAGGGGGGCGGACAGTCCATTACCCCCTGCTACCACCTCTATCAGGCGGTGAGCGGCCGGACGGAGCAGGCCCTGAACCAGCTCAACCGGACCCTGGAGGAGCTGCCGGAGGGAATTTCCCGCCGGGATCTGGAGCACCTGCTGCTTTTGCAGACGCTGCTGGGCCAGATGGCGGCTCTGGCGGGGACGGCGCTGCCCGAGGGAGAGCTGGGCAAGGGGTTCTGGGAAAATGCGGCGGTGTGCCCGGGCCCGGAGCACCGGGAGTTTGGAGGCCTGGTGCGCATGCTGCGGCGGGTCCTGCGGGACGGCCCGCGGGGAGAAACGGAAGAGGATGAGCTGTTCGGCCTGGAGTCCGGGGAGTTCATCACCATTCAGGACGGGGCCCGGTGGCTGACCGTGCGCCGTCTGGTCCGGCAGGGTGAAACCGGCCGGGCGCTGGAGCTGTGCCGAAGGACCCGGCCGGACCGGCAGGCCTGGCTGGGGGACGGCGGTGAGGGGGACGGGCGGAAAAACGCCTTCCTGGCCTTCCTCACCCTGGAGGAGGCCCTGCTGATCCGGAGCAGTGAGCCCGAGCAGGCTGCGGCCATGGCGGAGCGGAGCGCCCGCTACATGATCGAAAACCGACTGATCTGTCCCGGCCTCACCGACGGGGAGCAGGCCGCCCTGGAGGAAATTCTGGCCGGATGCAAAACCGGCCTGTCCCTGCGGCCCGGTCCCGGGGAAGAGCTGGGGCTGAAGGGAGAGCAGGCGCCGCCCCGGGTGTTCGTCCACTCCTTTGGACACCTGCGGGTGGTGCTGCCGGACGGACAGGAGCTCCGCTGGAGGACCCGGAAGGGGGAGGAGCTGTTTGCCTACCTGTTCCACCGGGGCGGGGCCCTGGTGGACCGGGAGCGGCTGATGGACATCCTCTGGCCCCAGTCCGCCCCGGCAAATGCCACCTCCCTGCTCCACACCAGCCTCTACAACATCCGCAAGAGCCTGGCGCCCTACGGGCTGGACCAGCTGCTCCGGCGGGAAAAGAAGGGGTACCGGATGGATATGGATCTGGTCTCCTCCGACCGGGAGGCGATGGACGAGGCCGAGGGGAACGGGGGCGGGGAGCTGGACCTGTCCACCCTCTATGAGGGGCCCTATCTGGAGGACATCGAGGCCCCGTGGGCGGAGGACAGCCGGGCCTGGTACGCCGGGCTTTTCCTGCGCCTCTGCCGCACCCAGGTGGAGGGCCGCATGGAGCGGGGGGACTTTTCCGGCGCGGCGGACTGCCTGCGCCGGGCGGTGGGGCAGGAGCCCTATGACGAGGGGCTGGCCGCCCAGCTCATCCGCTGCTATGCCGCCATGGGCGAGGTAAAAAACGCCATGGCAATTTATAACCGGCTGAAGGACACACTGGCCCGGGACCTGGGCACCGAGCCCGGGGAGGAGGTCACCCATACTTATCAGGAATGTCTGCTCAGGCGCCTGGGCAGCAGGAGGTCGTGATGAAACATACAAGCTGGGAGCCCTACCGATCGGAGGAAGCTTACTGGAAGGAGCTGTCGGCCTGGGGAGCGCTGCTGTGCCGGGCCTGCGGGGGAGAGGCGGAAAAGGACGCGGTACGCCGGGAGGCGGAGGCGTGCTGGACGCGCCTGGAGGGGCGTTCCCGGGCCGGGGCGGAGGACGGAGTGTTCCTTCCGCTGCCCTATCTGGCGGCCGCCCTGGGTTTGAGCACCCTTCAGACCCAGCTGTTGGCGCTGGCCCTGCTGCTGGAGGCGGACCGGAGCTTTGAGGAGCGCTGCGCCGCCCTGGAGCGGGAGGGGCTGACGGTGGGACTGGCCCTGAGGCTGGCGGGGGGAGGCGAGCTGCCCGGGCCGGGCCTGCGGGTGGCCCTGGCGCCCGGCGGAGCCCTGGCACAATACTGTCTGGAAGAACACGGAGAGCCCGGCCGCACCGGGCTCTCCCGTCTTTTCCGGGCGGAACGGCGGGTGGTGGACTTTGTTCTGGCCGGCGCGTGGGACGAGCCGGGGCTGGATGGCCTCACCCTGCTCCCGCCGGAACAGGAGGTGCCTCCCCGCCTTGGGGCGCTGGCGGACCGGATGCAGAGCTACCTGGACCGGGCGGGCGGGGAGCGGACCAGCTTCCTGCTCTGGGGCCAGCCTGGAGCGGGGCGCCGGACCCTGGCCCGGGCCCTGGCGGGTCGGCGGGGCGCCCCGCTGCTTGTGGCCGACGGAGCCTTTCTTTCCGGGGCGGAGGGCGGTACCTTCCGGCGCGGCCTGGTGCGGGAGGCGCTGATCCAGCAGTGCCCGGTGTGCCTTGTGGGGCTGGACGAGACGGTCCAGGCCGCCCGCACCCACCGGGAGGCGGCGGAGTACCTCACAAAGCTGCTCTATGACGCGGCTGCGGCGGGCTGTTCCCTGCTGTGCAGCGAGGAGGACTGGAGCCCCGCCGGAGGACCGGCGTCGTGGCGGGCGGTGCCGGTCCCCCTGCCCCTGCCCGGGCTGGAGGAGAACCGGGCGCTGTGGGCGGGCTTTCTCCGGGACTATCCCGTGGCGGAGGGCCAGGACCCCGACGAGCTGGCGGGAAAATACCGCCTGACGCCGGGGCAGATGAAGCAGGCGCTGGAGACGGCCCTGGCCCTGGCTCGCTGGCAGGGACGGGAGGAAATTGACCGGGACTGTCTGGACCAGGGGGGCCGCAGCCAGCTCCGCCACGCCCTGGGGGACAGGGCCCGGAAGGTGGAGGCGGTGTTCACCTGGGAGGATCTGGTCCTGCCCGAGAGCTCCAAGCGGCTGCTGCGCAGTGCCTGTGACCAGATGCGCTACCGCCGCCAGGTCTACGGAACCTGGGGCTTCGGGCGCAAGCTGGCCTACGGGGCGGGGCTGTCCATGCTCTTTTCCGGCCCTCCGGGCACCGGAAAGACCATGGCCGCCCAGATTGCCGCGGGGGAGCTGGGGCTGGAGCTGTACAAGGTGGAGCTCCCCGCCGTGGTGAGCAAGTATGTGGGGGAGACGGAGAAAAACCTCAGCAAGATTTTCCGGGAGGCCGCCCGAAGCCAGGCCGTCCTGTTTTTCGATGAGGCGGATGTCCTCTTCGGCAAGCGGACGGAGGTGAAGGACGCCCACGACAAGTACAACAACATGGAGGCCGCCTACCTGCTTCAGAAAATGGAGGAGTACTCCGGCGTCAGCGTGCTGGCCACCAACTTTCTCCAGAACTTTGACGAGGCCTTCAAGCGGCGGCTGAAGTTTATCATTGAGTTCCCCTTCCCCGACGCGGCCGCCCGGCGCCTGCTGTGGCGCTCCGTGTTCCCGGCCCAGACTCCCCTGGAGGCGGACATCGACTGGGAGTTTCTGGCCACCCAGTTTGAGCTCAGCGGCAGCGGAATCAAAAACGCGGCGGTCAACGCCGCCTTCCTGGCCGCGGGGGACCGCTCGCCGGTGGGGATGGGCCATCTGCTCACCGCCCTGCGGCGGGAGCTGTTCAAAAGCGGCAAGGTCCTGACCCGGGAGGACTTTGGACAGTACTACATGCTGGCGGAGGAGGGAGAGCATGGGCGTTTTTGAGGAAAAACAGCGGCGGGAGGAGCGCCTGCCCCTGTGGCGGTCCTCGGAAGGCCGGATGTGGGAGGCCGCGCCCGCGGCGCAGAAGGAGGGGCAAGACCATCTCACCGGGTACGAGCCCCGGGAGGAGGAGCGCAGCGCCCGCCCCAGAGAGGCGGCCCGGATGGCGGGGTCCTACGGGGACGTGTCCGTGGGCGTGAGCCGGAAGAAGGAGCTGACCCTGGTGGTGTCCAAGCGCCGCAGCCGGGAGGGGCCGGCGGCCCTTCGGGAGGAGCAGACCCTCTTGGGAAACAGCGCCCGAAAGATGAACATGGCCCGGGGGGACTTTCAGGTCAACGCCCACGATCCCCAAAAGAGCGCCGTGGCCTACCGGGAGTCCCACCAGAAGACCCCCGGCTTTATGCTCCAGCGGTTCCGGGAGATGATGGGCACCCGGGAACAGGACACCCTGGCCGAGCAGGTGCCCTTTCTGGACCGGCAAGAGGAGCGGGAGGCGCTGCGCCGTTTACAGAGCCTCCAGGAAAATCTGCTGGCCCGGGGCGGGTCGGGCCGGGCCATTTTGGGCCGGATCGAGGCCCGAAAGCAGGCTCTTCGGCAGAGCCTGACGGAAAAAGAGGCGCAGGAGCGCCGGCTGCGCCTGCTGCTTCAGAAGGCCCAGGAGGAGTCCCGCCGCCGGGCGGGGGAGACGGAGCGGCTGGAGTGGCAGCCCGGGGCCGTTGCGGAGGAGCTGCCTCTGCCGGAGGGGGACGGCCAGGAGAACCCGGCACCGGAGGACGGAGCGGATGCTGCCCCGGCCCCCAGCGGCCCGGAGGAGCCCGGAGAGGAGCAGGGCGGCGAAGGGGCGGAGGATGAGCCGGAGGCGAAATAGCCGGAGCGGGCAAAAATTTTTTTCGTGTTCAGTAAACTGTTCAGCGAACTGTTCAGAGGATTGTTCAGAGACGGCTGGTATCATGGTACCATCGACAAAAGCCAACACCAATATTTTATAGAAAGGGGGAATCCGGTTCGGGTACCGGAGACACCGGAACCGGGAAACGTATGGCTGAGTATCTGTCCCCGGGCGTATATGTAGAGGAGTTTGAGTCCGGCGGCAAGCCAATGGAGGGCGTGAGCACCAGCGTGGCAGGCTTTATCGGCCTGGCCGAGCGGGGCCCCATCGAGGGCGTGCCCCAGCTTGTCACCAATTTCTCCGACTTTAAGCGCACTTATGGCGGCTACCTGTCGGAGAGCGAGTTTGGCGAATACCGTTTTCTGGCCTATGCGGTGGAACACTTCTTTATCAATGGAGGTTCCCGCTGCTTCGTGGCCAGAGTGGCCCCCGGAGACGCCAAGTGCGCCGAGGGGTACGCCCCCGCCCAGGAGGGTATGGCGCTGAAATTTGCCGCCAAGAACCCCGGCATCTGGGGCGACAACATCCGCGTGGTCATCTTCCCCGCCAGCAAGGCCAAGACCCAGATCCTGGAGATCCTGGACACGCCCACGGGCAAGAAGTACCTGGTGAAAAACGGCGCCGGGTTCAACGCCGGCGACGTGGTGGCCTACTCGGACAAGAAGCAGACCATCTACAACAAGGTCCTCAAGAGCCAGGACAACATGCTGGAGTTTGCCGAGGACTTTGACGAGAGCGTGGTGGATAAAAACCTCCTGCCCATCAAGACCATCAGTACCTGTGAGTTCTCCCTGGAGGTCAAGTACGACGACCAGGTGGAGCTGTACGAGAACCTGTCCTTCAACGTGGAGGCGGCCAACTTCGTCACCAAGCGCACGGCCAAGTCCGACCTGGTGAGCGTGGAGTGCGGCGTCCTGCCCCAGGACAGCACGCCTCCCTTTGCCGTGCTGTGCAGCGAGGAGGACCAGGCTCAGGTCACCGTCACCCTGGTGGGCGGCAGCAACGGCAGCGTGGCCGGCCTCTCGGCCGCCGACTTCATCGGCGTGGACAACGGCGCGGGCAAGCGCACCGGCATCCAGGCCTTCCTGGACAACGACGTGGTGTCCCTGATGGCGGTGCCGGGCGTGGTGGACCCCAACGTCCAGCTGATGCTGGTGGCCCACTGTGAGAACCTGGGCAGCCGCTTCGCGGTGCTGGATGTGCCCAGAGACGCCAGAAAAGTGCAGGACATCCTCAACCACCGGGAGATCTTCGACTCCAACTACGCTGCCCTGTACCACCCCTGGCTGGAGATCTTTGATCCCCTGGACAAGAAGAACATCGCCATCCCGCCCTCCGGGTCCATCCTGGGCATCTACGCCCGCAGCGACAACACCCGGGGCGTGCACAAGGCTCCCGCCAACGAGGTGGTCCGGGCCTGTGTGGGGCTGGACTGCCAGTTCAACAAGGGCGAGCAGGACATCCTCAACCCCAAGGGAGTCAACCTCATTCGCGCCTTCCCCGGCCAGGGCATCCGGGTCTGGGGCGCCCGCACCGCCAGCTCCAACGCCAGCTGGAAGTACATCAACGTCCGCAGACTCTTCATCTTCATCGAGGAGTCCATCAAAGCCAACACCAACTGGGCGGTCTTTGAGCCCAACGACGAGC
>OGGQ01001758.1_pt1 | contig 26768 bp, 23 predicted proteins | sample 1571191 | NCBI WGS metagenome assembly OGGQ01 (sample SAMEA2582061, study PRJEB24529) | metagenome | biome: Human gut stool | place: China | collected 2011
AGAACCGCTGGTGCAGGGCTCTCATGTAGTCGTTCATTGCGCATCGCCTCCTTATCAGCAACACACAATACCCGAACCTCTTTGCAATATCCAGCCCTTATTTGAAACTTTTTCAGAAAGATTTCCGGGCTGCAAAGAGGTTTTTATCTTTGTTTTGGTATGTCAGATTTTAATACGCCTGTACCGGCTTTGTGCATTCGGATCCACTGTGTCCAGACTGCGCTACACACATGGAGCACCACTTGCGCACATTTACTGCTGGATCCTGAGGATGTCATCGAAGTTCAATCCGCCATCTGTTTTCTTCACGGTTTGGATAGCCCACTTGCGCAGGTACTCCAGTTCTGAGATTGTGAGACTCTCGTCCATCGCCAGCAGGCGCATCATCATGGACTCCTCCACCGCCATTTTGAACAGCAGTTTTCCAATGCGATCACCCAATGCGCCCAATCGTTTCTCCAGCACTTCAGAGATCGCGTCGGTGAGGTAGCGTTCGTTGCGATCGGTTTTGCGGTAGCCAGTATAAAAGCGGATTGCTTTTTCGATATACTCATTCTGCGTGGAGCAGCCATCCGCTTTATATTCCCCGCCGACCATGTTCCACGCCTCGTCCGTCAGCCACACGGTATGGCGGTTCTTACCGTTCTCAATCATATGGAATTCCTCCTCTTTTTTCCGAAAAGCGTCAAGGGAAAGCCTTGCGGCACTAAGGGACAGGCCGGATTTTTGGAAAAAAAGGGGGCACGGCGCTTTGAAAATTTCAGGAACGACGCCTAAGAAAAACCCGTGAAATGCCCGCACTGCGGGCATTTGTGGGCGGACAGGCGGCAGAACGACGCCGGTCCTTTCTGCCTGCTTTTTTTCGTCCGCACCTTCACCCCCCAAAATTCGGCCCAAATTTGCCCTGAAAGCCCTCGGTGGGGCAGGGACTCTGCCCTGCCCCCAAGGAGGGCACACAGCCCCTTACAGGCCGTTACACGGGGGAATCTGGTGGCTGGTCTCACCGCTTTTTGATTTGGAAAAGACAGCGGCGAAATCTTCCGGGCCAGATACCAGATGAAGGCTGTACATGACCTGGTACAAAATGAGTTCAAATACGCTAAGAGAAAAACTGCTGTGTACTTCTGCTTTCTTCTCTTTCGCAAAGGTCCGCTGCTCTTCAGTGAGATTGCCGCGTTGTTCATCACAGAGAAACAGCATCACTGCACTTTCATCCATGGTATCATTATGACTTTCATTGTATCGATTGATGATGTACCACTTTGTTTTTACTGTGCGCCGGGCGGCGAGCACAGGCGTATGCTCGATCAGGCTGTTAAGAATTCGCATCAACATAGTTTGCACCTTCCTTTCTCTCCAGCGCATCCATGCGCTGTTTTGCCTTCTGCTGTTCCAGTGCCAGGTCAGCCATGTCCATCTGACGCTGGTAGTACTGATTGATGGACATCTGGATCGGCAGGATGTAGTAACGCAGACGGCCATTTTGCTTGCGGCCATCCTTGGTGATGACAGAGGTGCGCTCCGTGCGGATGAGTGAACGCTCTTCCAACTCCGCAACATATTTTCGCACTGTTGTCACGCACATCCCCACGCTCTCTCCGATCTCTCGATAACTGAGCAGACACTGATAGGTCTTGCGGTCCTCCCGGCGAAGCAGATAACTGTAAACAGCAATGGCACCGTGGGACAACTTCAGATCATAGATCTCGTTAGGTAGCGGGAAATAGTTTTTGATGGGATCACGCTTGGGCCAGTTCTGCTTTCTCATTTCGCACCTCCAGACTGCTCCTCCGCCCACTGAATGAACTTTTCTTTCGGTACTACCATGCGGCTGCCCACACGAAGCGTGGGGAAGCGGGGTTCGTGCATTACCTCGTAGGCAGTAGAGATGGACACGCCCAGCACCTGTGCCACCAGATTTGCGTTGAGAAACAGCGGCAGGTCGTCGTAGCTTTTACAGACTGACATTTTCATTTCAATACCTCCGATCATTTTCAAGTACAGAGAAAAATTGTTCTTGCGTTTCGGAGGTCTCCCTGATAAACTGAACACAGATTGGGCTGTGTTTTCCGAAACGCAGCAGGCCGTTGAACTGTTGCAGCAGTTCAGCGGCCTTTTTTACGATGACTGTCTTTTGCTTGTGTCTGGCCATCACCATACCTGTTCCTGCCCTGTGGCCTTGTTTGACACGCACGACGTTTGCGTTCACCTTGGTACGCTCGGCTGTTTCTCCGATGACAGCGTCATGGCAATACTTCTCCGATGAGTATCATCTCTGGTGATGGGTATTTTGTTTTCAAGGTGCAGTACCAGGAGGACGATGAAACTTTCCATTGACAAATTGTCTCCTCGGCGTTAGACTAATGGTAACTCGGGTTAGACAGTTATCGCTGTGGGAGTATCGTAACATACCAAAATATATTTGTCAAGACTATCTAAACTTATATTTAGCATTAGTCTATTTTTGAGGAGCCGACTATGTGGTACGCAAAAATGTATTTCTCCGAAAAGCGGGAGTTTTTTCAGTATGACGCCTCTGGGACACAGGGAGCACCGTCCGTTTGCCGGGAACTTCCATTCCTGGAGAGCCTGCTTACCTTTCTGGAGATGGACTGTGGGGAACTGACACCCGCTCTCCATCGGATTGAAAATTGCTGGAGTCGGCTGATCACAGAAGACGACCGACAGGCTGGCACAGACGCCATGGTGGAACTGGGCCAGCTGAAAAGTCGACATATCTATCTGGAACTTCTGTATGTGCGTTGGTATGACCGTTTCTCCAGGATGGGGATTTACGGCGATCGGGGCAGCGCAGAGGATCAGCAGATGTTGGAGGAACTACGGCATCTTCCGGAACAGCTTATCTTGTACCAGCAGCAGGTGCAGCGATTCTTTGATTTAGTTCTGGATGTGGACAGCGCAGGGCGTGATCCCCAGCAGCAGGCAGCTATGAACTATCTTTACGATAGTCCGAAGGATCCGGAGCTGTTTCGCTTCCGCCCCATTCCGCTCAGCTTTGAGCCAGTGGAGCCGGGCCGGTGTTCGCCGGTTTTGTACTCCGCTAGCATTCTGGACATGATCGACTACTCTCTGCGTAGTTGTGTGGAGAGAGGCATTACGGTGCGGCGCTGCAAGAACTGCGGCCGCTACTTCCCTCAGACCGGACGGGTCAGCGCAGAGTACTGTGAGCGCCCAGTGGCTGAAGGACAGCAGACCTGCCGTGAGACCGGAGCCTTCCAGCAGTGGACAAAGAAACAGTCTGACGATCCAGTATTCAAGGCATACCGCAAGGAGTATAAGAAACGCTTTGCCCGGATCAAGGCTAGACGTATCTCTGACAAGGATTTCTACGCCTGGAGTGAGCAGGCCAGAGAAATGAAAAAGAAATGCGATTCCGGAGATATCACTCTGGAGGAATATGAGAAGTGGTTGAAGAACTCCTAAGCTGCTGACAAGAAAAGAATACGGGATCGGCTTTACAAAAGCCGATCCCGTATTCTTTGTATAGGTGATATAGATTTTAGCATCTAATGTTGCTCCTGTTGCGCTTTCCACTCTCGCAAATACTTAAAGGGGAAAGGAATCACCGTCCATCCATTTGCACGGACAAAATCAACCTCAAGCAAAGGAAGGTATCGTTGGAATTGCAGTATTTGACCAGTTGAGCAAACCTTTCGGATTCTACAAGCGTGAGGCAGAGACCGGTTCAAGGAACTTCCGAGATATCCCGAATAGTAGTACTGGATATCATCTTTGCAAAAGTGGCGAATACCTAACACCCCACCGAAAAGTGTTTCTTTATTTTGAGCGTTTTTAAGGGCATTACCAATTAAGACCCCGGTTTCCTCAAAAATTAATCGGTTGATCTGCTTGCCCAGGTTGCTCCTCAGATTGAGAATATGTCGCAATTCTTTTCTGCTAACTTGCATACCATACTGGTTTATTTCATCTAAAATCACTTGGCACTGCGCTCTCTCGTTGCCGGACAAGCTATCAGCGTATTTCTGTATTGTATCTACAAGAGGCTTGAGCGGGAGTTGTTCGTCATCTCGCGTTACACTAAGAACCTGCTGGAGGGCTTGCATATTGGGAAGAGTATAACGGTCGGTGTCGTGAATAATATGGATGTTATCCTCATTTTCATAGACGAGACCTTTGATCGTAATGTCGAACTTTCCATAGGGTGTTTCAAATGCCTCGGAAATTTTTTCACGCTCTGAATTATCCTCAAGGGGAGATTGTTGCCACGATTCAAAGCACAGTCCTCCGCCTGGCTGTACGCGGAGCATATCATAACAAGGGGGGGCACTTTGGTCCTTAGTTGCTCTGACAAATGTAACAGTCTTATTGAACCCCAGCTTGGCCCAATTATAACAGCTCATCTGCCGTCGGTTTACGTCGATTTTAATGGCAAGTTCCTGGATGACTTTTAGCAGTTTGTGGTCTTCTTTTTCTTTCGTTCCAAACCTATTCATGCCCGTTAACTGAAAATCTTCGACGGTTATATGCTGTACGATACAATGCTTGGGCGCTTTTAAATATTCATCATCTTCCGAATATTCTTTATAAAACCGAGGACAGTGGATAATCCGAAGTAGTGCATCTCCTCTTTGGGGAGTTCCATCCATTAAGGTAACTCTACTATATTGCGCCAATTCACAATGCAACATAGAGATTAATGTGCGAGATTGCTCGTTTTGTACGGTATCCTCCAAGTATAGGGGTGTCTCTCGCAATCGATCTCTGATTCCTGCCATACTATCGACCGAGCCACACACTCCCAGATGGGTACTTTCATCGAGAGAAACCATTGTTAAAGATAAATACGGAGAAAGCGATGTCTGTACATCTCGCAAAAACTGATGTAAAATTCCAACCTTGCAATTTTGATAATCAGTTAATGAGCCGAATTCCAAAAATGGAATCGTGTTCTTCCGTTTTGGGTTAAGTGTTCCAATTACAAAGTGATCGGTACTTTTACCGGGATCATCTCGCAATGCCCGCCGCAAGACGTAGCATTCAGGATCAAATAGATACTGAGGTTTATTTTTGCTGTCTTGTTTGAATCGGGTATTGCTAAAGGTTTTAACATCTAATTTAACACAATAGTCTTTGGTAAATGAAATTTGGAGTGTCCAAAAACTGGCCAATACTTCTTTACGATAGTAGGACCAGCTGGGTTGCATATAATACAGTTTTCCAGTCACATTATGATATAGTTCACCGCTTGTTTGGATACTGGGGAGTGCATTACATAGCAATTGGGCTAAAAGGTGTTTTTTTGTGTTAGCCAATTCCTGCGCCGAGATTTCCTGTACCCGTACATCATCTTCACAGCATTCCAGCGCATGCTTGAGTGAGTATTGTTCAACAGAAGCGCGATGATATAAGATGTAGCAACTTGGCCCCCATTCATACACGACGGCCAACGCTCTACACTCCTGTAGAGCAACATCTGGAATCCTACTCTTCCAATAATCACCCTGATCTCGCTTTGCTTCAAAAATCGAAAAATCCCTTGTAATTGCCTCGAAATCAAAAGCAATCTCCATTTGGTTGGTGTGGATCACAAAAGAAACCTCCTTATATAAGTCAACGCAGATTGGTCAACTTGGCCGGTAGGCAAAAGTATTCCTGGCACTTCAACAAGACGCCCGTCATTGCTGCATGAGGGCCTTGACACGCCATCTGAGAAAAGATTTACGATGAATGCTCTTTTGCCGCCTACCTCATTCAATTTTTTCAGAACTTTTGCCCGCATTGGACTTTCCTCCACCTGCATATTCCATTTCCAATGCTTAAAATCAAAGAACACATTGCCGTCAGCAACGAAATCAAATGATTCGAAATTTTCTGGATCTTCAATGTCACGTAGTTTGAGCCCTAGTTCTTTCTCTAAAATAAACTTGCCGGCCACCTCTCCCAAAGCGCCTTTATAAATATTCTGGAACAGCACCGGGCTCATAATATATGGATCAGTTCCAAACTCCGTAGCCCATCCATGATTGACAAAGTCTTCTTTTAATCCTGGGTATGATAGGATTTGTGCGAGGCGTGCTTCTTCTTCACTTACGGTAGACGGGGACAACCCCTCTGGAAGACTTGCTGCAAACTGCATTTTGTCTTGGTCAGAGGAAAGGATAACCTCCGAAAAATCTCCCTTTTGCGCATAGAAATAGCAGTGTCTATCCTGCGCCAGCGGGATATAGTAGGTTCGTATAATAGAATTGCCATTCAAGACATCAAGTCCGGCTCTGGGATATTGAAGAACCGTTTGCCGCAGAGCTTTCCAAAGAGCCATCGTTTCCTCGGTCCAATCGACATTTAACATCCGCAAAATGTATGCATTGCCTCTGGTCGCTTTTCGTTCCGCTTCATTGTGGGCATGATCGATACTGGTTTCTTTATTGCCCAAATCAGTTCGTGCTTTCCGCAAAGTCTCCATTTCCGGACTTAAAATACGTCCGTTTAAACAGGAGAGATCCAAGTCATACAAAGTTTTCTCTGTAGTAAATAGATATACAGATGGATTCTTCATGAAAGTCCGGCCCACACGTCCCACTGCCTGGATGACATCTCGCGTAATCTGTCCGTGAACACTGTTACTTTTTCGTAAGGTACTTTGAGCCAAAGCATTTAATGGACGTCTCCCCGCGAAACGGCCGATACCATCTTTGAGTAGACGATTTAATATATGGTAGGAAATTTCATCATTTTCATAGAGACATTCTACCTGAAAGCAGAATTTTATCAATTCCTGTGCGCTCAATGGTCCATCCTCATTTAGGTTTACAACCGTATGTGTAACATCACCTAAATACAGAGCATCAAAATCCTTCTTCTGAAATCGGGGATCTTTTTCATCATATTCCGCATTCAGAGTAACCAGATTACTGCGATCTTGGATTACATACTGCAAATTCTGCCCTGCTCCAAGAGTCTGGTAGCTGGATAACACAAATCGTTTGGCACCAGTCTGCAAATCTTGAAGTAAACCTTCTTTGCTTTCCTCAAATTGTTCTCCGCTGCGCAAGGTGACCATTTTTCCAACGGCCTGCGGGGCATATACTTTCCGCAGGTCTTCGAATGCCTCCCTCAGCAGATTTTCGTCCATAGCTCGTTTCCCAGGTATCGGTAACACTTGATTAAGGCAGAGAAACGCACGAATATCTGTGTGTGTCCAAAACGCTTTCATCGCTGTCAATATATTGCAATATCGCTTCTGGACATATTCTTCGGCACCTAAAGCTGCCAAACGATGTGCATATTTTTGCGACAACGCTTTTTGAGAGAAAATGTCTTCCAGTCGTTCCGAGAGCAACAAGTGATCCTTGCCACGGTCTACCACCTGTAAATTGACTTGAATCTTGCCCTTTTTGTATGGATCCCACAGTGTTTCCACCCCGCGCTGAATTGAAGCCTTTGTTTCATCGGAAAGTTCATGGTAATGCTCTTTCAGTTGATCCTTTATATACTTCAAATCATAATTTCCAAGGACAGTGGGCAATGCTGCAGTTGCGGAGAGACCGACAACTTTCGCTTGGCAACACAGGTATAGCAGAACGTTTTCCGGCGTATTTCTCATCTGCAGATACTGCAAATAGGTTTGGGCCCGATGATGGTCATCGTCAATAAATTCAAAAAGGCGAAATCCGGTTTCATAGAAGGACAGATTGGGGGAAATTACGTCCTGTAGGGATCGCCCGCGTTTGCTATCTGTAAGTTCTTCTGACATTAGGCGCGTTTGCTCGGATGTCAAATCGAACTGCCGGAAAATGCTTTCAGTCGCAGCAGATATAGTATAGAGATCTTCCGTTTGTTGTCTGCCTGCATTGACCACCTTGGCATAAGATTCGGCCCACCCATATACATATCTTTGGAACCGCAGTAAAAATACATGGATTCTTCGTAAAAGGTTTTGAAGTATAATACGCGGCTCATCTTGGTGCGCATAGTACTCGTCTTTTTCTTCAAAGTGAATCTGAACTTGAGCTTCTGTTTGATTACACACCGCGCGTATGTGCGTGCGATTCCCGTCCAAAACAGTATGGTAAGACGTGTCGTGAAAGAGAAAGTTTCGTCCTTTGTCAATGGCCGTATCTACAGTTTTCATGCTGTAGTAGAGGGCGCCTTCCTGATAAATTCCCTGTGCTTCTTTTAAGAGCTTTTCCCACGTCAGGTTGTGCCCAGCCTCATAGGTTTTTCGGACTGTCTCGAGTTCGCGGGATATTTGGTGGGTGGTAGCCCCCCGATAAACTTGTAAGAATAATTGTAGGTAATCAGCTCGCAGATCCAGTGCCTGATCAATCAGGCTATCTAAAATAACCGACCGTGAAGCATCGAACTCATCGATACATACTATTTTGTTTTTTAGCATCCGCTCAGATAGACATTCAAAACTGGGTTCTACCAAGGGAATATTACGTGCCATAAGTTTCTTTACAGATAACAGAATCACTTTATATTCCGTCCAGAAAATAGATGGATAAAATTTCGCCATCCATTTGTATTTCTCTTTATTCCGGATCGCATCCCGGCGGGGGCCTGCCCCCCCTGGAAACGTCTTTTGAAGGTGTACTTCCAGTTCACGCCGAAATTGAGGTTCCAGCTTTTCGCGAATCTGATCCCCAAGGTGCTTCGTTATTTCTTTGCCTGCTTCACCCAATTGTTCCTGATATTGTTTCTTCTTTTGGCAAGCAGATAAAAGATCCTGGTATACATCCGTCTGGAACTCCAGCGGAATTTTTTCTGTTAAAATAGCCTTCTCTACACTCGATGCAGCAGAAGACAGAACTAATACTTCTTTTTCGAATAGAGATGCCCTGCCATTCTTTTCGTAGAGATTGCGCAATTCATCTACTGGCAGATTTTTAAGAAGATTTGTGACAAATAGGACCTGAGAGGATCCGCCGTTTGCGAGATATTGATAAATTGCTTGGATTGTTTCGTATGTCTTCCCATATCCGGTAGGTGCTTCTGCTATTAATAGTCCACTGGATTCACAAGGATTTGAGAAGAATTTTTCGAGTTCATATCTCATGGGTGACCTCCAAATTTATAATGACTCTATTGTAAGAATAACAAATTAGTTTTTTGAAATATAAGAAACTAAAAAAATAACAAAAAAGCTACCGCGCTATTCGCGGTAGCTTGCGATAATATTTTGCAGTAGCTGATAGATACGATTGCGTACCGAGGGGGGCGCTAACACTTCTAATTTATCTGTTTGCCGGAGTACCCATCGGTCAAATCCACCGGATAGTTCTACTTCAGCAACGAATATAATCCAATTTGGCCGTGTGTCGTCTGGATGGCAGATAATATGAGTTCCAAATGTTTCAAATATCATATCGAGAAGATCCCGGTGTACTCGGAATGTTACAGTCCGTTTTTCTTTGGAAGAGAACATATCAAATTGACCATAGCTGAATCCAAATTTGTTGATTCGCTTCCATTCACCAGTATCAAAAGCGACATTTCTCATTCGGTCAATGCGGTAATTTCTTTGCTGGTCGTTTTCGACGTGTTCCGGATTGATGGCCACCAAATAATAGTGTTCTTGCTCCCATACAACTTGAATTGGGCGAATATGCCGATAAGTTTTTATTATCTGTTGTTGTCCCGTTATATCAAATCTTGAATAGTCAAAATACAAACATTTTTGTTCATCAATTGCTCGGTAAATTACTTGAAGCGTCTGTGGAAGCAACTCATTTTGCATTAAACAAGGCCTTACTTGAACACGTTGCTTTAACTGTTGTACTTCGCTCCTGGAAAGAAAACCTTCAAGTTGAGATATAAGCGAGTCCTTTTGGGACGGGCTTAAAAACTGGCTAATAGAGATCGAATCAAGCACCATACGAGCCTCATTCAGCCCAAATGTAGGATGATATAGTTTATATTTTTGCTGATTGTGAGGGCCGGACTCCTGCTTTAATTCAAACGTCATAAGATTCTCTTCACTGATAACTTGTAGAGTGGAGATATCATCACGAACACGCTGTTCAGAGCAAAGTTCTTCTGGATGCCTTTTAAATAGAATTTGGCAGATTTCTTGTAACGTTAGCCCGCAGGATACATTGGTTTCCGTTTGTAAAATCGAAAGGACATGTAGTAGTCTGGCACGGCTCATATCTTCCCTCCACAGTTTACACTTTGGGCTGCCTGAGGTTCTAACTTACTTTTTCTTTGATTATTGCGGTGCAAATTTTGTGTTGCCTACAAATTTTTCGTTACGGTTCTGTATCATAAGGCCAGGTGTTGATGCCACCAAATTCATAGATGTTTGTGTAGCCCAAGTCAGCCAGAGTGGAGGATGCGGTCTTACTGCGGTTTCCACTGCGGCAGTAGACCAGAACTGTGGAGTCTGTTTCCGGGATAACCTCGGCGGCAGTATCTTCGTCAATCGAGCCTACCGGCAGAAGAACGGCACCTGGAATGTGACCGCTGTCATACTCGTCCTGCTCCCGAACATCTAGGATGATAACTTCCTGGGTGTCCATCATTTCTTTGGCTTCTTCCTGGGTGATATGCTGGTAGGAGCCATCTGCGGCATTTCCACCGCATCCAGTCAGCAGTAAAAGGACAAGCAGGAAAGGGATCATTTGTTTCATTTCAGTTCCTCCAGAAGTCCGGCTGCAAAGGCTTTGTGCCCTTGCTCCGTGAAGTGTACGCCGTCGTAGGCTAAGGGTATGTCCCACTTTCCGGCGTCGGCGAATCGAATACCCGTTCGTTCCACAAGGGTTTGACAGAGCCGGGCAAAGGTGCGGGAGTCATCAATGAGCTTCGCACTGGGCACCCATGCTCCCAGAGTGACTGGCGGCGGTGCGATCAGCAGGACCTTGCTTGGGTCCAGAGAGATGTCTGAGAGAAATTGCTCCAATCTCTCAGCGGACTTCTCAGGACTTCGTCCCTGGAGCAGATCGTTGATTCCCAACATTATGATCAGCAGATCTGTGTCAGCAGGGAAGGCGGGAGCCGCAGACGGAATCTCCCGACCGTTCTGTCCCATGTTATAGACTGTCCATCCGGTTTCCGCAGCCAGAATGTCTACCCACCGACTGTCCGCGTCATAGCGCCCACCGAAATAGCCTCGGGGGTCATAGCCGTAGGTGTTAGAGTCGCCGAAGCAGATGACTTTCATCTTATGTTTCCTCTTCTCTTGGTGATGTCTGTGTTTTGTCAGCTGTTAGAAACTGCTGACCGAAGCGCCTGTTTTATGCGCGCCTCCTCTCCGCTTCCATCCGTCCGAAGCCGAAGCAGCGGAATGCCACACTGGTCAAAAATCCGGTTTTTCTTTTCGTCTCTGCCTGGATGCTTCCCTCGGCATGGAAGGCAGCACCGTCCACTTCTACTGCCAGCAAAGGAGATTTGTCCATACGACGAAACAAAAGAAAATCTACATGAGTCAGGGGATTCCGGGCATATACTTTTTCTTCCTCTGTCAACATGGAATAGTCCTTCACCAAATTGACCAGGGGCACATGGGCCGCACAGTCCACAAAAGAAAACTCTTCTTTTTGAAGGATATTCTGGATCACAGCATAGGCAAGATTTTCCGAGTCGTATTCTGAAACTCGCCCGTGCTTTTTCAAAAAGGCCCGCCGCTGCTTAGCATACCCCTGATAGAGCAGATCAAAAACGGAGTACACCGCGCTCTCAATCACCGCACAGTTGTTGTACTCAATGTAGCGGGCCAGATCGCCGTAGTTGGTTCGGTCATTCTGCGGATCCTGGGAAGTAACGACGGTCAGGGACTTAACTGCACGGGACACCGCTACATTCAGCATCCGGGGATCATCCACAAAGTCCGTAATGACATTGTCCACGGAGGTCAGAACGATGGCATCCTTTTCCCGACCCTGGAATTTATGAACGGTAGCCACTTCCAATTCCTTGCCCAGCTGTGTTTGGATTGCCACCACCTGATCCCGGTACGGCGTAATGATGCCAATGCTCCCATACCCCTGTCTCTCCAAACTGGGAAGGACTTCTTGCCGAATCACATCAATTTGTCTCTGGTTCAGATGACCGCGGGCGTGGTTGCCTGGCGCTGTTCGGTACATGGTCAGGACATCCGGCTCTTCATGGTCCTCTGTCATGACGATGAGCTTTCCGCCATAGAATTTCTGATTGCAGAAATTGATAATCTTGGGATGGCAGCGATAGTGTTCCCTCAGAAGAACGATAGGAGCCTCCGGCCATGTGGCAATAGCGGAGGAGAGTAGACTGTGGGCGGAGAAATGGTAGGTCTCCGGGAGAGAATACCGTCTCCAGATTTCCTCCCTTTTCTGAATGTTCTGGTTGTCCAGCACATTGGGGAGCTGCTGGAGATCTCCCACAATGACAATATTCTTGGCACTGGCGAAGGCAAGTACGCCAGTGGCCAGATCCACCTGAGAAGCCTCATCCACGATGAGGTAATCGTAGGTATGTTCAAAGTTTAGCGTACCCTTGATGGAATAGGTCGTGCTAAGAATTACTGGATATTCCTGATTAAATTCCTTAGACTTTCCACGGAAATCCCGCATCTCAAAGCGCTGACGGGACTCTTTCCAATGGAACTTTTCACTCAGCTCCGCCCGGAATAACCGCAGAGACTTTTCCGTCAGTTCCTCCATCTTTTGGTTAAAGGCATACTGCTCCAGCTTTTTCTCCTGTTGTGCCCGCTCTTCCATCAATTCCTGCCGGCGTACCACATAGAATTGCCGCTGGAGATACGGGATCACCAGTTCCGGTGCCTGGAGGAACACTTTCAGCGCACTGCGGTTGAAGCGAAACAGGATGGATATCTTCTGGAGCAGTCCCAATTTGCTCTCCTGCTGGGCATGCTGTTCGTACTCCAACCAGAGCGACAAAATCTTTTGAGAGGAGAGCCCTTTTACCGCATCTTTGGGTGCCTGGGCATAGGTGCTGTAGTACTCACCAAAATAGTGCTGCTCTGGTGTCAACTGGAGGAGTTCCTGTTCAATGGCGGCAATGCGGTTCTTTCCGTTGAGCATCTCGCTGAGCTCTTTGGAGAGAACAGTTACCTCCTGGTCCAGTTGTGACTTCTCTTCCGTCTCCAGAACCCAAGCCGACATATCGGGGTATTGACCAGTCTGCGCCTTCAGGAAATGCTCCTTATTGGCTCGACTTCCCAGAAAAGCGGTCAGAAAAGAGAGGCCTTTCTTTTCCAGTTTTTCAGCCACATTCAAAGTGGCGGAGTTGTTATTGGAGACAACAGCTACCGTCTGTCCATTCCGAACGGCATTGGCGATGATATTCAAAATGGTCTGTGTTTTTCCGGTACCGGGAGGCCCCTGGATGATGCTGATCTGTGAGGAAAGAGCATTCTCCACCGCTGTTTTCTGGCTCTGATTCAGGCCAAAAGGATAGATGACTGTCTCGGGGAGCGTCCGCACCGCGGGCTTCTTGGAAGAATCCAGATAGCAGGACAGTACCGTTGCGTCGCTGACACTTTTGATTCGTTCGTACTGGGCACTCAGGATATTGAGACCACTTTCGGCAACCAGACTGACCGCCGATGCCGTTTCTTTAAAATACTCAAAAACGCCCGCCTGTTTCTGGTTCGTAAGGCAGTTTTTCTGAAGTTCCACTTGGCTTTTGGAGTATGTAAGGACTTTTTTCCCTGTCCAGATGAAACGGTAAAAAGGGCCAAAATCCAGAATCTCATCAACCTGAGAAAAAGGGTTTCCATCCACGGTAATGATGAACTGGGAGGGATCAATCTGGCTCTGTACTTTTAGGAGCTGCACTTTTTCGGCGCGGTAGTGGTAGGGCTTTGGGGAGCTACTGTAAACCACCTCGCACATGCCGTCTTGAAAGCGGAAGCTGGCAACGGAGTCAGTCTTGTCCTGTCCGTTGATCAGGAGCATATATTTTTCCAACTCCATCATCCTCCCCCTTTATAGAAATCAATTTGCTTCAGATATCGCTACAGCATTCAGTTTGGTTAGCAACTCTTTTTCCTGCCTTAGCAGGTCTTCCACAATTTTTTGTACGCAAGCAGAAATATCTTCCTGCATATTATCCGACTCTTCAATTTCAAACCATTTTGTGCGAAATATCCGCTTATACTTAAAATTTTCTTTGCGCTTATCATTGGGTTTGAGGATATTGATCATTTTTTGCATGGTGTCCATAGTACTCTCCGGTAGATTCCATCCACCAAGTTCAAATACTCCGCATAACCGATTATCTCGCAAATGAACCCAATATAAATATACAGACTCTGTTCCCCAAGAACTCTTTTTATCAGAAAGAGGAGGGAGATTCTGATTCATAGCTGCTGTGTGAAATATAAAATAGCTTTCAGAACTGCGGTCTACCATAAAATCGATTTTTCCCTCAGCTGCAATTTCTGAAAGAGTGGATCGAATACTGTTCGTAAATTGAGAATGGCCGTCTGTCCGATGTTCAAATATCAGATCCAGCGCTTTCTTGTGCCTTGCATATATTTTGTTGCATACTTCAATCAGTTTCTGGTCTTCCACGATGTCTCTCCTTATCACGTCAAGATAATTTCTGATCATCAGTTCTACATCGGATTGCAATTCTAACTCGTCTTTCTGTTGGCCGAGAATTTCTGCAATAGAAGAATAAGTGAGGACACCCAATTTTTTACATCGCTGGGATCATCACCGTCCGGAGTTAGGAAAATGAGCATCTTACGATATCCTGGATAATCCGCTTCCAGTATCGTTCGATACCGGTTAAGCTGGTCACTATGCTCATGGGCCCCAATTTTATTTTCAATTGCAATCAAAAATTTGTCTTGATCTGAAATCAGAAAGATATCGATGTTTTTCCACTCTCTGTATACTGTAAAGCTGTAAAAATCCAGAAGGAGGGTTTGGAAAATATCGTACCGACCATCTGTATCGTTTACAACCATTTCTTGCACAACGGCTTTGAGAAATGCGTCCCCCATGCCGTGATTCTCATTGGGGTTTAACAGCCATCCCAACATATTGCTGTGGCGTATTTCTGTTTTAGAAATTTTCAGGACATCAAACAGGTTGAAATGGCCTGTCCACGGCTGTAGTTCGTTTAAACAATCAATGTCCAGTAAAAAATCTTGCAAAGACTCTTCATCTGAGAGGTTAACATCTTTAAATTCCATTTTGCGCTCCCTGTCAAATATGTTTATCCCTCAGGAAATAGTGTTCTGCACGGAACGGCTCCAGAAGAGGCATGTTCTTTTTAGACAGATTGAGCCCCCACTCGGGTTTGCTTGTTTGTCCGGGTTTTCCATAGTTTCGCTCAACGAGGAGTGCGTTTGGCACAGTCCATGCCGTGGATGGAACCACATAGCAATCGGGCAAATTACCATCCGCAAATAGCAGCAAGAACACCAACCTTGTCGGTCTAATCTCCATCTTATCTTTTGGAATGAAGACATATCCCCAGTTGCGGATAGACTTTACCTGAATTTCGTAATAGTTACCGTCCACAGGATTTTTTGCGACAAAGTCTACACCGTGGTCATCCACTTCAGAGGTATACACATCATACCCATAAGAAGAGAACTCCATTTTTGCGTAGTACTCCGCATAGCGTCCTAATTGAAGATGAGAAAGTTCAGACCAATTCGTATTTGGCATTTCAAACCTCCACTACTTCTTTTAGTATAATTCTTCTCTCAAAACCACCACGCTCGGCGGCTTTCTTTTTACGTACCGTTTCCAACTCTTCCATTGTCCAGCCGCGGGCCTTCACAACGGCTTGCATAACTTCCAAAAGATCAGCCAATTCTTCCAAGGATTTGCTCTCCTGATACTCCGCCAATTCCTCGTTCAATTTCTTATCCAATAGGGATATGTAGTCCTCATGTGATAAGGTTTCACAAATGCAGGCCTTTCCACTTGCTTCAATGATCTCCGGAATACGGTCACGGACAAGTTTATGATATTGCTTGGCCTTTTTATCTTTCTGGCGATGCGCCATATAGTTCCAAATTGAGTAATCCAGAAGTCGCACAGTCAAATTGGGATACTTCCCTTTGAGAAGTTCCACCGCATCTTCAAGCGCATCCCGCGCTTGCTGAATGGAATAATCATTACCCGTGTGCTCTTTTAGAAACCGCAGCACGTGGCGATCAGGTTTGGCTTGTGAATCATCTCCGGAAAGCATACAGAAATACCGAAGGGACAACCCACTTTGCTGTCCTGGGATCCGCAATATTTCTTGTTCCGCTTCAATGGGAATCCCTTTTGAAGTGATATCAGCCAGTGTTTCAATCCCATACTTTTGCAGTATCCTGGCAAATCGAAGTACTGCATCGGCCTTGAGGATTCCGCTACGAGACGATGTGCGCTGGTGGTTTTTGAAAATGATATCAGCGCTTTTCTCAATGCCGATTGATTCAATATACTCAATCATTTGCGAGACGGTGTGGGTGTCACCGCAGGGATCTTGTTCCGTGTTATATTCCCGAAGTCCGTAATAAGTACAATAACTTTTCACAACGTTCTGCGTACTTGTATACTTCACTCCAATGGAGAATACGGCATCTATAATGCAGTAGGGAAGCGAATCATAATAATATGACGGACTCAGCGATGCGGACGCAAGATCCAATATAGATTCGCACGCGGCGCATAGAGAATCGACTTTCATATTTCATTTCTCCCCTTTTAAAAGGCCTGTTTCAGCTTGTTTAAGATTTCCTCATCCGCTGGGCAAAACGCATACCGATCAATCTCATCTACTGTGATCCAACGGATGTCGTTATGCTCCAGTTTCTGGGGGACACCTTCCCGGATAGTAGCATGGAACAGTGTCAAATGAACCGTAAGATCAGGGTATTCGTGAACCACATCCATAAACACCTCGCCCACATCCAGCGTGACGGCCAGTTCCTCCTGACATTCCCGGATAAGTGCCTGTTCCTTAGTTTCGCCTGGCTCTACTTTCCCACCAACAAACTCCCACAGCAGCCCTCTGGCCTTGTGGGCTGGGCGCTGGCAAATCATAAACTTATCCTGATCCCAAATCAGGGCTGCAACTACTTCTACAATACTTTCTCTCATCGTTTCTCTCCACATATCGTATGCAAACCGCACTACATTTTATCAAATCGCAGAAACTCATTTTGTATCTGCCTGAACACCGCATTGGGGCGTCTGGAGAAATCGGAAATCGTATATTTAGCAAAAATCTGTTTGCCTTTGGATATTAAGATGTTCCCATCTTCAAAAACGATCGTAAAATTGCCAAAATTAAATCCGAGGTTGTTATCCACATCATTGATTGTCGTATCATTGACTGCTCGTTTCAACTCCGAATAGAGCCGGTATTCTTCTTCGGAACGGATCCAAAGTTCCGGCATTTCTGCACTGTGCTCAAGCAAAAAGCGATTGGTAAAGCTTCTCACAAAGCCCATTTCTTTTGCCACAATCGGCTTGCTCAGCCGTTTCCATTCTTTAACCTCAAAACGGTAGTAGCGTTTAGTTTCCGTCCCGGGGCGGGGCTTGATTTCTGTAATTTCCCCTCTGCTCAAAGGAATGCACTTGGTCACTTCGCCGTAATACCGAACCCCTGCTTCAGATCTGAAAAGCGCCTTACTTTGATAGAGTGCAATGTAACGGACAGGGAAATCGCTATCTTTCAATCGTTCTGCCGGAATGTGATAAAAGCGATACTTTAGGCAAGCATCAAGTTGCTGCCTCTTAGAGAGTGTTCCAATCAGCACATCGCGTTCAGACCAATCCACCTTTGCCAGTTTGCTTTCGATTCCTCTGGGCAGGGTCGTTCTCTCAAAGGCAGAAGTCGGCGAGTCCGCAATCAGTTGATCCAGCATTTCCGTGACCATGGTAGTTGCGGAGGGCAAAAACGGAAGCCCGCCGATGTTTACCTTATCAATACTCTCGAAAAAACGATGGCTGCGATACTCGTCTTCATTACTGTATGGGAAGAGCACATATGCGCCGAACATCGTCCGCTCAAACGGGGATACACCGTTTCGATATACGATGGCGTCTCGGTATCGATGCATGGTGTTAATATCCCCGATTTCCGGCCCAGGCGTATGTCCGACAGAGGCATAATAGTCCGTTCCCGGAAGTGCGGGGTTAATGCGATACTTTGCGTCGAATACATATTCGTACTGGACGTCCGCACCCTTCTTTTCCAGCGTCAGAACGTTATCAGGCTTTTGCGTAATCGTAGGGACATCAATCTCTTTGGGGTTATAGGAAAGGGTAATCACTTCTTGTGTGGCTCGGTTCCTGTACCGCACACGGGACGATTTTCCCTTTACCAGAGAGACATAGATGCCGTTACCTTCAATCTTGACAATATCCTGTGAGATAAGGTCATATTTACTGCTGTTTCGCATCAAACTATTGAGTTTGATAAAGCACCAATACTCATAGAGAAGGGCCAAATCTTTGACGGAAATATGGAATACATCCCCTGTGACTGAGAGCCCTCTCAGCAGCATCAGATAGTACTTGTACAGTTCTCGATAGCCGGGAGCCATGGAAAATACCAACGACATGCCGGAGGATGCTTCGCGCGCATTTACATTGGCCAGAAAGCCACTGTTACATCGCCGCGTAATCCCCTGGATCATACCGTCAATTTTGGATATAAGGGCTGTGTCACTTTCGCGTTGCAACCGCATATAATTCTGCTTAAACCCGATAAGTTTTTTTGCTGTGGACTGGAGAACATATTTTGTGAGCCGGTTTTCTTTTGTGTCATAGTTCACCCGCTTATTTACAGCCAAAGCCTTATCAACAGCAAACCAGTTACCCAAACGAGCAACATGAGCCGGGTGCTTTTCAATCCAGCGGACGGTACGGATGTCAGTCGATTTGATTTTATGGCTGGGAAGTACCTCATGAATCGTTTCCAATTCATGGTGGGGCTGCTGCAAAATCATATCGGCGGCCCGGATAAAATCTTCGTAGATTTTACTGACTACAGCCAAAAACTCCACGGGACTGTTTCCGACTCTGTCATTTTGTCGGTATCCGAGGTAAGTCTTTTTAAGCAGGTCAAAAATGACATTATAGACTTCAGCTGTAACGTCGGCAACGATTGCCTTGTAATCATTTTTATAGCTGATTTTAGAAGGAAAAACTTCTATTACAAGGCGCAGATAATCGGTTCCGTTCACCCGGACAATCAGGTCGGACATACCGATTTCATTTCCGAAATTAATCACACCAGATAAGATTTTCTCACTTCGCCCTACCGACGTGACTTTGTTGCGCACATTATAGTTTTCGTGCCAGAACTCAACCGAGGAACTACTGAAAGATTCAATCACAATTTCATAGCGCTGTTGTTCGTAGAAGAGCGGAACTGTCCTATATTCACCCAAACAAGCGGTGCCAATAACCTGCTTCGAAACAAGCTCGGTATCTCCTTTCAGGTTGATTTCATAAGACTCATCACAGAACACCTTGAGAAAGGATTCTTTCTCAAGGTGCTCCGCGCCCTGATTGTGTGGATGCGAGGCCGGTCCCTTTATGGTTACACTCACCTTATCCGTTTGGATGTATACCAGTTCATCAGAGCCAGTATGAAGTGAAGCCATCCTCTTCAAATCTCCTTATCATGAGTTCAATCTTTTCTGCGCTGTGTCGATACTTAATTTTTCTATTCGTATCACGCAATGCTTTGGACATTTTATCGCTGACGTTGTCATTCTGTACCTGATACCCATCGTAGTCTCCGGCCCAGAGTTTGAACAACTCGCACAACATGGTTTTTACGGAAAGGCTGCTGCCCTGAATACGAGGAAGGATCTTCTGCATCAGCTCATTATCCATGGCCTGCTCTTCCGACAATAAGCCATATTTTTTATTATTTAGCAGATAGAAGACAATTTCGTCACGCACTCGGTACCCCACATGGGCATTTGCTTGCTGAAGAATTTTGTTAATCTTCTGAAGTTCAAGGCAATAGCCGCTTACGGATTCACTTTCCTCAGAGCATTGGCTCAATAGCAAAAACTCTGTTTTGAGAAATGTGTTATGCAAGTTTAATGCCTGAGGTGAATTTAAGGTAACCGTTTCAAAATTCGGCATAAGGTCAACGAAAGAAAACTCAATCGTGTTGGCACGATCTAAAACCTTTCGGCTAAAGGGGAAAGTCGTTTCGTCCATATTGACAGTGCCGATAATATAGAGATTTTCCGGAAGTAGGACTGTACCGTAACGCCCGGCCGCGGCGGTGTCGGAACCGTAATATGTATGATCGATGAGCGGGGAAGACTGTATCCTCCCATCCTTAAAATCCCTGGTTTCAACGACAGACAAAATATCGCTGAGATAGTATTCTACACGGGCCAAATTCATTTCATCTAAGCAGAGAAAATACGGATAACTGCCGTCGAGCTCTGCTTTTTTTACGAAATCAATGATGACCCCCGGGACAAAGTTCCCGTTCAGATCCACGTGCCCAAAAAGATCAGAAGAATCCGACCAGTCCGGACGGACAGGTACCATCTTATATCTGCCGTTTTCTGAGGTTGCTCCTACCGCTTCCGCAAACAATTTAACCAATCGAGTCTTACCGGTTCCAGATGTGCCGGCGAGGATTACAAACGGTTTAGATTTGAGGCTGAGGTAGAAATTTTCGATTAGTCCATCTTCGTAGCGAAAGCCCTTTTGCAAAATGTAATTATTAATAGATGAGATAATATCTTTTATTTCCATTTCACTGTCCCCGGTTGCGTGAATTGATTGCCAAAGCTTCTCCAATTCATCAACATAATAATTCTTAATAGAAATTCCAGAACCTTGTGGATTCCACTTTTGGTTAGGAAAGTGTTCTACCAGCTGATCCATCTGCAAAAAATGCTCATTATTGATGTCTAAAACCAAATCAAATTCTACTCCAATGCGATTGATCAGTTGACCATTGGTGGCTTTAGTCGGGTCCCAATGTTTACTTGGGTGGCCCTCTGTTATAGCGTGGCCAGAGGCTATAATTCCATTATTTTTTGTTCCTAGCATTGCTAAGAACACTCGGTCTCCAATTTTTACATGCGTATTCACACAGGACCATTCATTGACATACTTTTTCCCTGTATGAGTTAAGAAAATAGCCTCTCTATAGTCCTTCCATTCCCAATTTGAGGGGTTCCAAGTCAAAAGCCAAGCGCGAGGGGAAGCATCAGATTCTTCCAGGTCTTGCCCGCAATATAGATTTGTATACTCTCTATATATATCCATCATATTGGACAGATCTTTGCGGAAAATTTCTTCAGAAGGCAAATTTTGCTTTTGATATTTTTTATAAAAAATAGTGCCTTTTTGATACATTTCCGCAAGCTCGGTAAGATCGTCACCCAAATTAATATTTTCATCAATAAAAAATCCTCGCGAATCAATTTGAGATCTAATCTTTTGGGCATTTTCTCTCATAACCCTAATTGCATCACGCTTACTTAGTGTTTTTCGTAGGTCTGTACATCCTTGATTAAATGTAAGGTAAAGCGTATTACAATCTTTTGAAAAGAGATAGACTATATAGATTCCCTTAGTGGCAGATGTCGTAATATTTCGATCAAAAATACATATCCATGGAATCGTTGCCCAATTGCCTTGCCCAATACTACCACTCACAAGGTAAGTAGAAGGATCCACCAAATTTGTTTGATAGATCAAATTTGGAACTTCATTTCGCATATAATTACCTATTTCGTGCCCGGCAAAGGGTTCATTTTTCGCATGAATATATTCATTTAATATTTTGAATGCAATACCTTTTATTTGATCACTGGAAGCATTGATTCTTGAAAAATAAAATTCAATTTTTCGGTCTATTAGACTGGTAATTGTAGCGATATCGTTTTCTTGTAATTCCTCTTGTAATTTTGAATTTAAGGCGAAATAATCTTTCCCGTTAATTTCCTTCTTAACAATAAATCCTTTTTTATTAATTGCAGCAAATGGATTGCGAAGTATCAGGCCATAAACGCTCTCAATAGAACTACTTTCAATATTTGTAATAACATTATCGGCATCAATATCGGCCAACTCTCCGGCAGCTTTCCGAGCAATATAAAAACTACGGAATGCTTGCGATAATGTGTCAGCTGGAACTTGCTCACTCTTTTTTAACAGCATAAAGAAACACTTATAAAAAACTAATTTATAAGAACGTTGATAGCCGGCAAGATCTCGTTCTCCGCCTATGTATTTGAAGAAATCTTCTTTTTCTTTCATTTGGAGTTTATCCTTAGGATAACAACGAAATTCGAGAGTTTCAGGCCCTATTGGATAAACCTCTATATATTCCTTATCATCATCAGGAATCCTGATAGTCTTCTGTCCTGATGCCCTAAGATTAGAGATTAAAGTTGCACTATGATAAAAGAGCTCATTTAACTTTTGACATATTGCGCTGCCAGATGAATAGCGTATTTGTACTACTTCTCGATTGGTTACCCCTTCACTAAAACCAACATTCGTAAGTGTTGCTTTGTAGTTTGAGTCTTCTATTTGAATCCAAATAGAATGTTTTTCCCCTTTATTAAGAATAATTCCAATACTCGATAGAAGTTTACTTTGGATATCTTTTGGTATAGCGGCACCTGAAGTTAGTAAGGACAGATCTACAACTTTTTTAAAAAGTAATTCTTTCATGTTTTTCTCCAAGACCCCTTTATAATTTTCTTAAAAGGTTCTATCTGGCCTCAATGAGAGCGAGTCATTGTTTTGTGAACAATACCAGCAATTATGCTTGAATCGGCAATGTAAGTTTTCTGTCAATCAATAATTTCCTGCGGTTGTTGTATGAAATAGCTATTTCTATTTGGCCGCCAGAATACATTATTGACATAATTATACTATTCACCTTAAAAAATGACAAGAATAGTTCATATTCAATTGTGAATTAATCCTTACAGTGTATAATATAATCTACAATATTAAATTAAATGTTTTTGCGAAAGATGGAAATCATCATGTATACATTTGCAATAGACAACAGGACAATATCTGTTTATTCATGTGCTGAATTGGAAGCTCCAGTGATTTACCTCAACGCATATTCTAGCGAAGGTCAGAGGGTGTATGAGATCGCACAGGCCGCTGGTTGCCCACCGTTTACCTTAGTGGCCATCAGTGATCTGGACTGGAACCACGACATGGCACCTTGGGACAGCCCACCTACTTTCAAAAATGCCGATCCCTGCACCGGCGGAGCGGATGACTATCTGCGGCTTCTGATCGACGAGATCATCCCAACGGCAGAGAAGGAGATTACCAGCGTGCCGTCTTGGAGGGGGATCGCCGGGTACTCTCTGGCAGGGCTGTTTGCGCTGTATGCCATCTACCAGACGGACCTATTTTCACGGGTTGGTAGCATGTCTGGCTCTCTTTGGTTTCCCGGAATAAAAGAGTACATCTTCTCTCACAAACCGAAGCGTTTGCCGGACTACATGTACTTTTCCCTGGGTGACAAGGAGAATAAAACTCGAAACCCGCTTCTGAGAAATGTCAGGCAGAACACGGAAGAGATTCAGTCCTTCTATCATGCCAAGGGAATTGACACAGTGTTCCAGCTGAATCCAGGTAATCACTACAATCATGCTGTGGAGCGCACAGCTGCAGGCCTTTGCTGGCTCCTGAGCAGGTGAGTTAGGCCCTCTTCCCGCCAGGCTGTATTCTTTGTATAGGCGTGTTAAAAATTGACACGCCTGACTTGAAAAAACACCTTGCTTCTTGATCCATACAGAGGTACAATACCCCAAACCTGAACATGAAAAAGAGCCCTTCTGGACAGGCGGCGGCAGCGGATGCCGCACTTGGTCAAGAAGGGCTCTTTGACCACATGTTTGACCACAGACAGCGCCGGAGCACTCGGAAACAGTGGAATTAAGAGCGTCAAAGAGTGAGTGAAATGGAGCGGAAATGGTTAAAAACCATTAGAAAGTACCAGAAAAAATTTAGTTCAACCGTTTAAGTTTTTCGTGCAAGAGAAGCAAACACATCCCAAGAAGATTGTCAAAAGTCCCCTCAAAATTCAAATACTGCGCACAACAGTCCGATAAAAGTTATAATTTTTATAACCTAATGACCATCCTGTTGTCGAGTGACCACATTTGATTTCGCATAATTGTTGCAATAAGCAGAGCGGTTGGTTGAAAATTAGAACAAAACCTTATTTTGTGCTTTAATATCAATGTCAGTGCCTTAAAATTAAATTTATCGGAGAAGTTTATTGGTCTGCTATATCATATTTATATTTTGAACTAATTTGCTCATTGATCACAGACTACCTACCTCTTTGTATATTGCTTGTAAAAAAATGATATGCTTACGAGCTCAGTTCCATTTGCAGATACACCATATCCACCAGCTGCACCCCACACTCATAGATGGGGTGGTCATAGTGGTCGGTGAAAACGTTTCTGAGCAGATGGTACCGGCGAAAGCCGCAGGCTTCATAAAACGGGATGGTAGAGGGGCTGTCTCCGGTACCCACCTGCAGCACCGTGTACTGCTCCTTGTAGGTTCGGGCAAGGAAGTCCATCATAGTTTTTCCATAGCCCTTACCCTGGAAGGCAGGCTCCACGGCAAGGTTTTTCAGCTCCAGGACGCCGTCTCCCTCATCGGTCACCACACATTTGGCCCTGACGCCGTCGTCTTCCAGCACATACATGGTCCGACGCTCCAGACAGCGGTCCACCATGTCCTCCTGCTCGTCGGCCAGCAGCAATAAAAAATTCAGGTATCTCTTTTTATCGCTTTCCACTTTTCTGATTTCCATGGAGTAATCCATCCTCTGCCCGGCGGACTTAATGGGACTATCGTACCATACGATATGTCTCTCTGCAATTCTCTGGAAAACATGACGCACAGTTGTCGTATTCCTATGGTATAATGCAGGCAGAATCAGGAAAGGCGGTGGAGAATCGAGAGCTTATGACAGAGCTGACCCGTATGACCTGTGAGGTGCTGAAAAATCCCCCCCAAAGACGCGGAGAAAATGACCATGGCGTTTGACTACAAGAGAGAGTATAAGGAATTCTATCTGCCGCCAAAAACACCGGGCATCATCACCGTGCCTGCCATAAACTTTCTGGCCGTGCGTGGTCATGGCGACCCCAACGAGGAGGGCCTGTGCGTCCAGTGTATGCACATTGGCCCCTATGACGACGAGCCTGCCACCGTGACGGCCATGGAGGAGTACGCCAAGGATCAGGGTTATGAGGCAGATTTCAGAGAAGGGCAGTTCCACCACGAAATCTATTTGAGTGATGTGCGGCGGTGCAAACCGGAAAACTGAAAACCGTCATCCGGCAGCCCATCAAACGGGCAGAGTGAGGAAAGAGATGAACACAATCATTCGCGAAATACGCCCGGAGGAGCATAACCTTTTGCGGGAATTTCTCTATCAAGCCATCTATCTCCCCGAAGGCGTGGAGTCGCCACCCCGGTCGGTAGTGGATCTGCCGGAGTTGCAGGTCTATATTGCGGATTTCGGCACACGGCCCGGCGACCACTGCATGGTAGCCGAGGTTGAGAAAAAAGTGATAGGTGCGGCGTGGTGCCGCATCATGGAGGACTACGGTCATATCGACAGCAGTACGCCGTCTTTGGCCATCTCGTTACTGCCGGAGTATCGTGGACAGGGTACCGGGACACGGCTGCTGAACGGTCTTTTGCTTCTGCTCCGGGAGAATGGGTATCGGCAAGCCTCTCTCTCCGTCCAGAAGGAAAACCCGGCACTGCGCCTCTACCAGCGGACAGGATTCCGCATCCTGGCGGAGGGAGGTACAGAATATTTAATGCTTTGGGACGGTACCCAAGGGGACACCCCAGTATTCTGGGAAGATTAGGTATTGTAGTTTTAAGAAAGCGGATAGGAAAAGCCATGTTACTTTGCGTTGCTTGCAGCAACGGGCTGCTTTCCCTACAATGGGGCCGAAAGGAGTGAGCCAGTATGCTCAATGAAAACATCAAAGCACTTCGAAAATCCAAGGGTCTTTCCCAGCAGGACCTTGCCGACAAGCTGAATGTGGTGCGGCAAACCATCTCAAAATGGGAGCAGGGACTGTCCGTCCCGGATTCCGATCTGCTCATCGCTCTGTCGGAAGCCCTGGAGACACCTGTCAGCACACTGCTGGGCGAGACAGTGTCACCGTCGGAGGCAGATGAGGTCAAAGCCCTCTCCGAAAAGCTGGAGATCATCAACCTGCAGTTTGCCCGGAGGAAGGCCATGCGGCGCTCGGTCCTCCACTGGCTGCTCATCGCGGCATGTGTAGGCATCCTGGCCGTCACCGCGGTCCTAGCAGCGCTGAACAGCCCTTACCTGGGCTGGGATTACAGCGCCCCGGAAACCGCCGTCATGGGCCTGGCCATCCACGCTTTTGAATGGGCCTTCGTCCGCCTGGCACCCTTTGCTCTGGTAGCGGCACTGGTGGGTGTCTTCCTGACGCGGAAAAAAGCATAAGACAAGGCCCCCGGCGAAAAGCCGGGGGCCTCTCGTGTGTTTTACTTCACCCAATAGACGACCGCGTCCCGTAGAAAGCGGGAGCAGCCTTTCCTTTTTCATACGAGACGGTTAATCCAGGCGGAGATCCATAAGTTTATAGACAGCAAACAGGCCGATCAGCGCACCGACCGCCGCCGGAATCGGCAGGACAGCAACAGGCTGGCGCAGAAAGATGCCTGCACAGAGCACTGCAAAAAGTGCCAGGAAGAGCAGCAGCCAAGGCCCCTTTTTCTGCCCGACGGAAAAAGAACGCCGGCAGATCCAGTAGACCACGCCGCAGGCGGCGAGTAAGATCCCCGCACCGG
>OGGQ01001760.1_pt1 | contig 26748 bp, 26 predicted proteins | sample 1571191 | NCBI WGS metagenome assembly OGGQ01 (sample SAMEA2582061, study PRJEB24529) | metagenome | biome: Human gut stool | place: China | collected 2011
CCCCCTCCGCTCCACGGCCCGTCCCCCCATCCCGCCCCAGCCCACGGCGGACCCTTTACCGCCTCCCTCTGTGAACAGCCACTCCTAAAAGGCGGTGAACGCATGCATATCAGAGAAATGCTGGAGGAAAGAGAAAAGACGCTGTTAAGCCCATACGCGTCCTATAGCTGTGATGCAGTCAGGGAGAGAGAGGAAGTGCCGTGCGACATCCGGCCGGCCTATCAGAGGGATCGGGACCGGATCATACACAGCAAGGCATTCCGGAGGCTGAAAGACAAAACCCAGGTATTTCTGGTGGCAGAAGGTGATCATTACCGGAACCGTCTGACCCATACCCTGGAGGTGGCCCAGCTTGCCCGGACCATAGCTAAATCGCTGCGCCTCAATGAGGAACTCACGGAGGCCATCGGCTACGGCCACGACCTGGGACATACGCCCTTCGGGCATTCCGGCGAGGATGCTCTGGATCAGGCGCTTACGGAATACGGGACGGGGCATCGGTTCCGCCATTATATGCAGAGCGTGCGCGTGGTGGAGAAGCTGGAGAAGGAAGGGCGCGGTCTGAATCTGACCTGGGCGGTCAGGGACGGCATCAAAAATCATGGGACAAGCGGCAGGCCGTCCACACTGGAAGGCAAGGTGGTGCGGCTCTGTGACAAGATCGCCTATGTCAATCATGACATTGATGATGCGATCCGTGGCGGCGTGCTGACAGAAGCGGAGCTGCCGAGGGAGTACACCGATATTTTGGGACATACGGTCAGGGACCGGCTCAACGCCCTGATCCATGATATTATTACCAACAGCCAGGACAAGCCTGATATCATACAGTCCCCGCATATGGCCGAAGCCATGACCGGCCTGCGGACCTTCATGTTTGAAAGGGTCTACCGGAGCCCGCTTGTTAAGGCAGAGGAATCCAAGGCCAAAAATATGTTAAGGAATCTGTTTGACTATTACATCCGTTACTGGCAGACGCTGCCGTCGGAATATGTGATCATGATTACCGAAGGACAGGTTCCTAAAGAGATTGTAGTCTGCGACTACATCGCCGGAATGACGGATCATTATTCCATGACTAAATTTGAGGAGCTGTTTGTCCCGAAATCGTGGAACCGCTGATTCGTAAAACAGTCGGTTTCCGGCATATAGTTACGAAGGAAAAAGGAAGCAGACTTAAGTGTGCGCAGGTCATCAGCCTTTGGCCGATGACAGGAAAAGGAGGAAGGGCGCAGGATGATGTATCCGGAATCACTGATAGAAGAAATACGAACGCGCAATGACATCGTGGATGTGATTTCGCAGTATGTAAAGCTAACGAGAAAAGGCAGCAACTATTTCGGACTTTGCCCTTTCCACAATGAAAAAACGGGATCTTTTTCCGTTTCTGCCGTCAAGCAGATGTATTACTGCTTCGGCTGCGGGGCAGGGGGAAATGTGATCACCTTTATTATGGAATATGAAAACTACACCTTCAAGGAGGCTCTGAAATACCTGGCGGACCGGGCCGGCATAGAGCTGGCCGAACAGGAGGAATCGGAAGAGGCGAGGAAAGAGGCAGACCTTCGTACACGGCTCCTGGAGGTCAATAAGGTGGCCGCCAAATATTTTTATTACCAGCTCAAATCCGAACGGGGGGCCAGAGCCTACCAGTATTTTAAGGACAGAGGGCTTTCCGATGAGACGATCGTGCGGTTCGGGCTGGGATTTTCCAATCCTTTTCAGGATGATCTGTACCGGTATTTAAAGGGCAGGGGCTATACGGACGAGCTTTTGTCACAGTCTGGTCTGGTTAGGATTGAAGAAAGAGGCGCCTACGATAAGTTCTGGAACCGTGCCATGTTTCCGATCATGGATGTGAACAACCGGGTGATCGGATTCGGCGGAAGGGTGATGGGAGAGGGGGAGCCCAAGTATTTGAACTCTCCAGAGACGAAGATTTTTGACAAGAGCAGGAATCTTTACGGCCTCAATATAGCGCGCCATACCAAGTTGCCGTACCTGCTGGTCTGCGAGGGATATATGGATGTGATTTCCATGCACCAGGCGGGATTTACCAATGCGGTGGCAAGCCTCGGGACCGCGTTCACGCTCCAGCATGCCAATCTGATCAAGCGCTATACCCATCAGGTGATTTTGACCTATGACAGCGACGGTGCCGGCCAGAAGGCAGCGCTTAGGGCCATCCCCATATTAAAGGATGCGGGGCTGTCGGTCAAGGTGCTGAATATGAAGCCCTACAAGGACCCGGATGAATTCATCAAGTCCCTGGGGGCAGAGGAGTTTCAGAAACGGATTGATACCGCGCTCGGGAGTTTTCTGTTTGAGGTTGATGTTCTCAAAAGTGGTTATGATATGAAGGACCCGGAACAAAAAACCGCATTTTATAATGAGACGGCGAAGAAACTGCTGGAGTTTACCGAGGAGCTGGAGAGAAACAACTATATTGAAGCCATCTCCGGCAGGTATCAGATAGATTATGAGAGCTTAAGACGTCTGGTGAACACACAGGCGCTTAAGAGCGGATATGACGGGGCGCAGAAGCAGCAGGTGAAGGAATGGCAGGATCAGCGGGTCCGTAAGGAGAAAAAAGAGGACGGGATCCGGATGTCGCAGAAGCTGCTGCTCACCTGGCTGATCGAAGATCCTAAACTTTATCCGAAGATCAAGGATATCCTTACACCCGAGGATTTTACTGAGGATCTGTATCAGCGGGTAGCCGCAAAGGTGTTTGAACAGCTTGAGAGGGGGGAGGTCAATCCCGCCGGGATACTGAATTATTTTATCAATGATGAAAATGAATACAAAGAGGCCACCTCTTTGTTCCACGCCAGATTAAAGGAAAGCATACCGACCAAAGAAGAAAGAGAAAAGGCGCTGACAGAAACGGTGATCCGCGTGAAAAAGAACCGGCTGGATATGGACAGCCGTACGGCTACCGACATCGCGCTGCTGCAGGAAATCATGAAAAAGCAGGCCGGACTGAAGTCACTGCATATTTCTCTGGATTGAGCCAAGAATAATAGTGCGCTTTGCGTGCGGATAATAAAAGCGATTTGGAAGGACGAAGATGCTATGGGCGAAAGTAAGACGAAGATAAAATTCGAAGAAAAGCTGTTTAAGCTGCCGGATTATGCCAGAAATAAGGGAGGCATCCTGGATGACCAGGATCTGATGGCGTATTTTGGAAGTGAAGAACTGGACGCGGAGAAATTTGAGCGCGTGCTGGAATGTTTGGAGGCGAATAAAATCGAATTTTTAAATGTGGTGGATGCGGAAGAAGAAATATTTCTGGAAGAGGACCCTGTCTTGCTGGAACCCGAGGAGTTCCCGCTGCCGGAAGGCGTCAGCGTGGATGATCCGGTCAAAATGTATCTGAAAGAAATCGGAAAGGTCCCTCTCCTCTCGATGGATGAGGAGATAGAGCTGGCCAAGCGCATGGAGGCCGGGGATACACAGGCTAAAAAGATGCTGGCCGAATGCAATCTGCGGCTGGTGGTCAGCATAGCCAAGCATTATGTGGGCCGGGGCATGCAGCTGCTGGACCTGATCCAGGAGGGCAATCTGGGACTGATCAAGGCGGTGGAGAAGTTCAACTACCGCAAGGGCTATAAATTCAGCACGTATGCCACATGGTGGATACGCCAGGCCATCACCAGAGCGATCGCGGATCAGGCCAGAACGATCCGCATACCGGTGCATATGGTGGAGAGCATGAATAAGCTGATACGGGTATCCAGGCAGATGACCCAGGAGCTGGGGCGCGAGCCCTCCGCGGAAGAGATCGCGGAGAAGATGGACATGCCTGTGGACCGGGTGCGGGAGATACTGAAGATATCCCTGGAGCCGGTATCCCTGGAAACGCCGATCGGCGAAGAGGAGGACAGCCATCTGGGAGATTTTATCCAGGATAACCAGGTGCAGGTGCCTGCGGAAGCCGCCACCTACTCCATACTGAAGGAACAGCTGGTGGAGGTGCTGGATACGCTTACTGACCGGGAGCAGCTGGTGCTCCGCCTTCGTTTCGGACTGGATGACGGGCGCGCCAGAACGCTGGAGGAAGTGGGGCGTGATTTCAATGTCACAAGGGAGCGCATCCGGCAGATTGAGGCCAAGGCGCTGCGCAAACTCCGCCACCCAAGCCGGAGCAAGAAACTGAAAGACTTTTTAGATTAGGAAAGATAAACTTATGGACTTATCCCTGCGTTTAGAGAAAATCGCCTCCTTTGTGGAGGTGGGAAGTGTGGTGGCAGATATCGGCACAGACCATGGATATCTGCCTATTTGTCTTGTACAGAGAGGTATTTCCCCCAAAGCGTATGCATTTGATTTGCGAAGAGGGCCTCTGGAGCGCGCCAGAGACCATATAGCGCAGGCCGGACTGCAGGACCGTGTGATGCTGCGGCTTAGCGACGGACTCTCCGGATTAAAGCCGGATGAGGCGGATACCGTTGTGATCGCCGGCATGGGCGGAGCTCTGATCGACCGGATACTGGAACGGAGCCAGGAGACTGCGCAGGCGGCGCGGATGCTGATCCTCTCTCCGCAGTCCGAACCCTGGAAGGTTCGGGAGCGTCTGGATGCGATGGGTTTTTACATAGATTTGGAGCATTATCTGGAAGAGGACGGCAAGTATTATGTCGTCATGCGGGCCGTACACGGCGCGGTTTGCACAGGCACTCCTACGGAATATAAGTATGGGAGATATGCGCTAAAACACAGGGATCCGGTGCTGCTGTCGCAGCTTTTAAAGGAGCAGGAGAAATACCGGGGCCTGCTCATGCAGCTGCTAAAGACGGACAGCCTGTCCGCCAGAGAGCGCCAGGTTGCGGTGGAAAAGGAACTTGCAGATATTAAGGATGCGCTGGATTATTGGAGGGAACTGGAATGAGGACAAAAGAAATCATGGAATTGCTGGAAGCATTTGCTCCGACGGGGCTTGCCTGCGAGTATGACAATGTGGGGCTTTTGGCGGGGGATCCGGAAAAAGAAGTGAAGAGCGTATATATCTCACTGGATGCGGATGACAGAGCGGTGGAGGCAGCCGCAGAGGGAGGATTTGATCTGCTGCTGACCCATCATCCGCTGATCTTTAAACCGCTAAAGAGCATCAATGAAGACCGTTTCATCGGCCGAAGGCTTCGCAGGCTGATCCGCAGTGATGTCAATTATTATGCGCTGCATACCAACTTCGATATGGCGAAGGGCGGCATGGCGGATCTGGCGGCTGCAATGATCGGGCTTGGGCAGTCAAAACCGCTGCAGCCGGCGGTGGGTTCCGGCATGGACGGCCTGGGAATCGGCCGGGTCGGTGAGCTTAAGGAAGAAATGACGCTTGAGGAGCTGTGTCAGCTGGTGAAATCAGCATTTGATCTGCCAAATGTCAATGTTTATGCGGCCGGCAGCGGACAGGAAAAGATCCGGCGCGCCGCCATATCGCCGGGATCGGGATCCTCCGTCCTGATGGACGCGGTCAGAACCGGCGTGTCGGTGCTGATCACAGGAGATATCGGACATCATGAGGGCATCGATACGGCCGCTTCGGGCGTGACGGTGATCGATGCCGGCCATTATGGGCTGGAGCATATCTTCATACCGTTTATGGAAGCGTTTCTGAAAAAGAATCTGCCGGGGCTTGAGGTCTGTGCAGCACCCATGCATCTGCCCTGTCATATGATGTAATGATACCGTTTAACCCACGGAAAAATGTGCAACAGTTCGCCGGAACTGTTATGAAATGAGGAAAATTATGGCTTATATTACATTTGGAGATTGTGTGAAGGAATATCCTGTGGGCGTTACCTATGAAGAGATAGCCAGGGATAATCAGGCGGAAGGCGACCACGATATCGTGCTGGTCATGGTGAACGGCAAGCTGCAGGAGCTGCATAAACGCGTGAAAGGCGACTGCGAGCTGCGTTTTATCACGACAGAGGATAAGCCCGGCATGCAGGCTTACGAGCGCAGCGCGACGCTGCTTTTATTAAAGGCCATCTATAATGTGGCCGGTCATAAGAATATTAAGGATGTGACGGTATGTTTTTCCGTTACCAGAGGGTTTTATATTGAGGTGGAAGGCAATGTCCGCCTGGATGAGGAGATGCTCTCGAAGCTCCGCGCCTATATGCGGGACCTGGTCAGCCGGGATATTCCGATTGAGAAGCGGAGTGTCCACACGGATGAAGCGGTGGAACTCTTCGGAAAGCACAGGATGTACGATAAGGAGCGGCTGTTCTCCTACCGCCGTGTATCCAAGGTCAACATCTACAGCATCGATGGATTTGAGGACTATTTTTACGGATATATGGTCCCGAGCACCGGTTATCTGAAATATTTTGACCTCTGCCTATATGAAAAGGGACTGGTGCTCATGCTCCCCTCGGGCAGGGAGCCGGAAACCGTGCAGAAATTTGTGCCGCAGCCCAAGCTTTTTCATGTGCTCCATGAGTCGGAGGAGTGGGGGAGAGAACTGGGCGTCAGCACGGTCGGGGAACTGAATGATTATATCGTGCATAAAGATATCAGCGAACTGATACTGGTGCAGGAAGCGCTGCAGGAGAAGCGCCTGGCGGAAATCGCTTCGGCGGTGAAGGCGAGAGAAGGCTGCAAATTCGTCATGATAGCCGGCCCCTCCTCCTCTGGCAAGACCACCTTTTCCCACCGCCTTTCCATTCAGCTGAAGGCTCATGGCATGACGCCCCATCCGATCGCGGTGGATAATTATTTTTTAAACAGGGATCAGACGCCCAGGGATGAATTCGGCGAATACGACTTTGAGTCCTTAAAAAGCATCGATGTGGAGCAGTTTAATCAGGATATGAGCGAGCTGCTGGACGGAAAAACCGTGCAGCTGCCCAGCTTTAATTTTAAGCTGGGGGTGCGCGAATACAACGGTGATTATAAAAAGTTAGGGTCGAACGATATCCTGGTCATAGAAGGCATCCACGGACTGAATCCGGAGATGTCCTACAGCCTTCCGGAGGAGAGCAAATTTAAGATCTATATCAGCGCTCTCACCCAGCTCAATATCGATGAGCACAACCGCATCCCCACCACGGACGGACGGCTGATCCGCAGGATCATCCGCGATGCCAGGACACGGGGAACGACCGCACAGAAAACGATCAATATGTGGCCGTCCGTCCGGCGCGGGGAGGAGCGCAATATCTTCCCTTATCAGGAGCAGGCCGATGCGATGTTTAATTCGGCTCTGATCTATGAGCTGGCAGTGCTTAAAATGTACGCGGAACCCCTGCTGTTCGGCATCCCGAAGGATGCGCCGGAATATCTGGAGGCCAAGCGTCTGCTGAAATTCTTTGATTACTTCCTGCCGGTGGTCAGCGAGGTGATACCGAAAAATTCAATACTGCGTGAATTCATTGGAGGCAGCTGCTTTCGGGTATAGGCGTCTGAAGGGAAATGCAGTTCTGCAGTCAATAGCGGCCGTATTGCTGGATGGCATACATGACCGCGCGCATACTGGTCAGCAGCGAGCCGTTATTGATGGAGCCTGCGGTGCTTATATTTACGCCGCGCAGATCGTTTTCCTTGGCCATTTCGCAGTCCCGTTTCACCTCCGCTATGATCGCCTGCTCGTCATTTTTCATAAACGTAAAAGGGGCGAGCTGGCCGTCAATGCGTGTATGGGGCATGTACCTGCGTATTTCCCGCACGGTGAGCGTGGGCCCGAAATTACAGCCGCTTAAGTTGAGCCGAGCCAGGATCGGCAGCAGATGGCCCATCGAGGAATCCGAATGCTGGTAGCGCCAGTCATTTTCACCGGGGCAGCAGCGCTCAAAGACGGATTTCAGGATGGGGTAGCCGAATTCTTCGTACATTTCAGGGGTGAGCAGGTTGCAGTCATCATCGTTAAAATAGAAAGAATGTGCATCGGCATTGTCGGGGTGCCCTGCCTCTTCGTCAAACAGGGTGATATAGCTGTGCATCACGTTTTGGATCGTGTCACGCAGGCGGTAATAGAGTTCAGGCGCGTCATAGTACAAAAAGATAAAATGATCGACGCCGTAAATGGAAGTCGCCAGGGTGACAGGGCCGCGGATCTTGCGCCAGAGCGCGGGCTTTAAGCCGTAGGTTTCATACAGCCGCTTCTTTTCCTGTTCCCACGTTTTTGGCAGCACGAATGAACGGAAATCCATCCGGTCTATTTTATCAAGCTGTGCTTCCAGCTCTTTCGGAGTGGAGCAGTTTCCCTTCAGCCATGTGACGTTCCCGTCAAATACATATTCACCGCCAAATACCTCTCCGATCTGCCGGTATGCCGGGAAGAGCTGATCCGGTGTCGGGAAATTCTCCCGCAGCAGCCTGCGCCCTACGATCTGCTCAGCCTTGTCATTATAGCGTTTGTTGAGTTCAATTCTGCGCTCACGGGGCGTATGTCCCCAGGGATTGCCTTCCTCGTTAAGCTCTGCGAAAACACATTCGTCACTCATACGGATGCCCATGGCTACCTGCGGGGCGTTTTTGTCAAAGCAGTTCTGTCCATGCGATGCATCATCATCCTTCCAAAATTGTTCCAGATCGACCGGCAGCATTGTAATACCTCCAAGGTTAAAATTTTTCTTGATTTTATCACGTGGTATCATTACAATCAATGTAGAAAGTTTAGAAATGCTGGACAAATTAAAGATGTATGTGCTGTACAAAGTGTGAGAGCCTGACAGAATTGCCGGCGTGGATAAACTGTGTAAGCGTGGAGGTGTAAATAGATGGATGAGACGGCATATGATCTCTCGGGCGCCAGGGTGCGTTATTTTGTGCATAAGACATGTTCGCGGCAGTGGCATCTGCGGGATGTCCGTACCTCAAGCTTTGATCTGACGTTTGTCCTTGACGGACGGGCGCATTATGAAACGGATGAGGAGAGCTTTGAGCTGGAATCGGGAGAGGCGGTGCTGGTGCCTGTAGGCAGCAGGAGAGTTGCATATACAGAAGGCATGGAGTGCGCCGCGTTTAATTTTACACTGGATAAGCCGTTTGCGCCGTTTGCGGGGGCAGGATGTTTTCAGTGGGGGACGGATGAGATGCTAAACCAGTATTTCACTGAGTTTGAGTATCAGTGGATGAGCGATTTTCCGCTGCGGATGATTAAATGCGGCGGACTGTTTCAGCTCATTGTGCACCGGCTGCTGGAGCTTAAGCAGGATGGCGGGGAAAACCTTCATATAGTAAAGATAAAGCGGTATCTGCTGGAGCATTATACCCAGACTGTGACAGTGGAGATGGCGGCGGATGAGGCGGGGCTTAATCCTGTTTACTGCGGCGCGCTGTTTAAGCGCCATACGGGCATGTCCATCCTGGAATACTTAAACCGGCTGCGCGTCAGCCGGGCCAGGGCGCTGCTGGAATATGGCGGGGCACGTGTGGGGGAAGCTGCACAACAGGCCGGATTTAAGGACCCGTATTATTTCAGCCGGGTATTCACCAGATATGCCGGCTGTTCGCCGGCCGAGTATATACGCGCCGGCATGAAGAAAAGCGCGGTTGTACCGGCTGGGCGGCATGAGGAGTGAGGTGCCCGCCGAAAAGTATATTTTACAAATGGATGAAATTATGGTAAAATAGAAAACTATGAGCAGGACAAATGATCGCGGCTGGCAACAGACGAGGAAAGTCCGGGCTTCACAGGGCAGGATGCCGGATAACGTCCGGTGGAGGCGACTCCAAGGATAGTGCAACAGAAATATACCGCCGGCCCCGGCCGGTAAGGTTGGAAGGGCAGTGTAAGAGACTACCGCCCGCCTGGTAACAGGCGGGGCATATGTAAACCCCATCCGAAGCAAGACTAACAGAAGGCATAAGGCGGCCCGTCTGCCTTCGGGTAAGTCGCTTGAGCCTGCCGGTGACGGCAGGCCTAGATAGATGATCATTCAATGACAGAACCCGGCTTATCGTCCTGCTCTTCCCTAATTAAAATAAACAGAAATTAAAAAACCTTGTACATGTGTTAAGCAAAATAGCACGTAAATACAAGGCTTTTTATTATTATCAATGAATAAAAACGCATGAAATCCGTATTTCATCCCACTATCTCCAGAGAACTACAATTTGCCCTTTTCAGGGAAATCGAATGTGCCCTGTTACATATGCTAGTGACTGTAGGATATCAAAAATTAAACGCAAAAAAGTATAAAACATAAACTTTTGCGGTTTATAATCGCAAAAGTTATTGAATAAAAGCCTGTTGCGATTATTATTAAAAGAAGACCGCCGCATTTGGATATTGTAGCCGGGTGATATTTTATGGTATAATGTCGACAGACATTATACCTGCGCTGATTTCCGTCTGCGAAGCAGACAATTTCCATAGGAAATCATGCGCATCCCCCCCGGAGGGGCCATGTCAGCTTGCTGACATGCTATAATGTAAAACAAGCGGCCAAAAGACATCCGCTGATGGCAGAGTAAATGATAACAATCAGGAAGAGCAGGTTCAGGTATGAAGAGAGTGGCGAAATTTTATAAGGTCAGTTTTGACCAGTTTAAAGAGGATTGGAACGATACGTTCGGCGGAATGGATGAGGAGATCTGCCGTGAACTCTATGACAGCATCAAGCTGCCGCGCAGGGCTACGGTGGGATCCGCCGGCTATGATTTCTTTATTCCCATGGATGTGACATTAAGGCCGGGTGAAACAGTGAAGGTTCCTACCGGCATCCGGGTGGATATCGAGGACGGCTGGGTGCTGCAGATGTATCCCAGGAGCGGCCTGGGCTTTCAGTACAGGCTGCAGCTGAACAATACGGTGGGAATCATCGACAGCGACTATTTCTATTCCGATAACGAAGGCCATATGTTTGCCAAGATCACCAACGATTCCAATGAGGGGAAAATCCTTAAGCTGGCGGCGGGCACCGCTTTCATGCAGGGTATTTTCATGGAGTTCGGCGTTACGGTGGACGATGAATGCAGCGGCGTAAGAACCGGCGGCCTGGGCAGCACCACCGGGAAATGAGACCGATATAGGATTTGTATCGCAGGGATATCCGGCATAGCCGGATATCCCTGTTTTTTAAGTCCGCCGCTCCTTCATCCCTCGCGCCGTATTTCCGGCTGGCCGCATGTATTTCTTGCGCGATGTTCTTTTTAATGTTATTATATTACATGAATACTTTGCAGAAGACGCAGCAGGGTATGGGCATCAGCAGGTTATAAAAATAAAAAATCGGAGGAACTACCTATGAATTCTTTTGCGGTTATAACAGACAGCGCGTCAGATTTGCCGAAGGAGTATCTGGAAAGTCATGATCTGAAAGTGGCGCCATTGTATTATATTATTGACAATAAGACCTATGGAGGGGAGACGGAGCTGGATCCGAAGGAGTTTTATTCCATGATGAGAAGCGGCAAGATGCCGACGACCCAGGCGGTGAATCCGGAGACGGCCAGAGAGCTGATGAAAGCGGAGCTGGATGCGGGCAGGGATGTGCTCTATCTGGCATTTTCTTCAGGGTTAAGCAGCAGCTGCCAGAGCGCGGCCTTAGTGGGCAATGAACTGAAGGAAGAGTATCCCGACAGAAAGATCGTCGTGATCGATACACTCTGCGCTTCCCTGGGCCAGGGGCTTCTGGTACATAAGGCGCTTGAAATGCGGGAAAAAGGGATGTCGGTGGATGAAACTGCCGAGGGCGTAAGGGAGCTTGTGCCGCATCTGTGCCATCAGTTTACGGTGAACGACCTGTTTCATCTGCACAGAGGGGGCAGAGTTTCCAAAGCGACTGCCATATTGGGGACCATGGTGAATGTAAAGCCGGTCATGCACGTGGATGATGAGGGACATCTGGTGCCGGTGGGAACGGTCAGAGGCAGAAAGCGTTCGCTCAATGCGCTGGTGGACAATATGGAGAAAAAGACGAAGAATTACGCGTATAAGAATGACTGTGTATTCATCAGCCACGGCGACTGCCTGGAGGATGCGCAGTATGTTGCGGAACAGATTAAGAGCAGATTCGGAATAGATAAGGCGCTGATCGGCTATGTGAGCCCCACCATCGGCGCGCACTCCGGACCGGGTACGCTGGCTTTGTTTTTTGTAGGAGAGAGCAGATAGCAGTCGTCAGGCAGGGGCGGACAAAAGAGGTTTATTTATGAAGAAAATGCGAAAGATATTCTTAGCGGTGATGCTGGCGGCGGTGATGGTTGTCTCTGCCGGCTGCAGCAAGGGCAAGGATCAGAATGAACAGGGGCTTGAGCTGTATCAGGCGGAAGACTATCAGGGAGCCGTAGCCAAGTTTCAGGAGGCGGTTGCCGGTGATAACCGGTCGCCGGAATATTATACCAACCTGGGTATGGCCTATATCGGGCTTAAAGATTATGAAAGCGCGCAAAAGAATTTTGATTATGCAGTCAGCGTGGATGAGAATTATAAGTATGCATACCGGGGCAAGGGCATCGCCTATCTGGAAGCCGGCGATTATGAGGCCGCAATCGGTGCGTTTAACACCGCTCTGGCCCATACGGACGCCAAGGTGACCACTGTGGAATACGATGTGCTGAAATACCGCGCGGAAGCGGAAGTCCTGTCCGGCAAATACGAGGATGCCCTGGAGACTTATACGATCCTTCTGGAGGTGGAGAAGGAAAAGTCCGACGATTATTATCTGCGCGGATGCGTATATGCCAGAATGGGCGATTCAGACAAAGCAAAGGCTGATTTTGACGCTGCAATCAAGCTGAAGCCCGGCAATTATCAGCTGTACTGGAATATCTATGATGCGCTGGTGCAGAACGGGATGCCGGATGAGGGCAGGAATTATCTGAATGCCGCCCTGGTGATCCAGGACGATGCGCCTTCTGCCCACAAATACCGCGGCATGATCCAGTTCCTGCTTGGCGAGTATTCCAGCGCGGTGGCGGAACTGAATCAGATTAAGGACAGCGCGGATGTGGATACGCTTTTATATCTGGGCATGGCTTACGAAGCGCAGGGAGATTCCGACAGCGCTTATGCGGTATACACCACCGCACTTTCCCTGGAGGGCGCCAATGCCAGAGTATATAATCAGCTCGGACTGTACAGAATAAGACAGAACGATTATGCCGGGGCCATTGACTATTTCCAGAAAGGCATCGCGCTGGAAGATCCGGTGGTGTCGAAGGACCTGAAATTCAATGAAGCGGCAGCCTATGAAAAGATGGGTGACTTCGCGACCGCTCTGGCCAAATTTGAGGCTTATGTGTCAGAGTTCGGTTCGGAGGAAGCCGTGGACCGGGAAATTCAGTTCTTAAAGAGCAGATAGAAGGTTATCTACAATGACGGATTTGAATGAAATTCAGGAAAAAATGATTCTGATCGGCATCAGCACTTCGGACGGGGATGATACGAAACGCTCCATGGAGGAGCTTTCAGAGCTGGTCAGAACGGCGGGAGCCGAAACGGTGGGGTGCGTGATCCAGAACAGGGAGTCCATGCACCCTGCTACTTATCTGGGGAAAGGCAAGCTGGAAGAGGCGGCGGAGCTGGTCAGGGAATTAAAGGCCACCGGCGTGGTCTGTGACGATGAGCTGTCCCCGGCACAGTTGCGCAATATGGAAGAGGTTCTGGGGAGTAAGGTCATAGACCGAACGCTTCTCATACTGGATATCTTTGCCGCGCGGGCGGCCACCAGGGAAGGAAAGATCCAGGTGGAGCTGGCGCAGCTAAGATACAGGGCTACACATCTGGTCGGCCTGCGCAACTCTTTGTCCAGGCTGGGCGGCGGAATCGGAACCAGAGGACCGGGTGAAAAGAAGCTGGAGACGGACCGGCGTCTGATTCATGAACGGATCGGCAGGCTGAAGGGAGAACTGGAAGAGGTAAAGCGCAATCGCGAGCTGGCCAGAAAGCAGCGCAGCCAGAGCTTCCTGCCGACCGCTGCGATCGTAGGATATACCAATGCCGGGAAATCCACCCTTTTAAACGCACTGACCGATGCGGGGGCAGTGCAGGAAGACATGCTGTTTGCCACGCTGGATCCCCTCACCCGCAAGTGTTCCCTGCCTGACGGTCAGGAACTTCTGCTGACCGATACGGTGGGATTTATCCGCAAGCTGCCCCACCACCTGGTGGAGGCCTTCAGAAGCACTCTGGAGGAAGCGAAATACGCGGATCTTATACTGCATGTGGTGGATGCATCCAATCCGGATATGGATATGCAGATGTATGTGGTCTATGACACGCTGCGCAGGCTGAACGTCGTGGATAAGACGGTGATCACTCTGTTCAATAAGACAGATCGGATAGAAGGCAGCTGCATACTGAAGGATTTTAAGGCGGACAGGACGTTTCAGATATCCGCGAAGACCGGAGCAGGTTTTGAGGAAATGAAGGAAGGTCTGCAGGAGCTGCTGCGCTCCAGAAATGTATATCTGGACCGCCTGTACTCTTACAGCGAAGCCGGGAAGGTGCAGCTGATCCGCAAGTTCGGCCAGCTGAAAAGTGAAGAGTACACGCCGGAAGGGATCGCGGTGACCGGTTATGTGCCGGCCGAACTTTACAGTCAGGTGCTGTAGCGTGTGCGATACTGAAGCGGCTGCGGGCGGTGAATAGGATTTAGGGTGTGTCGGAGGAGTTATACAGAAGATATCCACAATATATTGTGGATATATTGAAAAAAGCCACATATATATTGTGGCTTTTTTTATTGACGCAGCACCGGGTCTTTGCTATAATGATAGAGCATGGACCGTTTTGGGCCCTACAGAAAGGGGATATGAGATGTTTCAGGTCGTAAAAAGAGACGGAGAAGTAGCGGATTTTAACTTGAAAAAAATCCAGGATGCGATTCAGAAAGCATTCGTTGCAACAGGAAAACAGTTCAGTGAGGAGATACTGGAGCTTTTAGCGTTGCGCGTGACCGCTGATTTTCAGCCGCGCATCAAGGACGGCAGCATATCGGTGGAGGGCATCCAGGACAGCGTGGAACATGTGCTGGAACAGAGCGGCTATACCGATGTGGCTAAAGCTTACATACTTTACAGAAAACAGAGAGAAAAAATACGCAACATGAAATCCACTATACTGGATTATAAAGAGGTGGTGAACAGTTACGTTAAGATAGAGGACTGGCGTGTAAAGGAGAATTCTACAGTTACCTACTCTGTGGGAGGTCTGATTTTAAGCAATTCCGGAGCGGTGACGGCCAACTACTGGCTTTCCGAGGTATATGATGATGAGATCGCGAGCGCGCACAGAAACGCGGACATCCATCTCCATGATCTGTCCATGCTGACCGGTTACTGCGCGGGATGGTCCTTAAAGCAGCTGATACAGGAAGGCCTGGGCGGCATTCCCGGAAAGATCACCTCAGGGCCTGCCAGACATCTTTCCACCCTCTGTAACCAGATGGTCAATTTCCTGGGCATCATGCAGAATGAGTGGGCGGGCGCACAGGCATTTTCTTCCTTCGATACGTATCTTGCCCCTTTCGTTAAGGTGGACAATCTCGATTATAAAGAAGTGAAACAGTGCATTCAGTCCTTCGTCTACGGCGTGAATACGCCCAGCAGATGGGGCACACAGGCACCCTTCTCCAACATCACTCTGGACTGGACGGTACCGGATGATTTGGCGGAACTGCCTGCTCTCGTCGGCGGAAAAGAGATGGATTTTAAATATAAAGACTGCAAAAAAGAGATGGACATGATCAATAAGGCCTTTATTGAGACTATGGTGGAGGGCGATTATAACGGACGCGGCTTCCAGTATCCGATCCCCACCTATTCCATCACAAAGGAGTTTGACTGGTCTGATACCGAGAACAACCGTCTGCTGTTTGAAATGACCTCGAAATACGGCACCCCTTATTTTTCTAATTATATCAACAGCGATATGCAGCCCAGCGATGTCCGCAGCATGTGCTGCCGTCTGCGTCTCGATCTAAGGGAGCTGCGCAAAAAGACCGGCGGTTTCTTCGGATCAGGAGAGAGCACCGGCTCCATCGGTGTTGTGACGATCAACATGCCGCGCATCGCTTATCTGGCCGAGGATAAGGAGGACTTTTACCGCAGGCTGGACCGTGTGATGGATATTTCTGCCAGATCCCTTAAGATCAAGCGGGAGGTGATCACCAGACTGTTAAAAGAAGGTCTTTATCCCTATACCCAGAGATATCTGGGAAGCTTTGAAAACCACTTTTCCACCATCGGGCTCATCGGTATGAATGAGGTGGGGCTCAATGCGAAATGGATCCGCGCGGATATGACCGATGTGAAGTGCCAGGAATTTGCCAAAGATGTGCTGAATCACATGAGGGAACGCCTGGCGGATTATCAGGAGAAGTATGGGGATCTCTACAATCTGGAGGCCACCCCCGCCGAATCCACGACATACCGTCTGGCCAAGCATGATAGGAAGCATTTTCCGGATATCATCACTGCGGGCAATAAGGGGGATGTGCCTTACTATACCAACAGCTCGCACCTCCCGGTGGATTATACGGCAGATATCTTTGACGCTCTTGACATCCAGGACGAGCTGCAGACGCTGTATACATCCGGCACCGTATTCCACGCATTTCTGGGAGAGAAGCTTCCGGATTGGAAGGCGGCCGCAAAGCTGGTTAAAGCGATTGCGGAGAACTACAAGCTGCCGTATTATACGATTTCCCCGACCTATTCCGTGTGCAAGAACCACGGATACTTAGCGGGCGAGCATTTCGTCTGTCCGGAGTGCGGGGAAGCCGCGGAGGTTTACAGCCGCATCACCGGATATTACCGCCCGGTGAAGAACTGGAATGACGGCAAGACGCAGGAGTATAAGAACCGCAGAGTTTATGATGTAAACAGCTCGGTTCTGCACAAGGAGAGCTCTGAGGCTAAAACAGAGGCGGCGTGCTCCAGCGTGCAGGAAGCGGCGGATACCGCGGTGAAATATCTGTTTACCACCAAGACCTGCCCGAACTGCCGCATTGCAAAGGAATTCCTCAAAGATGAGGAATATGTGGTGGTGGATGCGGAAGAAAATGCAGAGCTGACACAGAAATACGGGGTGATGCAGGCTCCTACGCTGGTGGTTGTGGAGAACGGACAGGCGCAGAAGTACGTGAATGCATCCAATATTAAGAAGTATGCTGAGGCAAGATAAATAAGAGGGATATATGTATAAAGCGGCACGGTGATGGAAACCGTGCCGCTATGACTCAGGCAGTATCTATTGATCAGAATCCGTTTCATGCTCCGGTTTTTCAAACAGCATCTGGTAGATATCCTCGGACATCGCATCCAGATATGCTTCGTCTTTTAAGGAAAAAGTGTCCCGGATTTGGCAGCGGATCGCTTCCATGCGGCGCAGGCAGCGGATTTCCATGGTAAGAGGCTCCTCTGTGCTGTCCTCAATCACTTCATCCAATCCGCTGGCGGTCATATTCTGCGCCGCCCATCCCATAATTTCTGTGGTGAGAGTGTCTTCCTCTTTGATCTGCGCTTTCAGTTCCCCGGTTTTTTTGGCGGACAGGATACCGATCAAAAGGAAGATAACGCTGACAGCCAGAAATACCACATGGGTGAGTATGCCGGAGGTGCCGCTGAAGGGTAGCCGGATCACACCTGCTAAGGAGAGGATGATAACGGCCAGAACCAGGGCGCCCACCACGATGAATGCGAAAGCTGAGGACTTCATATCTTCATATTTATCGGCGCTTTTCTGAAAGACCGGCGGCGCTTTTTCTTCTTTAGTTGTGTCGTCGGGCAGTTCATTATCCGCGAAAACGGTAAGCAGCTTCTGGGCTCTGTCCAGCAAATCGTCGGGCACGAGTATCTGCACAAACCCCTCGGCTTCTTCGTATTCCCGGACATCATAGGGTATCCCGGCGTTATCCAGAACCGAGGTGAATTTATCCGCCAGTTCGGGTTCAAGAGCCGTTAGAAAGGTCATAGTTTTTTCTACATCTTCCCGGCTGTCAAGCAGGGGGCCGCCGCAGTCGGTGCAGGCGGTAACTCCCTCCATAAATTCCATATCACATTTCGGACAATAAGGCATTCGGTTTGCTCCTTCATAAGTTTTTTGGGGTTACTGTTTACAGCTGTTTTACTTGAATCATCAGTGGACAGAAGGCTTTTCTGCCAGTACAAATCTGCCGTCGTGTGTTGATTTTGCTTTATAAAGAGCAGCATCAGCGGCTTTTATAAGCTCAGAGTACTTATCGCCGTACCGGACGAAAACGGCACCGGCAGAGAGGGTGATAGCCGGAAGACCGCGCAGAACGGATTCTTCTGCAAGGGAAACATTGATATCTGACATAACCCGCTGCCCAATAGACGGATCCTGTATATCAGACAGGAAGATGGCGAATTCATCCCCGTGGAGGCGGGAGGCAAGATCCACTGTACGGATGCGTCCGACGATCATCTGTGCCACAAGGCGGATGACGTCATCTCCGGCAGTATGTCCGCAGGTATCATTGATGCGTTTAAAATGGTCACCGTCGATCAGAATGCCGCATTTTCCGGCGGACATGTTTTTCAGAATTTCAGCGATATTTTTGCGGAAAGATTTGCAGTTCATAATGCCGGTTAAACCATCAATGGCAGCTGCCTTCTGTGCTGCTGCCAAGGCAACTTCCAAACGTTTCTATGTCTGTCCGAGCTGAATATAAGCATTTTTAATCTCCCAGTTCTGAATCAAAGACGAGTAGCTGTTCCTGTTCATAATCTCTAAGAGACAGTGTCAGCTCCTGAATCTCCCCCATTTTAATATCGTAAGCAAAGACCGTTTCCCCGTCCGGCTGAAGCTGGGAAATCGTGGAGAGAATGTAAGGATTTGCGTAGCTCATAATAAGAAAGCTGCCGCTTTTTATGTGTTTTCATAGAAACTGTTTCCTGAACAATTATATAGCATTCTTCTTTTATTTTATATCAAAATGAAAACAGGCGCAATCCTCTTTTACAATCCAATCAAAAAAGTGAAGAATAAGGGCAAATAAATGATTTTGCACACGAAAGAACCTGTTTTGTCATTGCTTTAGAAAAAAAAGAATCGTATAATTGTTTCAGAACATGTGCAGAAGGAGCCCCTAAATATGGATGGAAAGCAAAATACTGCGGCTTCAAAGTACATCCGGTTAAAGGATAACAGGGAGACATATGAAGATAACAGTTATTACAGTCGGTAAGATAAAAGAAAAATATCTGAAAGATGCAATTGACGAGTACAGCAAACGCCTGAACAAATACTGCAGGCTCGAAATGATAGAAGTAGCAGACGAAAAAACGCCGGATCAGGCAAGCGGTGTTGTGGAAGATAATATCCGTGCAAAGGAGGGCGAACGCATTTTAAAATATGTAAAAGAGGATGCGTATGTCATCACCCTTGAAATCCAGGGAAACATGCTGACTTCAGAGGAACTGGCCGCTAAAGTTGAGAAGCTTGGCGTACAGGGGACAAGCCATATCATATTTATCATCGGCGGATCCATTGGACTGGGCACAGAAGTTCTGAAACGTTCCGATTACGCGCTCAGCTTTTCAAAGATGACTTTCCCGCATCAGCTGATGCGGGTCATCCTGCTGGAGCAAATATACCGGAGTTATCGGATCATACAGGGGGAGCCATATCATAAGTAAATGAGGTTTTTACTAAAAGCGGATAATCAAATACAAGAGATATTGTATAGTATATGAAGTTCCTCAATCATAATTTTTCATGTGTGGTAAAATGAGAACTTTTTTATACTTGTCATTGCACCGTATTAAAAGTGTTTCAATAATAAAATAATTAGACTGACAACTTTTGTTTTGTACCGAATATATTGATAAATCTCGTTATATAGTATATACTATGTATATACCAAACGAAAGGAGGTTTTTGTATGCAGGCACAAGTAAAAGAATGGGGAAACAGTCAGGGAATTAGACTATCAAAAGAAATATTAAAGAGTGCAGGGATTGCATTAAATGAAGTTTTAGATGTTACCGTTGCAAACGGAGTCATTACGTTAGTAAAACCTTTTCGGCACAAAACATTAGAAGAGAGAGCAGCAGAATTTGACGGAAAACTGATGTTGGATGGAGAATATAATTGGGGCGAGCCTATGGGAAGAGAGGCTTGGTAATGGAACAGCTGCAACAGGGCGATATCTTGAAAATTGAAAAGATAAAACATCCGGTATTAGTCGTAAGTAAGGACTTTTTCAATACCAGCGGAGAAATAATTGGATGTCCTATTATAAAGGATTCTGTAGAAGGTCCTTTGCATATATGGATGTCTACAAGTGAAAGTGAAGGATACATACAATGTGAAAAGATAGCATTGTTGGATCTGGCGATCCGTGGGTATAAGAAAATTGACAGATTGCCACTCCATGAAATAATGAATGTGTCCGATGCAATTCAAAGTATTTTTGAATACATTTAATTAGTCCAGATTTAATAAGCTACAAAAAAGTAACCGTATTTTTCTTTGGTCGAGGGGCGGTTACTTTTTTGATTGATTTATATATGCAAAATTCTTTGGAAAACTATAGATGAAGCTTTATGTGCAAATAATGAAAGCGGTTCAAAATATGGTCGAGCAGTCTATCAGCAAGGATTTTAGAGGCTGTGAGTCTGCTGAAAAAATAAAGCGCTTTTTATGCAATACGATGCTATAATTGTTATGGAGAGCCATACCACAAATAGGTCTGGGGTATGGCTCTCAGGAGATCACTGTGAGCTCCTTGGAAGTCTTGTTTAATACCTCCGGCAGGCCGTCCTCGTTGATGATGCAGACATCTTCGATGCGGATACCGATTACGCCGGGTATGTAGATGCCGGGCTCGATGGTGAAGGACATACCGCGTTGCAGCCGGATTTCATTTACGGCGGAGATATCAGGCGCTTCGTGCCCGTTGATGCCGATGCCATGACCGAGCCTGGTGGTGAAATATTCGCCGTATCCTCCTTCCTCAATCACGTTTCTGGCCGCAGCATCCACATCGGAGCAGACCGCTCCCAACATGAGGCTTTCCTCCGCGGTCAGGTTGGCCTTTCGTACGAGCTCGTAGAGCTCTTTTTCTTTATCAGTCACTTCACCCAGAAAGACTGTACGGGTGCAGTCGCTGTAATATCCGTTGACCGTACAGCCGAAATCAACCAGCAGGCTGTCCGTTTCTTCCATCACGTGGCTGATCTTCGGCATCACATAGTGGGGATACCCTGCCGCTTTTTTTTCGTAGGCGTGACAGCCCATAGACCTGCCACCGTATTCCTGCATGCGGCCTTTCAGAAAATCGGAGATGTCTGAAACGGAACGTCCCGGGCGTATATAACCCAGAAGATCTTCCCATGCCCGGTCCGTGATCTGCGAAGCCTGGCGCAGATTCTCCAGCTCCTGTGCGTTTTTGATGATCCGTGATTCATTCATATGTTTATAGAAGGACACCCATGTCACCGGACACCTGTCGGCTATCTCCATCAGCCAGCTGCCCGGTGCATGATAGAGAACGCCGATCCTGCCGTTTATAAGCCCGTGACGGGTCAGGGCGGTTTCCACCAGATCCAGGTAACGGTCACAGTCGGACCATACATAGAGCGGGATATCGCCCAGATGAGGCCGGATTTCGTCTGCACTTAAACGGTTGCAGATGTAGAAATGCCGGCCGTCGGCCGTGAAAAAAAGACCCTGAAAGCGTTCACATACAAAAGGGGAGAAGCCAAGAAGCAGCCGCAAGTCGTTGGAGGGGGAGATAAATACTGCGTCGGTTCCGGTTCCAAGGAGCTTTTTCATGATTTGTTCTGCATATTTTGTATTCATTCTGTCATAATCCTTCCTTTTTATGTCATACTCAGCGGCCGGCATCATAGCTTCTAAGTTCCAGCCACATCTGGTGATATTTTTTCTCGCCGCTTTCTCCCAGATAGTGAAAGACTTCGCAGCGTTTCAGTATGTCCGGGCCAGGAGCCACCGCCGGATTGTTTAAGGTTTCTTCATCCATCAGATCGATGGCTCCTGTGTTTGGCGTGGCGTAGGTGATGTATTCAAAATTCTGATATGCGATTTCTGGCTTATTAAGAAAATTGATCCAGGCCTCGGCATTTTCCTTGTTTTCAGCGCCGGCAGGGATAACCCAGGAGTCAATAAAATAGTTGCTGCCTTCTTCCGGCACCACGTATTTTAAATTGGGATTTTCCTCCTGAAGCGTCAGAACTTCGCCGGAATAACACATGGCGATGGAAGCGCTGCCGGAGATCATGGCGTCCTTGACCTGATCCATGACGTATTTCTGAAGCAGGGATTTCTGCTCCTTCAGCATCTGATTGGCCTCCCTAAGCTGTGCCTCGTCGGTGGTGTTGATGGAATAGCCAAGGATTTTAAGCGGCGCCACAAAGAGGTCGCGAACGCTGTTGTACATCAGGATTTCGCCTTTAAATGACTCGTCCCACAGATCGGTCCAGCTGTTTATTTCACGGCCGATCACGGAGGTGTTGTAGAGAATCCCCAGCGTTCCGAAGGTGTAGGGTACGGAATAACTGTTTTCGGGATCAAAAGCTTTAGAACCCTGCAGTATGTCCGCGCGGATATACTGTGCGTTGGGGATGTTGTCAAAGTTCAGCTCTGTCAGCATCCCTTTGGAGATCATCTTTTCAATCATGTAGTCCGAAGGGCACAGCGCGTCGTAGGAGACGCCGCCCGCCTCGATGATCGGAAACATTTCCTCGTTGGTCTCATAGGTATCGTAGATCACATGGATGCCTGTTTCCTCTTCAAACTGTGCGATCACATCCTCATCGATATATTCCCCCCAGTTGTAGACCTTAACCACTCCGCCGGGATAGCGTTCTTTATCGTAGCCGCATCCGCTCATAAAAAGTGCGGCGGCGATAAATGTCAGGATTATAATGTTGCTTTTTCTTTTCATGAGTTCCCTCCACGATTCTTTTTCGGCAGGTTTGCCAGCACAAGAAGCAGGAATACCGCCAGAAACATAATGGTGGACAGCGCGTACAGGCTGGGGCGGACGCCCTTTCTCACCTCGCTGTAAATCAGTGTGGACAGGGTATTTATGCCCGCGCCCTTGACAAAGTGCGTGATGATGAAGTCATCCAGAGACATGGTAAACGCCATCAGAAATCCGGACAGGATGCCCGGCAGCAGATCCGGAAAGACCACCTTAAAAAATGCGTATAACGGTGTGGCGCCGAGATCTAAAGCCGCTTCATAGGTGCTTTTCTGCGTCTGCTTCAGTTTTGGCATGACGCTTAACACCACATAAGGGATGTTAAAGGTGATGTGGCCGATCAGAATCGTCTGAAAGCCCAGGGTCATTCCGGTGGCGATAAATACCAGCATCAGTGAAACACCGGTCACGATCTCGGCGTTTAACATCGGAATATTGTTGATTCCCATAAAGACCGTGCGGGGAACCTTCTTCATGCGGCTGATCCCAATACAGGCCAGAGTGCCGATCACCGTTGAGATCAACGCAGAAAGCACCGCAATCAGCAGTGTGTTTTTAAGCGCCGACAGGATCAGCGGGCTCTCAAACAGCTGCCGGTACCATTTCAGGCTGAAACCGGTCCATTTGCTCATGAATTTGGAGCTGTTGAAGGACAGCACCATAAGCGTGGCGATGGGAGCGTAGAGAAATATCAGTATCAGCGCCAGATAGCATCTCTTCCAAAGTTTTTTCATCAGAATGCAGCCCCCTCTCCGTCTTTGTCATAACGGGCAAATGCTGCCATGCTGATCAGGATGAAAACCATCAGCACCAGCGACATGCCCGAACCCAGATTCCAGTTGGACGCAAAGGTGAATTCCTGCTCAATCACATTGCCGATCAGCAGCACCATGCCGCCGCCCAGGAGATCGGAGATGACGAAGGTGGTCAGCGAAGGCACAAATACCATGGTGATGCCGCTGATGATGCCCGGAAGGCTTAGAGGCAGTATGATGCGGGTAAAGGTCTTAAGACTTCCTGCACCCAGATCCCTGGCGGCCTCTATGGTATCGTTTCCTATTTTTGTCAGCACATTATATATGGGCAGTACCATGAACGGCAGAAAGTTATATACCATGCCGAAGACGATGGCTCCCTGCGTGTTGATCAGATTTTGTCCGGGCAGCCCGAAAAATCCGAGTATGCTGTTAATCACCCCGTTTTTATCCAGCAGGGTCTGCCAGGCCATGGTGCGCAGCAGAAAATTCATCCACATGGGCAGGATAAAGACAAACACCACAAAGCTGTTTTTGCTGACGCTCATGCCCTTTAGAATCATGGCAAGAGGGTAGGCTAAGAGCAGGCAGGCCGCAGTGGAAAAAAGGGACAGCTTCAAGGAGCGCCACAGCGCGCCTATGCGCTCTTCACTTGTGATGGCAAGGATATTTTCCAGTGTAAATGCGCCCGAAGCATCGGTGAGCCCGTAATAAAAAACCAGGGCCAGCGGGATCAGCGTAAAGCCAATCATCCAGACCAGATAGGGTCCGGCAAGAGCTTTTTTACTCATCTGTACCGATCGCCTCCTCGTCTTCGGATTCCGGTTTATTCATGATCTGAATGTCAAAGGGATCCACATGAATGCCCACTCTGGTGCCCACGGGGAAACAGTCGGTGGAATGCACCAGCCATTCAAAACCGCCGGCCATGACTTCCATCTCATAATGTACGCCCTTGAAAATGATGTGGCTCACAACCCCGGAGAGCGTGCCTTCCTCCGGCCCGATCAGGTCCACATCTTCCGGCCGGATGACAACATCCACCGGCTTATTGCAGCCGAAACCCTTGTCCACACAGGCAAACTTAGCGCCGAGGATTTCTACCAGCTCATCTCTAATCATGCATCCGTCAATGATGTTGCTGTCTCCGATGAAGTCCGCTACAAAGGCGTTCTGCGGTTCGTTGTAAATCTCTTCCGGCGTCCCCATCTGCTGGATATATCCCTGGTTCATAACCACGATTGTATCGGACATGGTCAGCGCTTCCTCCTGATCGTGGGTGACATATAGGAAGGTGATGCCAAGCTCGTTTTTCAGACGGATAAGTTCATACTGCATGTCCTGGCGCAGCTTCAGGTCCATGGCGCCTAGGGGCTCATCCAGCAGCAGAACCTTCGGTTCATTAACAATGGCGCGGGCGATGGCAATCCTCTGCTGCTGTCCGCCGCTTAGGGAGGAGACGCTCCGTTTTTCAAAACCCTCCAGGTTCACCAGCTTTAAGGCATATTTTATTTTATCCTTTATATAATTGCCGGATTTCTTTTTGATCTGCAGGCCGAAGGCGATATTATCCGCCACATTCATATGGGTGAACAACGCGTATTTTTGAAAGACGGTGTTGAGCATCCGCCTGTTGGGCGGCATCTTCGTAATGTCCCTGCCGTCAAACAGAACCCTTCCCTTGTCAGGCGTTTCAAAACCGCCCAGGATACGCAGCGTTGTGGTCTTGCCGCATCCGCTGGGACCGAGCAGAGTAACGAATTCATTTTCTCTGACAGAGAGATTCAGCTCATCCAGTATTGTGCTGCCATCATAGGATTTAGAGATGTCAATCAGATTGATCAGTGGCTGGCTCATGGTATCCTCCTAGAAGCTGGGCGGAGAGCTCACCCACAGAATGACCGCTCCGCTCTTTGATGTAATGTAATGTTTTTTATCCGGTATGAAGTAAAAGGATTCGCCCTTTTTGGCGCGGTGTGTCTTGGAACCGATATGGATTGTGACTAAACCCTGCAGCACATAGCCGAATTCTTCGCCCTCATGAGGGTTGTCCGGGTAGGTGGAGCCGTCCTTCTCAAGCGTTAACAGAATGGGTTCCATTATATTCTTTTGCGCATTGGGGATAATCCATTCAATTTTATTGTTTAATTCTCCGTCAATCTTTTCAAAATAGTCATTTTTGGAAAAAACAATCTGCTCATCCCCCCCATCCGAGTTGAAAAAATCAGAGATATTGGTTCCCAGACACTGCAGTATATCCACCAGCGTGGCGATGGAGGGAGAGGTCAGGTCCCGTTCCACCTGTGATATAAAGCTCTTGGAGAGTTCGGCGCGGTTGGCCAGCTCTTCCTGGGTCAGTCCCTTTAATACGCGAAGGTCTTTCAGCTTCTGTCCGATTTGCATGGTAATTTCCTTCCTTTTTTATCCGTAATTCCGGAGAATCTATGATAATGAACTTTAAGTTTAGTATTACTATATCTAACGGCCAAACTCTATTATACATAAAAGTACAGGGTTGTCAACCCGAATCGGCAAACAGCAGCGAAGATGCGCTTTGCGCACCCTTAGGCGCATCCTGCCGCCAAGCAATAGCGCAGGGGGCCCATAGGAAATTACAAAGGGTTTTCCTATGGAATGAAAAAGCCCAGTCAGGGACTGCCTGACCGGGCTTTTTTAACTTATATGGTTTGATTCCTGAAAGATCAATTACATGGGGCAAACATTTACTGCCTGGATGCCGCGGTTGCCCTGAATTGTGTCAAACGTAACGTTCTGACCGTCTTCCAGAGACTTGAAGCCATCGCCGGCGATTCCGGAGAAATGTACGAATACATCTTCGCCTGTTGCCTTGTCTGTGATAAATCCGAATCCCTTGCTGCTGTTAAACCATTTTACTGTACCGTTGTTCATTATGAGGTACCTCCTGAATTATTATTATATTTCGCATAGAAATGAAATTTTTATTTCGTGGGGTAACCCATAAAATAAAAAACACACATTTTGTAATTCGTCAATAAAGTTTGACTTTACAAAACATGTGAAATCAAAATCTTATTTAAAATACTTTATCAATATAGCACGTGTGAACGGCATTGTCAAGCGGTTTTTTTCTTTTATATGAATTG
>OGGQ01001764.1_pt1 | contig 26699 bp, 26 predicted proteins | sample 1571191 | NCBI WGS metagenome assembly OGGQ01 (sample SAMEA2582061, study PRJEB24529) | metagenome | biome: Human gut stool | place: China | collected 2011
ACTTCACTCATGCCAGGCCCTGCAAACCATTTTGCGAAAATTCCTTGACACTACCGGCTCGGACACAGCCTTACCATGGGGCAAAAAAGAAAAAGCGTAGATAGTAGAAAAGACCGTTGCTCTTTGGGGGCAGCGGTCTTTTCTGAAATGATTAAATTTATTTTGGAACACACATCAAATTGTCCAGTTTGACAATAGAAATTTATTGTGACTCCTCGTTAGCGGCAGTTGATTGTCTCTCGTTTTGAGGATTATACTGCGACATCATGCCTCTCATCTGGGCTTGTCCCATCTTCTCCCAAGCATAAGAATTTCGATCAACCCCGGAAATATAATCTTGGAGATTTCTAAAAATGGTTGTTGCTTGATTAAGTGGTTCGGAATCGTCCTGAACTGATTCAATACCATCGCTTTCGACTTCTATACGACGATCATTATTGATGTTAATCCGATAAACATACTTAATTCGTTGATTTGCAAGTGTTAAGTACTCAATCACACATTCAAATGTGAGCAGACTCGGCAGATTTTTTTCATTCATAGAGAGAATCATCTCATATTGTTGCTGATTGGCAAGCCTAAACACAATGCTCTCATGTCCACGCAAAAAACTGGCACAATTCTTTGTCGTATATGTGATTTGCTCATCGGTACTCATGTTTCTTAAAATGGTTTTTGTAAAAATGGAAACATCTTTTACATCGAGGTCCGTTTTGTTTTCAATTAACAACAGTCTGCATTTTTGCCCAGAACGCTTTTGATCATCATCGAAAAATTCAAAACCATCTTCTCCAGAGTATAGTAAAACACGATTGTAGTCATTCTGTACAATCAATCTGTCTAACAAACCAAACAAGGGCATTAGTAATAGTGTTGGCTTCAGTACAACATACTTGCTTTGCTGAAACTGCTCTTTCCTCTCCAACGCATATTTTTCTTCTTGCTTCTTTAGTTGGGCATTGCTTTTTTGATTGGTGTAAATTACAGCTCCCATTGTTGCCAAAGCAGTAATAACACCAGAAAATATCGTAGCCCCAAAAGTCCACCAGTCCGGTCCTAATGATTGCAGTTCAGTAATTTTAAACACCTCTTTCTATTTCTCTGTTTCATTAGTGTGATTAACAGTCCGACATAGGCCGCATTGTGGATTCAACTAACTGTATTTCTTCATCTGAAAGGCCAAAATACTCGTAAAGCTCCGGGTCAGTCCAAGAACGAGTATAATCCATTTTGGGGACAAAAATGAAATTACTCTGTGAAATGTGTGCAGAGGAATAAGTTGTCCGCATCATAAATCGTGGCAACTTACACATCATATACTTTCTGAAGTTTTCCGCCTCAGTTTCATTGTCAAAAAAGCCAATATTCAGATAAGAGAACGAATCCACTTGCCCAGGATAGACAAGATGAGGTGTAGACATTGAGCGATAGCCTTTTTCGGGCTTTACTCCTGCCTCGCCATTCTGCGGAACCAAAATAGATATGCGAACCTTATATTTGTCAATCAAATGAGCGTTCTTGGTGACAACATCCTTGGAAATATAGCTTGTTTTGGAACTGTTAGCTCCGTCACTATGGACGAGCAAAATATCTCCTTCCGTATACTCCTCATGCCCCCGCACTTTTGAGGGAATGCCAAATGTGTCGATTGCAGAAACCATTTCATCAACAAAGGAATCAGCTTTTGCCCTGATTTTTTCAATGATTGAAATTGCCTTGTTGGAGCGTATGAACAAATTTCCATATTGATTCAGAGAGCGCCGGAGTGCATCCTGTTCGCCTGAATTCATGTTAATAACAAGGCATTCATCTTCATGGTCTCTTTCCCAAAGGAAATAGCACAATCCTCCGCCAATATCAACCGTTGTAAAGCAATCTTTGGAGTTTGCAAAGTCAACAAGTTTGGTAAGGTGCTTGTCGTTCAGCATATCGGCTCTGAAGGCATTCAATCCAATACCGCCGTTATACCAACGGGCTGGAATGATCATAGAGACATATCCAGGCTCTAACATCTTTGCCTGTTCTACAAAGTAGTTAAAGATAGGAGCTGCCTGCCGTGCAGCTCTGCCAGAGTCAGAGCCTCCATTTGTCATGGATTGATACGGCGGATTGCCTACTACAGCATCAAATTTCATGGTTTTCACCCCTTCCTGCTTCCAATAGCTGGGCTTCAGAACCCGGTCAACAAACTGCCGGGGCTTATTCTTCATCATATTGATCAGGTCATCAAAATAATGGGCATTCACCGGAATATCCCGATATCCAGCCAGTGTGCGCCGGGTGATCTGCTTGGCCATAGGCGTTTTGCAAATCACAAACACATTTTCCCGCACAGCTGCATCCCAAAACTGCTGCAATTTTGCATCAGCCAGTTCTTCTTCGGAACAGGCGGCGCACCGGCTGCGGAAAATGCTGTATGTTACATACAAGGGATACAGGCCGGTTTTAGAGTTGATTTCCAGCACACGGGCACCTGCGTTTGCAAAGGTATCGGCGGTCACTTTGCCACGATCCACAAAGCGTGGTTCATCTACCATCTGCTCGTGAGCTTCGTCGAAAAAGTCATAGCCGCCCAGACAGTCGCTCATGTGCATATTCACTACCCGCCACGGGGTCAGAACGGTTTCCTTGTCCGGGTTTTTGAAGCAAGCAAACAGCTGTGCAATTTTCTTAACCCGCTCCGTGGGGGAAAGCTCATCAGCGCTGAGAACCGTGGTGCGAATCCGGCGACCAGCAGCCACAAAGATTTCTGGGTCATAGTATTTGATGAAACTTTTGAACATCTCTTTGGTGACACCGGAAGGCATAAATTCCTCCCAGGAGGAATCGTCTACGATGTCCACCAGCTTTTCCATGGTGATATCTTCGTCAATGGGAATATCGGCGCCGTAAATCAGCAGCGGCATACGGATAGAAATACCACGCAGGATGGAAATCGCATTATTTTTGAGCTTCTGCTTTTCCTTCATCTCCTGCAAACGCTTTTCTTCATCCGGTGTGCGCTCCCGCTTGGGCTTTTTCTCGATCCGACCCAGTTCTTCGTATTCTTCGTCGGTAAAGCCCTGGGCGTTGATGTCGATCTCCTTGGCCTTGGGCGCCGCCTTGGATGTACCGACAATCTTCTTTAGGTTATTGAACTTCTCGATATCAAGTTCTTCCAGACGCAGCAACTCATCGTTATATAGATTGGTGTCATCAAAACCGTTCTGTACAGCCCGTTCCGCATAGGCCCGCTTCAGCTGCTGGAGCAGACGGTTAGTGTCATAGGCTTTCATCACCGTGCCATCCACCGCAATCACCGGGCAATAGTTCAAAAACTCTCCCATGATTCGACGGTCGGATTCATTCGCCTTGCCCGCTTTGGTAGACAGGGCCGCAGATTCCGCTACCATTTTCAAGGTGCGGTCGGGGGCAAAGTCAAACACATAGCAGCAGCGTTTAATCTTGCCGTCTTTGTTGCAGGGCGACTGTACCCGGAAGATGGTTTGCAGATAGTTGGCAGCAGAAGTGGAGAACGATCCGGCCAGCATAAACACAGCCGTCCACTCCGGCACCGTGACACCGGTGGTCAGCTTGCCGCAGGAAAGGGTGATGGTGTAGCCGTCGTTTCCAGCGCCGTTGATAGCCTGCCGCACCTTCTGGAGCGCATCTTCAGAGCGTTCCTCTTCATCACCGTCACCGGCCACATTGACAATATCAAATGCACCGCAGCCAAAGACCGGATGCTTCTTCATCAGCTTGCTCAGGGCCTTAGCCTCTTTGACGCCGGGAACCATCCAAAGGGCATGGCGGAACAGGTTGCGGTATTCTTCGTTGGCATAAGGATAGTGGCTGTCCGGGTCGTCTTTTGTAATCAGATTCAAAAAGCTCCAAACATCGCTTTCGTGGACGAAATCGCCCACCTGTGCAGTAGCTGGCATGGCCTTGTGGTCGTGCTTGATATCACCAGTCCAGACACGGAAAAACTCCCGGAAATTGAACGCCTTGTCCTCCAGCTCCACATAGCTTTTATCGGTCAGGATTTTACCCAGGTCGTAGGTGTAGATTTTCAGCTCCGGCAACTCGTCATAGGGATTGGAATCTCCAAAGTGCAGCTCGTCCCACTGTGCTTTGCGCTGCTGCTCCATCACATAGTCCCAGGTGTAGATGTTATCGTCAAATTCCTTGAGAATATTGAACGGCGTACCGGACAGGGCAAGAAACTTGGTATCGTAGCCGTTCCCTTCCTTGACCAGATTCTTGATGACATCATCGCCCAGGGCGGTGGTGGTTCCTTCGTGGGCCTCATCCACGATGACCAGATCCCAGTCCAGTGAGAACACTGCATCGTTCTTATCGAATTTGCCTCCAACGGTGGAAGAACCACGCAGATCCTGAATGGATGCAAAATAGACGAATTTTTTGCCGCTGTTCAGCAGATCTTCGATGGCAGCCCAGTGGCCCTTGGAGCCGTAGGTGTAGTCATCGGTATCATAAAAAATCTTCTGAAAATCCTCATACCAGCCATCGTCCACCACAGGGCGGTGAGTAACAATAATGGTCTTGGCAAAGCCAGACTTCTTAACCACCTGAAGGGCAGAAAGGGTTTTGCCGAAACGCATCTTTGCGTTCCAGAGCATTCGGCTTCCCGTTTTGAACTGCTTCAGCGTTTTCTCGATGGCTTCTTCCTGCTCCGGGCGGAATACGATGGGAGTAAAACCTGTACCTGCCCCCATGCCGGACAGGTTAGGCTGGCACTTCTTCACCGCTTCGATAGCCTTCTGGACGGTGGCCAGATCCACCTCGAACCATTCTCTGCTGGTAGAGTTTTTCAGCTTTTTCTTGGAAATGCCGGAGTTCTCCAGCACCCGGTGTACATCATGGTCCCGGAAAGCTTTCAACACCTGCTGTCCATCCTTGCCTCTAACAAGACGGACAGCCAACTCGGTATGTAGCAGCTGGGCAGAAATACCCGCTGTGTTCGTGTACTGCTTAATCCGGCTCAGCGCCGCCTGATTCAGTGCCTTACAGTTGGGGAACAGGGCATCAATGGAATCGTCTGACTGAATCGTGGTATCACCAATTTTCAAAAGCCCGTTATGAGCCTCGTCATTGATGGCAAAAACATAAATCAATTTGTACTCAAAAGAAGTTCCAAATACGGTTTCCATTATTTTTCCCCCTTCACCAAAGAGTAGTATTCCACGATCACTTTGGATCGCCAATCTTTGATTTTGCACCGTGACTGTGCAGGCTTTTGCACAATCAGTGTTTCTGTTTCTATAAAGTCAAACAGAGAAAGCTGGTTCATCTCTTCCTGAATATCACAGAGCGGTGGCCCATAGGTGAGCCCGTCCATCTGCCACAGATTCCAGGAAATGATGGTAGCGACCTTTTTCAGCTCATCGAGCGTAGGAGTACGCTTCAGTGCATACCGCATATAGTCAATAAAAGTATACAGTAGGTTTTCTCGTGCAAGCAATAAGTTGTCACCTTGGAACTCAAAACCGTACACACTTTCATAAGCTCGATACGCCCATTTCAGCCATTCGCTTTCGTCGGAGGCATTTTCAGTCACAACACGCATCTTGCGATCCAGTAAGCCAATCCTGGAAAGAAGTTCGATAGGCTCACCGGTTACCGTATCATAGCGGCTCACCAGATAGGGGGCCTCGCCACAGGAAATCTCAATTCTCCGTGCATCCACATACTGCTTCCATGTGTGCTGCTTATCCTCCGGAAACACGATCCGTTCCGTTGCCGTCCAGGTACTGCCTTGCGGGATATTAAACACATTAGGCCGACCAAACCAATGCTCGTCCACCAAGTTATTTTGAGCATTGCAAATCCAGGAAGGGGTAAACACTTCCGCTTTGTCTCTGGTACGGCTGTTTTTTTGTTCGTGTGCCTTTGCCACACGAGGCTGAATCAGCTTAGAATGAACGCCAGTGATCAGGCTTACGTAGATTTGCTCTGTCGCCGCATAAAGCTCCCCATGGGAGATATAGTCACTGGTTGCCCAGATAATATTCTCGTTTGTGGTTCTATCTTTCAGAAGGATATCAAGCAGTTCACGGCTGTATTGAGCAATATCTTCTTCAATTACATCCAGGTTTTCTTTAAATTGCATGATACGCCTCCTCTCTATCATTATGGCAACTCATCGTTGGGACTCCGGGATAAACTCAAGAATATCATCTACACCGCAGTCCAGAGCAATACAGATTTTCTCAATGGTCTGCATGGCAATATATTCATCCCGCTTCAGACGAGTAATAATGTTCAAACTGATTCCTGCTTGCTTGGCCAACTGATTATTGGTCATTTTCCGGTCGATCATCATCTTAAATAGCTTATTATACTGAACTGCCATAAGTATCCTCCAGCCTTTTACTGGTTTGTAGGTGTCTATCAAATTATATCACGAACTCGTGATAATTTCAACGGAACTTTGATTGTTCAGTTGAACCCAAGAGATTACTAACACACTGATCTATGTTGATTTCCTTCTCAGGTAGCAGCAGCGCCAACTATCATAATGACAGTTGGCGCTGCTGTGTGTTTAATGTTTGTAGATTGCTCGTAATGGATTAGAAAATCATACTTCATTTTTTTCAATCATGACCTCACGCCAACTCTTTTCAAGTGGTTCATATAGGCGATTGGTTTGTTCACAATACTGTTTTAATGCTTTCATAGCCTTGATATTCGGGCGTGCTTTTCCCTTTTCCCAACGATTCACAGTTGTAAACGAAACGCCGAGAGCATTGCCGAATTCGGTTTGATTCATTAAACAGGATAATCTGAAATTTTTTATTTCGGAGCTGAAAGGCATCTGCATATCTCCTTTTTCAGTTAATGGATTTTTTGTTTTGAATTTTACTATGATCGTATTCGCTGTTATATAAACCTAATCTATTTGCATAATTGTTTATATTCAAAAACAAGCCAATCTTTGATTTTTGTAAAATCTTCTCTTTGCTTAGTAGATAAATCATCTTTTCCAAGGCGATGATACAAAGCTTTTTTTAATCGCTCACAGTTTCCTACTTTAGGAACAATATTTTGTACTGTAGATAGTAGCAACCATGAATGTCCAGTGGCCTGCTCAACCAAAAAATCATAGGCCTTATCGTATTTTTTCAAGCTTTGATAAATATCGACCATTGCATAACTGATTTCTTGCTTTACCGTATGCTCATCTTTACCTATCTGAGATCCAGCAAGAATGAGTTCATCCAAATTGTCTTCCCAGAAGTCTTGCCCCATTTCGACAGCGTAAGCGGTTTTACAATGTCCGCTTCCCAACACTTTAAGATAAAAACGGTATGCTCGTACATTAAGTGATTTTTCTTTATCTATAAGCTCTTTTGCTTTTTTATTAGTTTCTTCTGTTGTTCTGTTTAATTGGCTTTCTTTTTCGGAGAGAAATTGCTCTTTTTTTCCTAACTCCTCAGATCTCTTTGTAAGCTCGACAAGTTGCTTTTGATATTCCATCTTTAACTCGTCAGCCAAACTCAAAATCGGCTTGCATTCCTCTGCAACACAGGGTGCAATATTGTCGTCAAGTTGTAAGTAATATCGCTTTGCTATATATCCCTTTAGAATATTGTTTCCCTTAGCAATTTCGATATATTTCCAATCTTGTTTACCATCAATATCCGTGAGCGCAGAGTATGTCGAAGCACTAATAAATATCGTTCCATTTCCTACGGCTCCACTAAATTTGCAGGCAAGATTTGTGCTGTTGCCAATCCAAGCAATACCGAACTCGTTTTCAGCATCCTCCTGCTGTTCTTTTCCTTTCATACCAACTTTTGATAAAGTAATATCTCCGGTGTGTATACCTACCCCACAGGAAATCCTATGCTTAATAGCCTGATCCAGAGCTGGATTCAGCAGTTTGTCGACCGCAGTCGTAATATATCTCGCTGCATGAACGGCTTTATCTTCTGATTTTCCATCCTCACTATCGATAAATACAGCAAGAACTCCGTCTCCCATGAAATCTCTCACAACGCCACCAGAATAGCGAATTGCCTGCACAACAGTTCGAATATAACTTCTGTATATTTTTACAAGTTGATCGGCGTTGAACTTCTCAGGAAGTTTTGTTGATTCACGCATATCAACAAAAAGAATAGATGCTTTGCCACAGTAAATCTTATTTTAGTCAGTAAGATCATTTGTTAACGGCAATTGATTAGACATGATACTTTGAAGCACTTCGGACGAAATAATCCTACTAATAGCCGTTGACAACAGGTCAACTTCTGTTTTCTTGATTTTGTCTTCACTCATATGGAGCCTCCTGCGATTAATGATTTGACTCCAGATAAAATGCCTCACCATTCCCTATTGAAGTAAAATGTATTCTCCCACCCTTGCTGGAAGGCCATTCGTTTTTTACTTTTTTAGAAACTTTCACCTTGTTTTCAGTTTCGTTTGCATAATGAGATGCTACGTTTATGCAATCTCCAAACGCTTTAACATCATAGGAATCAGCAATTCCAATTTTAGTCACGATTACACTGTCAAATGTAACGCCCACTCCGATGCTAATGTCCGGACCAAGATTTTCTTCTTGAATAATACGATTAATTACGGCCTCTCGAACAGTGAGCATATCTCTTCCACATAAACCAGCATTTTGTACTGCCAGTGTTTTCACCATGTTATCTTTTTCACGTGCGGCTTTCCCTCCCCAAAAAACCATTAGCCCGTCACCCATAATATCAATTACTTTCCCTTGATAGTGTTTGACGACTTCTAATAGTGCCGTGAGAAAGACGTGCATTGTTAGGAATGTCTTTTCCGGGCCTACTTGCTGCGCACGCATCGTAGATCGCCTCATATCCACAAATAGAACAGCATAGTTTTCCTTGTCGTATGATCCAAATTCGAGTTTATCTGCTTCAAAACCAGGGATCACGTCTGAAATAGCGGCAGCACTATGCTCAAACATTACTGTCGTGTTCCGAATATTATTGCGTGCTTGGTTGAAATGTTCCAAAGTACTTTGGTAAATAGCGGAAATATCAACGGCCATAGTAGCCCTCCTTATAATGCAGATAATAGAAATAACACGGCGATAGCCGCAAAAATTATTAAGGACGCAGAAAAAGAACGTAATGCCCACTTGTTAGTGGCTTGTTTTTGCCGGTTAATATCATTTAACTTGTAAAGTTCAGCTGCCATATTTACGATGACATCCTCATCGCTCATGGATAGGACATCTGCCTTATACGCATCGAACGAGTATTCCTTCGTAGATTGAGGCAAGAACCATTTCGATTTATAGCCAATTTTTGACACATGGCTTCGAATTGTCAAGATACCAAACACAAACACACTGATGGTACTCACAGCAAGTAATGCAGCCAAAACCAAAAGAGCCACCCCTTGCCAACTACAAGGTTTCACCGAAGCAATGAGCTTTCCGATAGGTTCGTAGCAAGCAAAAAGCCCAACGATGAGAGCGACAGCAGCAGCCATAATTATAGATACTTTAGTATCAGCTAACTGTATATAGGCCGAAATATCGGAAATGGCACTGGACAAGAAAGCCTGCTTGATTTCATCTGTTTTTTTCTTTGCATTTGCGGTATTGGCATTGTCCATCAATAATTCTCCTTTACCAGTTAATTGAATTTATTATATCATTAATATAGCGTTTTTACAACAAACAAGCGCTCATCGATCATTTGACCGATGAGCGCTTCCATTTATATTCGATTATCTGTCATCCATCACCTCAACCATCATCTTGGCCCCCAGCTTAAAGCTGCTCTGGAACAGCAGGCACTCTGCCATAGTCTGATATTCCTGAACAGCATTTGTGTACCGGGAAAATAGCTCCTTCTGCTCATCTGTCATGGTAGCAAGAAGTTTTTCCTCGTTCTTGGTAATCAAACGGAGTACTTCTTTGTATTCCTTGCAGGCGATTGTATCGTATTCTGTCGGCTCAATATTGCCGTACCACAATTCTTCTAAAATCCTCATACAGCATCCTCCTTGTAGATCAGCTCCCGGAGGATGATTTCCTCTGCACGGCTGCGGATACTGTTCATCGACCTGACCCATTCCATCTGATCCTGGGATTTCAATTCCTCTGTGATTCCCTCGGCTTCTTTCATCTGGACAATGATACAACCCAGCCGGTTCTGCGCCTGTTCATTCAGATCTGCCAGATATGTCCAGAGTCTGCCACTCAAAATCAGGTCATTATACTGGGCTGGATGGTACTGCTCCAAATAGTCTTTGTGCATCCGCCCCCAAATCCCAATAGGCAGGGTTTCTTCCGGCAATTCCAAGTCGGGGATGTAGTAGTCGCCAACCAGCGTATACCGCAGACCATTATGTTCATCGTAAATATGATTTTTGAGTTCTTCCATGTTGTTGATCTCCTCATTCTGGTGTGATAGGTAGCAAGCCTGGCCCTCCAGAAATATTGGTAAATCATTGGTAAAACTGAGGCTGAAACACAGGAAGTGCTTGATTTACAGGCGTTTTTTCACGTCCGGTAAATCCTGCCGTGGCAAACAAAAAGTATGTTGGTCATTTCATTTTACCCCTTCATAAGCCTGTAATTGATCGATACGGCCGGCTTTCCAGCAAGTTTTACGTTGAGCTGCTTCCTAATTTCCTCCATCAGCTACCAGCCTGATTAGTATAGCATCCTTAAAAAATATCAGTCAATATCAACCGTGCTAACACATCAGGCTATTTAATTCCATATTTCATATACAGCACTTAGAAAACCACCTCTTCTGCACAGTCAAAACTTGTCTTTTCTCTTAGAGGAAAAAGTTGATAAAAATATGTCTACACATGTTTCAATGTGCCCGACATGCTTTTAACAGGCTGTGATTCCACATAAAATCGAGAAGTTTTTGCTGTACCGGATTCGTGTGCTGTTTTAACGAAGATAGGTAGATCGCGCGGGTTGCAATGGGATCATCCAACTGATAGAAGACCACACTCTCCGTGGGTGCTACGTACTCCGGAATTGTAGAACGCAGGAAAGATACTCCTCTTCCTTCAGATACCAGATAAAAAGCGGTCATCATCTGTGTGAGAAAAACAGACACATTTGGCGTAAAACCGGCGTGTTCACAGAGCTGCATACTGCGCTCATAGCTGTCGTTTCCTGCTTGCAAGAGGAGAAAGGGCTCATCCCGGAAGGCTGCCAAGGGAACGGCAGGCTTCTTTCTGCCGGGCTCATTGCGTTTAAGCAACTCATCAAAAGAATAACAGTATTGACTCAACTGCTTGTTGATGGGAAATCGCGCCGGCACCGCCAAAACAATTTCTTCCATACACCATGCTACCGATTGAATCTTGTCGTTTGTTTGCAGCGGTTCTGCCTCCAAAAAGAAATCCAATTTGTGGCTGAGTAATTTTTCAACCATGGATTCACTGCCACCTTCCGTCAGCGTCAAGGTGATCTGAGGATTTTCCTCCCGAAATTCTTGAAACAGTTGGGGTAATACATATGTGCAAAAGAACATGGAGCTACCGATATGCAGCTTCGTTTCTTGGCTGCTGAGCTGGGCAAAGTGGGCCCTCATATCCTCCTCAATATTCATTACCTTCTCTACCTGCTGGATATAATACTGACCGGCAGGGGTAAGAGAAATGGGGGTGGTACTGCGATCAAAGATTGGAGTCTTGATTTCCTGCTCCACCTTTTTTACCACAGAGCTGAGCCATGGCTGGGACACATATAGTTTTTGCGCCGCTTTTGAAAAGCTGCGCTCTTGATAAACTGCGTAAATATATTCCTTGTAGTTCAGCATGTCCATCTCTCCATCCGTGAAACTGGTATCTGGTCTATCCTGCATTACAAATGTAAGAAATCAAAACTTACATTGCATTATATCAAACAAGGACGGCAGCAACAAGATGTTGACATATGGGTAAATGTGGCTTTTGATTCCTCCTTAGATGCCCTCACTGGAATAGTCACCCATTCCAATATCCATCATTTTCCTATCTATTGATCCCCTTTTGGCAGAAGTAAGCGCGGGTTATGGTAATCTCCATGACTCGCGCTTGCCGTTTTTTTGATCTATAAAATCGCTTATACGAAAAAACATATAGCTTTTAAAGTAATACAAATTTTACAAAAAACAGTGGTGCATATAAAATTCATCCTGGAAAACGAAATGCAACTAAGTGACGAAAGCGCGCTGGAACACTGACAAACCACGGTTGTAAAGAAAGGACGCGTAGGAAGTATGAATTATCATATTGCCGCTCGTATGGACCAAATGGCACCCTCTGGAATCCGGAAAGTGAATGAAAAAGCTCTGGCCATGGAGCGGGCAGGTGAGAAAGTCCTCCATTTCGAAATTGGCCGTCCCGACTTTGATACTCCCGAGTATATCAAGAAGGCTGCTGATCAGGCCATTGCGGAGGGCAAGGTCCACTACACCTCCAACTTCGGCCTGATGGAACTGCGTCAGGCCATCGCCGACAAGCTCCAGCGGGAAAACCACGTAGACTACAAGGCCTCCGAGGTGCTGGTCACCGTGGGCCTTTCCGAGGCGGTGTTTGCCGTACTGGCCGCCCTTCTGGACGAAGGGGATGAGCTGTTGGTGCCCGACCCTGTGTGGCTCAACTACATCAATGTGCCTAACCTGCTGGGAGCCAAGGCAGTCACCTACAGCCTGAAGGAGGAGAACGGCTACCAGATGGATCTGGATGAGGTCCGCGCCAAGATCACCTCCAAAACTCGGGGCATCGTCATTGTCACCCCCAACAATCCCACCGGCGGCGTACTGGAGGAAGACGTGCTCAAGGAGCTGGACGAGATCGCTAAGGCGAATAATCTGATGGTCATCGCCGACGAGATCTATGAGCGCCTGGTATACGATGGGGCCAAGCACGTGAGCATCGCCTCTCTGCCCGGCATGAAGGAGCGCACCTTCACCATGAACGGCATTTCCAAGGCCTATGCCATGGACGGCTGGCGGCTGGGGTATGTGGCCGCCCCCGAGGAGTACATCACCGTGATGAACAAGTTCCACCAGCACAATACCACCTGTGCCCCCAACTTTGTCCAGATGGCCGGCATCGCCGCCCTGACCCAGGAGGGAGATGAGGTCCAGGAGATGGTAAAGGAGTATCAGCGCCGCCGGGACTATGCGGTACAGGCCATCAACGCCATCGACGGCATCTCTTGCCTGTGCCCCAAGGGCGCTTTCTACATCTTTATCAACTGCAAGCAGCTGGGTAAAACCTCGGCGGAGCTGTCCCAGTATTTCCTGGAGCAGGCCAAAATCGCCCTGGTGCCCGGAGATGTGTTCGGCCCGGGTGGCGAGGGTTATCTGCGTATGTCCTTCGCCGCCAGTTACGAGAGCATTGTGGAAGGCTGCGGACGGTTAAAGGCCGCGGTGGAGCAACTGCGGACCAGCGGGAGGTAAAAGGATATGAAAGAACGGAAAAAGCTAAGTCTGGCCGCCAAAACATTTATTGGTTTTGGAGTTGGCATTGTCATCGGCCTGATTTTTGGAGAAAAGGCCACTGTTCTGGCTCCTCTGGGAGACATCTTCCTGAACATGATCCAGATGATCGTGGTTCCCATGGTCTTCCTGTCCATCACCGCCGGCGTGGCCAGTCTGGGCGACCTGCGTAAGCTGCGCAACATCGGCGTGAAGGTGGTGGGTCTCTACGCTACCATAATTGGCGAGGAGGAGCGCATTAATGATGAGAGAGAATGTACTATCGGGGACGAATTCACTGCTGAGAAATTCCTGTGGGTTAATCTCAAAGTCCCCTTTAGTAAATTGTTTGGCGGTTTTGAAAATAGCGTACTTCTTAGCGTTTAAGGATCCATTACTCTCAAACCGCCAGGAAAGCTGTTTTGCGTGAGTGATAAGCGGGATAATATGTTTTGACATTAATTCATCCGAGGTTGACAGGTAGAGGATAGCCAGATCCGCACCGCAGACAGGTGTGTAAGTAATTCTTGCTATCTCATCACGGGTCTGTTCAAATAACTTGCGATGAGAGGTACTCAGATATGAAAAATGGCGGTAAGTTCTGCAGTGTTTTCTCAAACGCGTAGAAAAAAGTCGGGGCTGATTTCCCTTGAAAAATTCCAAGATCAGTTTTTCGTAGTTGATTACCTTTGCAGTGATTCGCTCCGCTACATAAGGACAGACCCTCAGCTGGCACTCATCGTTCTTCTCATAGAAGCAATACTTGCATGAAACAACTTTTCGGCTGCGATATATATTTTTAGGCGGCATATTTACCCTCCTTAATAATGGTTTTGGATAAGAAAAAAGCGCCGGAATGAACACTCTCCAGAGTGTCCGTATCCGGCGCTGTCAGTCTGTATTAAATTACATGGTTTGTTCGAAGGGGGGATCTGCGGTCGCTTCCATCTCCTTCGTAATTCGCTCCTCAAAATCCGGAACCAGTTCCTGTATCCGCTGTTGAATCTGTTCTATGGTCTGCTCCTGTTCCGCTGGGAGAGAACAACTGAAACGGATGTAGGCACTCTGTTGATAGACCTCAATGAGCTGCTCAGTTGTAAACTGGCGTTCATCAGGTATCAGGCCCGACCGGATTGCAAAGTCTCGTTTGGCACCTACATAATCCCCTTCGTAATAATGGCCATGGTTCAGACCGGTGTGATTGAAATCCCAGTCCCATGTCACAAACTTGGCGCCCTTTTCGGTCAGCCGGCCGGCAAGCACTGTGCCGTTAAATTCAGCGAGAGACTGATAGGGTTCCGATAACCCTGCTGCCTTGAGAGTCGGCGCGTGCTCCAAATGGTTCATGTATTCCAGAACCGTTCCGGCGATGTCCGTGGCTTTGGCACATGCCTTTTCTCGTTCGGGCGAGTCTACCTCCTCCTGACGGTAGAAAACATTGCCCTGTTCATTGATCCGACATAATCGCTGACTGTGATACTCCACTGGCAGAGAGTCATCCTCCTGGGGCAGGGGAGTGAAACCAGCCCGCCCCAGAACGACAGCCAGTTCCTTAAAATACAGATCTCTTTTCATTTTCCTTACCTCCTTGGGCTGGCGCCCTTTTTGAATTTTGCAGAAATAAAAAAGCGCCGCTTTGGTGGGTAATCGAGACCAACAAAACGGCGCTTTAGTTTTTGCTTATTGTTTTTATTTGTAACGCACAATTTTCTTTGGGCTGGCGCCCTTTTTGGGAAACAAAAAGGGCGCCACTCTGATGGTTATTAAAACCAACAAAACGGTGCCCATAATTTTGTGAATCTTTTTAGTCAGAAAAACGGTGCCTTTTTTGAAAAAAACGCTTTCAAAAAGGGCACCGGCATATAATCCTGCAAAATGGTGGCAGAATAGTGGTTCAAATCTTTGCTCATCCACCGGAATAGCCTATGTCATCTATTGTTCAAACCCTGAATTTGAGGGGGGTAAAAAACCCGGAAAAGGTTGATGCCGTAGGCTTACAGCCTACGGCATCTATACCTTTTTTACAATATGGAACATCAAAACAGTATAGATGCTGTTGCTTCCACAATATAGCATGGCACCTTAAAGGGAAAACTCACTCGGACTATTAAAATAGCAAAGTCAGTTCAACCCCTTTTCATTATTTATCTTTCCGCAACACAGAATGGAAAATAAGGCGAACTACGGGGTTTTACAATCTGCGGGTTCTGATGACCGCCAGTCTCCTGACGAACGGTTTGAGCTGCGGTATTATGTATCTGAACGACGCTTGCAGCTCTAGAACCTGAATTTACCTTACTCCAGCTAATTGCTGCGGATCGGAGCGCATGACTGTAGACACCGCCTTTAATCTCATCATCCCCCGCAGTTTCCCCAATGCTACAAGCATACAAGACAACGAGGCCGGAGGGACAACTCTGAATGACGCTATCAAACCTTGCTCTAGCTTGATTTCGAGCCATAGAATGCTGTTCTATTGAATCCTTAGCATAACGCCTTTGAGCACTCTCATATGTTGGTTCGTAGGTAACTCGGCAGCAGTCTAAGATAACAGTATGCTTATGTGCGCCTTGGTTAAACTTACTTGAATCGTAATCACAATTGGTACGGAGTTCAACCATCGTCTCTCCACTTTTACGAGAATATCCATGTCCACAGTAGACAACCATCGAGTAATCTGCTCTTTTCAGTTCTTTGAGTGCAGAATCCACTTGAGATGGAATGGGGCACATCAGTGTTTTGATTTCTGTAGGTTCCCACGCACCTCCTAAATTTGATATAAAAAATTTTTTATAATGTGTAACATCTTGGTTTACTCCCTCGCAGTAGTTTTCGGCTCCATCTTCTCCCGGGTTGGCAATAATCAGCATTCTACGTATCATTGTATTTCTCCTCCTCTTCCTCTTTTTTTCCTAATGTAGTAACAATCGACGGAATCAGTCTTTCACTAAAGCCAGCAACAAAATATATGAGTGGAAGAACCGCCGTTGTCTGATCCGCCTTTAGTGCGGTAAATAAAAGATCTGCCTCAAATAACTGTCCTGCAAGATAGGCAGAGATTATTGCTACAAAAAAGCGAGAAATAACCTCCAAAACATTCAAAAATACGCCTGCCTCGCAGTCGTATTCTAATTTTCCGGCCTTGCAAAGGATTGAAAAAAACGCTCCTAGGCATCCGAAAATCATAAACTCTTTTGGAAAAAAACATTTCCATAATACCCAGGAAATAATGGAAACTCCAAATGTCCCTAGCAAAAGCCAGCGGCGAGAAATTTCGGCTGTGCGTTGTTTGAGAAACTGTTCGGCCATTTGGAGCGTCTGATCTGCGACTGTCTCGGCCATATCTAATTCCGCCGCAAGGGCATTACCAAGTAGACGTATAAGCGCGTTCCGATTTCTAGAAGACAAATACTGTACAGCTGGTCGATGTTCCAATTCTTCGATGCGGTTATACACAATGTTAAGTCGTTCCTTGCACTGAAGATTTTCTTTATCATAGACATCTGTCGTTTCAAAATCAACTTCGGAGTCTCCATCTAAAAAAACGATGTACTGACCGGAATTCCAGCGAATCAAGATAGTAACATTGTCCGGGGTTATGTCCTCAAATTCCTTTAAAATTGTTTTCAATTCTCTTCTCTGCGCATTTTGAGTCGGATCAGTGTCTTTTAAACAACAAAAACCCACCTTAATCCACTTCCCGTCTACTTATCTTTTATGAGTAATAAACTTAAATATAATGTAACTTAATATTTAATTAATATTATATCCCATCCATATTTTCAATCAATATACTATTTCGCATATGTTTTACTTTTAAAGGTATTTCAAAATCGTTACTAGACTAGACATCCTGTCGTTATACTGTAAAAGTAAAAACTACAAATTTGTTTCGTTCATCGCAATGATATTTTCCGCACTTAGCTTTTATAGGTATCCTTCTCAAATGAGAAGAAAATGAACATTACCCATTGCATGATTAAGGAGGCTCCATTAGAAGTGCCATGCTCTGAATACAAGTTCTTTTGCAGTACAATACCGAAAGCTACGCAATTGCAGCATAGCTGATCGTAAACTGTGAAAAGATCGCATTCTTACAATTTATTGCAATTATTTAAGTAATGAAGTAATCCTTGACATCCATCCATCACATCCCGCCAAGCCGTATCAAAATCATCGGTGTACCATGGATCAGCCACTTCGCCTGGGCGGTCCGTAAAGTCCATTAGCAGATGCATTTTGTCAGCAAAATCGCCCCCACAGATTCGATACATATTCCATAGATTGGCGCTATCCATCCCGATCAGCAAATCGTATTTCTCGTAGTCGCTGTTCTGAAGCTGGCGGGCTCTCTTGCCAGAGCAGTCGATCTCATGCTCGGCCAGTTTGCGGCGGACCGGTGGATAGACAGGATTTCCAATCTCTTCGGCGCCGGTAGCTGCCGATTCGATAATAATTTTCTGTTCCAAATCTGCCTTCTTCACCAAATCTTTCATAATAAACTCGGCCATTGGGCTTCTGCAAATATTGCCGTGACCGAGGAAAAGTATCTTGGCCATACTCTGTACGCTCCAAATCATTACTATTAAACTCAGTATAGCACTGAATCTCAAGCTCGTCGAGTTGGATTTCCAGATGAGCGTTATACTTGATCTTCCTTTGAAGTTCTGCCTTTGACCAGCCAAACCGGCCGACAGCACGCAGGTACCATCGCCGTTCCTCTCTTTCCAGCTTTGCTTCCAGAATAACCACATTCTGCGTCCAAGCAATCTTCATAGCCAGCACCAGCAGCTCGGCATTTCCTGCATACATCCGATAAAACTCCCGCATCCGGCGTAGATTGCGTGGGGAAAAGCCGGAAACGTCCGGAAAACGGCTGTGTAGATACTCAGCTGCAGCGACTGCCGCACCTTTTTCCGGACGCTCACAAATCAGGCGTCCAAGTTCGCAGTACAGTTTCATCTGGGGCAGTCCTGCATCAACAGCTGCATCCATAGCGGTAAACATGGCGGAGTAATCGATGTTCTTACGGATGTTCATGGTCTCTCCTTTCCAACACCTACCTTATCTAAAACAGGCCAAAGAGAAACGCAGGGGTATCTCCTGCCCTTCTCTTTGGCCTGTTACACCACTTGTACCATCTGTTCCCAGAGCAACACGAAGCAGTCGTCGATCATTCTATTATCGTGGTAATGTCCGAACAGCCAGTAGTGGAACTTGGCCTTTTCTTTGACTTCCTCCAGAAAGTCCGTCAAGTGGTCGTGAACATAACCACCATCTCCTAGTATGTCCACCATGCTGCTTGGGGCACAGTGGGTGACCACATAGTCTACTTTATAATGAATACGTTCCAGATTGCGCCGGGCCTCCTCATACTCTGACTTGCTGGGAAGCTCCTGTTTCCACCAGGAATGGTGGTTCACTCGAAAGCGGGCACCCATTCTTCGAAGGGCCCAATACTGTTCTTCAAAATCCGGTGCGTTGGGATTCAGAATACCATCGTCAATATCATGGCTTCTGGCGCCTCCCATTGTGAAGAAGGAATACCCCTGCAGATCAAAGACCTGCCCACGCATCAGATGGATTACATGAGGCCGAATGCGCTGGACTTTTCCGCCGTTCCATTGCTCTATGGGGTATTTTCTGAGCAGATCGAAGTTTTCGTGGTTCCCGCTGACAAACAAAGTGGTAAACGGCAGGTTTTCCAGCCGGTCCAGGCTGCGGGCGTCCTTTTTACCGCCTTCCCATACACCGCCGAAGTCTCCGCAGACGATCATAAAATCATCTCTGGTCATTTGTGCCTGCTCTGGGAAGTGTTCTGGAGTAAACCGCTGAAAGTTGCCATGGGTATCGCCGGTAGCATAGATCATATTGATTCACCTTCTTTCGCTTATTATATCATATCTTGCTCCACCTGAATGCCGCCGCGGAGGAACACCGTAATTTTTTCTGCTGAATGAACTTTAACCGTATCTACAAGCTGACGAATGATCGTTTCATCCCACTGACTGATGTAGGCAGTTGCCTGTCCCAGGGCCACAGTCGCTGCATCAATGCGACGGGCAGCCAAAGCATCGTTTCGGCGCCGTTCCTGAATGAATGTCCGTTTTTCTTTTAATTCGGCGGCCTCATTCACAATTTCCCTCAGCTGAGAGGTATAGACGGTGGAATCTTCGCTTTGAGCTGCTTCTGCCACCAACTTACGGGTCCGGTCATTCAGCTCACCTAGGCGATGCTCGATGTCCGCAAGGCTCATGCTCTCTCCTGGGACCGGAGCAATTTCCATCTCCATAGCGGATGTGATTTGACGAATGAGGGTGTCTTTTTTGCTCATAATGGAGTTAATGGCGGCGAGAATCGTCCGCTGGAGGGGTTCCTCATCCAGTGTCGGTGAGTTGTGGCAGTATTTTGTCCCATAGTCCAGTCGGCTGACACAGCGCCATACCACACGCTTTTTGCCGCCTTTAGACCAGGTGCACCTGCGATACAGCGTTCCACATTCACCGCAAACCAGACGCTCCGACAAGGCGTACTTGCTGGCGTAGGATGTCAGCCCTGTGGGAGCTTTCTTCTTGGAGGGGCTTTTCCCGGCGTTGCGCCGTGCCATCTCTGTCTGCACCGCATCAAAGGTTTTTCGCTCCACGATGCCGTCGTGATGATTTTGCAGCAGATACATGGGCAGCTGGCCGGTATTGCGGATAACTTTCCGGCTGATGCAATCGCTGATGTAGGTCTTTTGCAGAAGAACATCTCCGCAGTATTTTTCGTTGGTCAGGATACCTCGAATGGCCGTGATCGTCCATTGAGGATTTCCAGCCACATTCAGAATCTGTTCCGATTCCAATCGCTCCTTAATCATCCGCAGACTGGCTCCGGTCAGGTATTGGTTATAGATGGATCGAACTACCTCTGCCTGTTCTGGAATTATTCTTGGGTTCCCATCATCCCCCTTTTTATAAGCGTACAGCCGGTCATATTGGATGTTGGCTTTTCCTTCCCGCATGGCTTGCCGCTTTCCCCAGCGGACATTGGCGCTGATGCTTTCACTCTCGGACTGGGCAAGGGCTCCCAGCATAGTGATAAGGATCTCGCTGTCTGCCTCCAGCGTATTGATATTTTCCTTTTCAAAGATGACCGCAATTCCCAGAGCCCGCAACGCTCGGATATAGTTCAGACAGTCCACCGTATTTCTGGCAAATCGAGAGATGGATTTTGTCAGGACAATGTCGATTTTCTTCTGCTTGCACATCCGAATCATCCTCAGAAACTCAGGTCTTTTTCGTGCTGAGGTGCCTGTGATGCCCTCATCGGCAAAGATTCCGGCCATAGTCCAATCGCGGTTGGTCATGATTTTGTCCGTATAGTAGTTTTGCTGGGCCTCATAGCTGGTGAGCTGTTCCTCGTCATCTGTGGAGACACGGCAGTATGCCGCCACGCGAAGCTGCCGTTTGACAGTCTGCTGGGCTGCGGCCTCCGGCTTTGCAGGGATAATGATGACCTTGGCGGCGCTTTCCCTCATTGCATATCTCCCCTTCCTATGATTTGGTCATTTTTAAGTAAACATCCAGTGTACCATCCGCATAACAGTGAATTGCCGCCACAATACTTTGCAGTAATTCCGCATCCAGCTCTGTCATGATCGTATGTCTGGAAAGCACCCTGCGCAGGCGAACGGTTTCATATTCACAGGAAGCGATTGCTGTGTACTGAGCGGCGGCCATAGATAAAATCAGCTTTTGGGCTTTCTCTTCCTCAATTGGCTGCCCCTCCAACACCTGCTCTAGTTCGTGCTGCAATCTATGTATCTCAGATTGATTGGAGGGCATCGTTTCCGGCAGCTTAACTCGATCTGGTGATATAACCAGACGATTCAGCAGATTCAGCACCTGAACTTCCATTGATTTCGTAGCAGCTTGTCCACTGAGTCGACGAAGGGTTTTCTGAGCCTGTGTTTTTTGGGACGGAACATGCTTTTTGCTTCTCTTTGCAAGTGCCCTTGTTAAGATCTCCCGGTCAATCACTGGTGGGTAATCATGCTCTCCAGTATACCGTTCATCCTCCAGAATCCGGGCCACCATATTTTTATTCCAGACTTTTCCTTCGTTATATGGGATGGATTGTTCTCGCAGCTCCTCGACCAAGGTACTGAGGGCAGCCCCCGCAAGATATTTCCGGAAGATATGCTCCACCAGTTCTGCCTCCTGGGGATGGATCACAATTTCCCCCATAACAACTCTATATCCAAAGGGCTGCTTTCGGTTTCCCATCATCGCATCGTCCTTTCTATGGTTTCTGTTAACTCCAGCCCATTTTTCAGGCGGAATCGGATTTGCTCGTTGCTTTCCACAATGATCTTATCAACAAGCTCACCGAACAGCTCCGCATCAAAGCTGTCAAGGAAGTCCGGACCATCATCCAGGATTTCCATCAGCTCGCGCGTTTGGACGATGGTATTGTCTCCATCAACGGCCAGGAGGCTCTCCTTTTTCCGCTTTGCAGTGCGAAGCTGTTCGGTCAACTCATTGCTCTGGAATATAAAAATGTCAGAATCAATGAGGCCCTGCTGTTTCAGCTTGGCCAACATCTGATTCTGACTGGCAAGTTCAGATATTTGTTTGTTGAGTTCAATGATATCCATACTCCAGAGCATCCGGCGGTTGCGAACGGCTTGGAGCGCGGTAAGCATTGAGGTGAAAATAGGGGCTCCATGATGTTTAAGTTTATAATAGAGGCGGAAGAACGCGTTCTGAATTTCCACTTCGGGAATCTGCGTTATCGCACAGGCTCCCGCATCTTCTTCATGGGTTCTGCAGGACCAATACATCTTTTGATTCTGCTTTTTCCAGCGAAATGTGTTTCCACACACCCCACAACGCAGTTTGCCGGACAAGCAGCGCGGATTTGCTGCACGTATCACCTCTCGCTTAGCTCGGAGCTTTTGAACTCGATCAAATAGTTCTATATCTACAATGGAATCATTGCTGTTTGGTACAAAGTACATTTCCTTCTCTCCCCTATTCCGCTTTTGCTCTGGAGGGAAGGAATTTGTCCTATACCGCTTCTGTAACAGCGCATTTCCTGCATAGCGCTCATTTTTTAAAATATATTCAATCCGCTCACGTCTCCAGGGTCTGCGCTGCGGATATTCCGCATTTAATTCTTGCGCGATAGTTCGGGAGGTCTTTCCGCTGAGATAATCGGTAAATATCCTTCGTACGATAACAGCCTCCTCCGGTACAATTTTCAATTTATGATGTTCCAAGCGATAACCATACGGCGCCAAACAGGTATTAAATTCCCCATTCATCATTCGCATCTTAATACCAAGGCGCATATTTTGTGATGTACTTTCGCTCTCTGCCTGGGCAAAGGAGGCAAACAGAGCTGTCATCATTTCGCCGGACATGGTTGAGGTATCAATGTTTTCTTTTTCGAAGCAGATCCCGATCCCCAATGCTTTCAGCTCCCGGATGGCCTCCAGGCATTCCTTGGTGTTGCGGGCAAAGCGGGAGATGGACTTCACCAACACTTTGTCGATCAATCCTCTTCGGCAGTCTGCCAGGAGCCGCTGGAAGTCCTCTCGTTTTTCTGCAGAAGTCCTGGTTATGCCCTCATCGGCATATATGTCCACCATGCTCCAGTTTTCCTTGCTGGAGATCAAGCTGATGTAGTACCGACTCTGAGCCGCAAAGGAGTTAAGCTGATCATCAGAAGCCGAGCTAACGCGGGCGTAGGCTGCCACCCGTAATTTGATATTTTGGGGGCTTTCAGTTGCCTCAATGGTAATGACCCGGCACTGCTTTTCCTGAAGTGCCATGCTTCCTTCAGTTGTCCGGTTTTTTGCCATGCTGCTTTACCTCCTGCGTGACACAAACACTACCACACTTTTAGAGAAATATCTATGAAAAGATCAACAATTCACAGAGAAATAATAAGGTCTGCACCTGTTTCGACAGCAATTCTGGAGAGAATTCGTTTGGCCTCTTTGTCTGTGAGTTTGCCTCGTTCGCACAACCGACGCAATAGGACTGTAATTCCCAACAAATCGATATTGACCATTTTGTATCCCTCCATCCTAAGTAACTATGTAACTTGATATTACAAGCATAGGGGCCGTTCCCTAGTGCAAAGTGATTTAACCAAAACCTCACCGATTGAACGGCCCCCATGGATTCTAATATCAAGACTTAAAGCAGCCTCATGCTTGTCCGTATTCGACACTACTTCCCCGGACATGGGCGGCTACGAGAACAGCGGTTGGTACCGCTTCATGGGTATCTCACCCCCGGCAGGATCTCTGTCGGCCGCCCTCCTTGCGTGATCCCATAATGGGGCTGGGACGGGACGGAAGTATCATTATCGCTCTGACAGGGTCATGGCACAGCAGCTTACCAAAGTTGCCCGCCGGGGATGAGTATGCGCTCACCGCCTTTCTGGCCGTTTCTTGATGGAGTTTCGCTCCACAGGCGGGTCCTAGCGCATCCCCAGCATTGCTTTCCCTTTTGGGGCCTGTCAGCTAACGTATTCGCTAACCGGATATGACCGTCTCTCGACGGCATTTATCAAGGAGCAGACAGGCTGAATTGCCTTTCACTCTCCTACTGCACAAAAATCGATTAAAACGAAACACCTCCAAAGAAATTTTTTAAAAATTTTTCAAACTGGCACTTGTCCTTCTGCGCCGTCTGGGGGAAACGTTTATATTTTCATATCTATACGGAGATGCTGTATGTATGCCAACAATATACTTTTCCCGCAATTATCCTTTAAAAATTTAAGAAATTATTCTATTCTCAAACTTTTGAGCAGAAGTATGTGGCGCTCAACTACACGGAGCCGTTTCCGTCTAGTTATTTCAAAATACGATCTGAAGGACGGTAATCTTGTTGCTTTTTTGAGTTTTTTATTTTTTGTTCAAAAAATAAGCAAAAAGATTGGGGAATCACACTTTTCAATTGTAAAACAACAACAAGAAACTGGCTACTGAAGAGATTCCTGAGCAGATAAGTGATGCAATTTCAACCCATTTTTTGCAACAACACTTCTTTTTACGTAGGAATTTCTTGTGTTCTATATCTGCAATTAGACAGCTTGCATTTATACTTTCTATTATTTCTCGATCTTTAACTGTTAGTGCGTCTGTTAATATTTTGACTGTGTATTCACAATATATATACAACATTTGCCCCTGTTTCCCATTCGGTTCCATATATATATTTCGAAATCGTTTCCTATCATATTTAGTTTTCAATTTTTTATCCATTATATTTGCTCCAATCTAAATAATATTGTCTTTTCCAGCATCTCCATAAGTTCATAGTATTTTGATCAGTTTCATAATTGGGGGGCTGGATGTCTATCAACAAATATATTTAAATTTGAGCTTTCTCCAGTATTTCCAATCTTTCAACACTTTTCTGTCGGTAATTTTTAACAAATATTAGATATCTCTCTTTCCCATGGGTAGCAGGTCCTAGCTGGCCGGCAAATGAAATCCTGTCGGCACTCCAATAGCTAAAAATGTAGCGCACCATTTCGCTCTGAGGCAGTTTTAGGGGATAAAATATTGACACTTCCCCGCTTTCATGAAACAGGCGCACACTTTCCTTGGCGGAAGTATGCGCCTGTTTCTATTCTGGTGTCCGTCAAGCTATAATTGACATAGCAGTATCAAAGTCACATAAAATAAACTTAAGATGTAAAATCCGCAAAGAACTTTTTTAAAAAATTCTCAAATTGGCGTTTATACTTCCGGGCCGTCTGAGGCGACACCTTATATCTTCGCACAAGCATGGGGACGCAGCTCCTATGCTCACCGGCTAAATATAGTTCCAAAAGAAATACCCCCCAGGGTCTCCAGTCTTCCAGTTCTTTCTGAAGGGCTTCCAGCTGCACCTTATCAATCATTTTCTTCTCTGTATGATCGTCCGCCTGCAGTACATCCTCCAGGGTAATACAATTCTGGCTATCCTTCAAATATGTATTCAACGAGAGTATGCAGATTTTTTGACCTAAATTGCGATTTCGTTTAGCGGCCATTCTTTCCCGATTCCACTGTCGATATTCCTCATATGATGTTTCGATCACCATGCAATCCAGGGTGCCTGCATCGTGAAAACAGTCTGTTATAAAATACCGACGTTTTTCTGCGGGAAGCATACAGTTTTTCTGGACTACCTGTTTCCATTCATCATAAGAAACTACAGACAATCTTGTGCTTTTATCAGGCTGTTTTGTGTATGCCTGATATGTAATTTTCGTTGCTCTTACCTCCAAAAAGTTTGAAAATAAACTATTTTCAAGCTTTTGGAGGGTGGAGAGCGGCAACCAACAGCTCGATACCGCTTATGTCGAACCATTACGAAATTTGACCCGGCAGGCGGAGGCTTATTGGATTTTTTGCAAAACTCCCGTTGTCTTCTTTCCCTTTTTGGCGTTTTTGGTTCTTTCTTGGCAAAAAAAGTCAAAGAAAAAGAGGGCGCAAGTGATTGGATAATCACTTGCGCCCTCTTGGGGCAACTTATGATGTTTTGTGTCTCTCCACCCATAAGCGGCGGAGAACAATCAAAAGGGATGTTTTCCCATCGGCTCTCTCTTTCACCGCTATGGGAGACGAGTAAGGTAGCTGGAGCTACATTTCTTGCTACCCACTCACGGTATCCATTGTCATATTTTTAAAATTCTCCATATCCTTACCAACTACCGAGGGTCCCTTTATCAACCAACGCATTTTTTGTGTAAGCCAATCCAACTACCAGCAAGCCAATCTCAGCTTCATCAAAGATTGCGATATATAGCATTCGCTTGCTTTTTCATAGCAGCACATATTTATTACATACAGTGGATCCACGATACAATTTCTCAGCATTTTTATAGTTCAGGCTTTTCCTCGACACTGCTTTACTCTGAAGCCACCTATAACCTACCTGCAGGAGCCTAGGCAATATTACTTGGTATTGGAGTTCATTCGCCGTATTCTTTCATAATGCGTAGTTTGTAGTTTTTAGTGAAAAAGATCCATACAACCTTATAAGAATGAAGGAGAAATTCCAAAATCAACTCAGCGTTGGATACGGCCGGAACCGTCGCCGCCGGCCAGCTTCTCCACCTCGGAGACGGTGACCATGTTGTAGTCGCCCTCGATGGTGTGCTTCAGCGCGGAAGCGGCCACGGCAAACTCCACGGCCTCCTGGGTGGACTTGCCATTGAGAAGCGCGTAAATGAGGCCGCCGCCGAAGCTGTCGCCGCCGCCCACGCGGTCGATGATGCGCAGCT